>Ga0065720_1021044_pt1 | contig 11713 bp, 12 predicted proteins | sample Thericmetagenome_FD_59107 | JGI IMG/M metagenome (GOLD analysis project Ga0065720, IMG submission 59107) | Thermophilic microbial communities from the Joint Bioenergy Institute, California, USA of rice/straw/compost enrichment - eDNA_2 v2... | ecosystem: Engineered > Solid waste > Grass >... | reverse complement strand
GGGGTGAAAGTGCGGGCAGAGTACAACGGCCAAATTGTCGCCGCCCGCCAGGACCGGCTGCTCGCGTGCTCGTTCCATCCGGAGCTGACCGACGACATCAGCATGCACACCTACTTCTTGGGGATGGCCGAAGGAAACTAGGAGGCAATCGCTCATGCTGGACATCAGAATTTTGCGTCAGGAATTCGAACGGGTCGAAGCGGCGATGAGCCGCCGCGGCGGCCAGGTGGACGACCTTCGCCGATTTCCCGAGCTGGACCGGAAGCGGAGAGCGATGCTTCAGGAAGCGGATCAGCTCAAAAACCGCCGGAACGTCGTTTCCCAAGAAGTGGCGATGAGGAAGAAGGCCGGAGAAAACGCCGAAGCGCTGATCGCCGAGATGCGCCGGGTCGGCGACCGGATTAAGGAACTGGAGGAGCAGATTCGCGAAGCGGAAGCTGAGCTGGACGCGCTGCTCGCCGCGATTCCGAATATTCCGCATGAAAGCGTGCCTGTCGGACAGTCGGAGGAAGAGAACGTGGAAGTGCGGCGCGTGGGAACTCCGCCGGCTTTTCCCTTCGGGCCGAAAGCCCACTGGGAAATCGCCCAGGGGCTTGACATTCTCGATTTCGAAGCGGCGGGCAAGGTGACCGGGTCGCGCTTCGTTTTCTACAAAGGACTGGGCGCTCGTCTGGAACGCGCGCTGATCAATTTCATGCTGGACATGCACACGGAAAGGCACGGTTACACCGAGATGCTTCCGCCGCTCATCGTGAACGGCGACAGCCTCAGGGGCACCGGGCAACTCCCGAAGTTCGAAGCGGATTTGTTCAAACTGACCGATTCCGATTATTACCTCATCCCCACGGCCGAAGTGCCGGTTACCAATTATCATCGGGATGAAATCCTTTCGCTGGATCAGCTCCCGAAATATTATGTGGCGTTCACCCCCTGCTTTCGTTCCGAGGCCGGCGCGGCCGGCCGGGACACAAGGGGAATCATCCGCCAGCATCAATTCCACAAGGTCGAGCTGGTCAAGCTGGTGGCGCCCGAGACGTCCTATGACGAGTTGGAAACGTTGACCGGCAACGCGGAGGCAGTGCTTCAGGCGCTCGAGCTGCCGTACCGTGTCGTGGCGCTTTGCACCGGCGATCTCGGTTTCTCCGCGGCGAAAACGTACGATATCGAAGTGTGGCTGCCGCACAGCGGCGTGTATCGCGAAATCTCGTCCTGCAGCAATTTCGAGGACTTCCAGGCCCGGCGGGCTAATATCCGCTTCCGCAGGGAGCCTGGCGCCAAGCCGGAATTCGTGCACACGCTGAACGGCTCCGGGCTGGCCGTGGGCCGCACGGTGGCGGCGATCCTCGAGAATTGTCAACAGGAAGACGGTTCCGTGCTCATTCCGAAAGCGCTGCGCCCCTATATGGGGAATGTGGAGCGAATCGGCGGCTCAGGCCGATCTTGAGCGGCCGGAAGGCAAAAACGGCGGCAACTGACAGTTGATCTTCTCGATTCACCTGTGCTACAATGCTTTTGCTTCGGCGGCAGGCGCGGATGCTCAGGCATCCGGCCATGGTTCCGCCGCAATCCGGAGAGGTGGTCGAGTGGTTTAAGGCAGCGGTCTTGAAAACCGTCGTGTCCTTCACGGGCACCGTGGGTTCGAATCCCACCCTCTCCGCCACTGTTTCGAAATAAAGAACCGCACCTGAAGAATCAGGGTGCGGTTTTTGGCTGTTTCCGGCCATTTTCGAGCGGTGATCGGCCGCGCGGTCCCTCTGGATCACGACGGCGCGGGCGCCGAAAGCCCGCGATCGTTGGAATCGATGCGCTCGCCCTCCTTTTCGCCGGAATTCCCTCCGGTGCGGCTGTCCGCGGAAAGCTCGACCGTTTTGAAATCCCTCAGCATGATTGCCTTCTGCACGTCGTCAAGCTCGACATACGGGCTTTTCCATACGCCGGGATAGGGGATGGAAATGATCGATTCGCCGCCGGCCACGCCGTAGAAACTGCGAATGAGGGAAATCATTTTCAAGCGCTTCATGTCCGTTTTGACGTTGGATGTGACGATATCGAGCAGATCCAGCGTTTTGCCGATGTTGTTCCAGCTCGCTATTTTTTCGGCAAGCAAGGTGATCACTTGCTGCTGCCTGCGGCCCCGGTCAAAATCGCTGGACCAGTAAGCCTCGCCGCGGTCGTCCATGCGGTGGCGGACGTAACCGAGCACATCCTCCCCGCTGAGCAGCTGCAGGCCTTTCTGCAAATGGATGGATCCCTCGTTGACGGTGGTGTAATGCATTTCCCGGTCCACGTCGATTTCGAGGCCGCCGACGGCGTCGACGAGCTCGACCAAGGTTTGAAAATTGACGATGAACGAATATTCGATGGAGATGTCGAGAAAGCGCTCGATCGTATTCCGCAAAGCGGCGATTCCCGAGCTGACGTATTCCTCATGCATCTTCCTGCCGCCGATCGTAACCATCTTGCCGGACAGGAGATCGGGATTTTTGCGGGCTTCCTGCACCGCGTGATTGTAACCTTCGGCGAAGATGGAGTTGACTTTGGCGTTTTTCCCGTCCGATTTCACCACCCGCTGGTCGCGGGGGATGGAGAGCAAGCGGACGGTATGGTTTTGCGGGATGACGTGGGCTACGATCAGCGAGTCGGTATTGAGCAGAAACAGATTTTCCCGGATATCCAGACCGATCACGAGCACATAGAAATCCTCGGGTTTTTCCTCCCCGCCTTTTTCCTGCGCGGCCGCCTGCGGCTGACCGGAGGACGGTTGCTCCTCCGCTTCCGTATTGGCAATGATGTTATTCGTATCGATTTCCATTTCGTCCAGCTCGCGGTTGATCAGCACCAGCATAAGGACAATTGCCGCTGCGATGATGCCCGCGGACAGCAGAATGATTTTCCTGAGCAAACCGCACACCTCTTGTTTCATTTGCCCGGAAACACCCGGAGATTCGGTAATTGTTTAGACGGTCGGCAGAGTAAAAAGTTTCTTGTTCGCCGGCTTCGCGCGTGCGGAGACGCTTCATGCGGAGCGGATGAATGACACCAGCGTTTCGGCGCAGCGGCCGGGGACTTCCATCATGCTCATGTGGCCGGCGGTTTCGATTGTCTTTTTCACGATATGGGGCCCGTCTGCGGCGAATGACCGCTCGGGCGGCACGATCTGATCGTCGCTTCCGGCCACAAGCAGGACAGGCACCCGGGCCCGTTCAAGAACGGAGCGCCTGTCGGGTCTTAGCCGCATGCCTTCAAGGACGCGGCATGCCCCCTCGGGTGAAGCGGCGTATCCGATCCGCAGCGCTTCGCTTACAGCCGCCTGCCTTTCGGCAATATGTACCGGTGAAAACAGTTTCGGGATCAGATTGTCCACATAAGGGCGAATCCCGTTCTCGCGGATTGCCGAAATGCCGGCGAGCCGGTTTTCCTTTGCCTCCGGGGTGTCCGGCAGGGGCGTGGAGTGCACGAGGCCTATTGCCCGGCAAAGCGCAGGATGTCGCTCATACAGCGCCAGGGTGACGTATCCGCCGAGGGAGTGGCCGAGCACGACGGCCGGTCCGCCGTTCAAATGACGGATCAAATCGGCGATGTCGTCCGCGAGGTTTTCCATCGTCGACGGCTCGTCCTCCGGCAGGCCCGAAGCGCCGTGTCCGCGCAAATCGGGGACGATGACCCGGAAATGGAGGGCGAGCTCCGGCCATACATATCGCCAGTATTCGGAACTTCCGCAAAAGCCGTGCAGCAGCACCGCCGTTTTTTCCGCGCTCCGCCCGAATTCCCGGTAGGTCATCCTGAACTTTCCCGCATCGAAAAATTTCAGTCCGCTTCCGCTCATTCGCGGCCGCTCCTTATTTCTATTTTTTTGAATTCTTAACATTCCCGTCATTTCCAGTATACCACCGGCGGCGCATCAAATTCAGCGCAAAAATCGCGGCGGCCGCTCTTTTCTCTCAATATTTTTTTCACCATGAACGTCCGGCTCCCGGAGGTCCGCCGCGGTTCAGGGAGGACCGGCTCGCGCATGCTGTTTCATTTTCCTTATTGACGAAAATTCATCGCTAGTGATATATTCTTTGTGCCAAATAAATTGAACGCTGTCCTGTTATTCGGGACATTAATTTTTAAGCAAATTATTGAACGTCGTCCCGTTATTCGGGACACACTTCGTCTCGTTGTCCTGCGGCAGCGCATTCTGAAAAAGGGTGATTTGACTTGGAAAAAGCGGGTTCCGGCGTGGTCAAAAAGGTGTTTGAAGTGATTAAAGCGTTTGTGGACGAGAAGCAGGAATGGGGGGTGCGTGATCTTTCCCGGCACTTGGGCATGCCGAAGAGCACCATGCACCGGTTGCTGACGCAACTGCAGGACGAGGGAGTGCTTGAGTTCAATCACGCTACCGGAAAGTACCGCATCGGTGTGGAAATGGTGCGCATCAGCTCGGTTGTCGCTTCCAACATCGACCTCATCAAGATCGCCCGCCCGTTCATGCGCAAGCTGGTGGAAAAGTACAACGAGACGATCTGTCTGGTTATGTACCACAAACAGACGAAAAAAATCGCCTTTGTGGAAAAAATGCAAGGTTCTCAGCCTTTGCAGTACGTGATTCATCTCGGAGAACTGCAACCGATTCCATACGGGTCGACGGGAAAATCGATCCTCGCCTTTCTGAATCCGGAGGAAATCGAACAGATTCTGTCCGATGAAGGTTTTGCCGGCGAGAAGTTGGAAGAAGTGCGGCGGGAGCTGATGACGATCCGCAAAAACGGATACGCCATCACGCAAAATCAGCGGATCGAGGGCGCGAGGGGGATCGGTGCGCCGATTTTCAATGCTGCCGGAGAACCCTTGGCCAGCCTGGTATATACGGTGCCCATCGCCCGCTTCCGGGAGGAGCAAAAGGACGACATCGTCGCCGACATCACCGCAGCGGCAGGGCAGATTTCGAACATATTGGGCTACCAAAGAACTGGAGAGAAACAGGCATGAGAGAGCAAGTCGTCATTGTGACAGGAGGAGCAAGCGGCATCGGAAAAGCGATCTGCCGGGCTTTTGCCGGGCAGGGGGCGAAGGTCGCCATTTTCGATGTGAATGCAGGCAAAGGAGAAGCGCTGAAGCAAGAACTGGCCAAAATGGGAGGGGAAAGCGAATCGTTTCAGGTCGACGTGAGCAGCGAGCCGGAAGTCCGGCAGGCCGTGCAAGAGGTGATCCGAAAATGGGGAACCGTGGACGTGCTGGTGAACAACGCGGGAATCAGCAATCCCGCCACCGCTGAGCACCTTGCCCCCGCGGATTGGGATCGCATTATCGGCGTGAATCTGTCCGGCGCCTTCTACTGCGCAAAGGCCGTCATCGGGCCGATGAAAGAGCGGGGACGCGGCAAGATCGTCAACATCGCTTCCGTCGGCGGCAAGCGGATCAGTTTCGCCGGCGGCGTCGCCTACACCGCCTCCAAAGCGGGACTGATCGGGCTGACGCGGCATCTGGCTTATGAACTCATGCCCTTCGGCATCAATGTCAACTGCGTCTGTCCTGGCGGAACGATGACCGAGCTTTATGAACGGATCACCGACGAGGAGCTGATCAGGGAACGGGTGGACATGATTCCCGCCGGCCGGCTGTGCCGTCCCGAAGACATCGCCGACGCCGTGCTGTTCCTGACATCCGACAACGCGAACATGATTTGCGGCGTGGCGCTGGACGTGGACGGGGGAAGTCTGCTCGGCTGGATGAACGTCAACAAGTATTACGCGAAACGCGATCAACTTTCACAAAGGAGTGCAAAACAGGCATGAACAGCGAACATCCGCAGGTGCTTCTCGATGAGCGGTGTTACGATCCGGCGACGGGAAAACTGTTCGGCAACGGATGCCGCAATTGCAACAACCAGTTCTTTCCGGTCCGTGACTTCTGCCCGGACTGCCTTTCCGCGGAGACCATGGAAAGATTCGAAATACCGGCCAAAGGAACACTTTACACCTACACCGTGATTCATGCCGGTCCGGCAAGTTTCGGCCCGCCTTACACGGTGGGCTACGCAGACGTGAGTCCGCAGCTCCGTCTGTTCGGCCGCGTTCAGACCATCGGCGGGCGCACGCCGAAAATCAATGAGCAGGTTGCGATTAAGCTGGGCAAAATCGGAACGGAAGACGGGCGCGAACTTTGGGGAGTCGTTTTTGAACCCGCAGAGCAGGAGGTGGGAAAATGAGGGAAGTGGCCGTTGTCGGTGCCGGCATGATCCCGCATCGCAAATACCGTGAAAAATCCGTCATGGATCTCGGCGCGGAAGCCGTGCGCCTGGCTCTTATGGATGCGGGCATCGCGCAGAACAAGATTCAGGCCGCCTATTGCGGCTGCGTTTACGCCGACATGCTGCTCGGACAGAAGATATTCAAACAGACGGGAATTTACGGCGTTCCCATCTTCAACGTAGAAAACGCATGCTCCAGCGGAGCGACGGCGTTCCACGAAGCTTACTGCGCCATCGCCGAGGGCAGATACGACACCGCTCTCGTTCTGGGCGTGGAAAAGCTGACTGCCTTCGGCGGCGGCACCATTCCCCTCGACAGAGACGACGTGGAAGTCAGGCAGGGCTTGGTCATGCCGGGACTGTATGCGATGAGGGCAAGGCGGTACATGGAAGAATATGGCTTGAAGCCGGAAACGCTGGCCAAAGTGTCGGTGAAAAGCAGGAAAAACGCCAGCCTGAACCCTCACGCTCAGTACAGGGATCCGGTGACCGTGGAGGACGTGCTGAACTCCCGGATGATCGCCGACCCGCTGACTCTGATGCAGTGCTGTCCCACCAGCGACGGAGCGGCGGCTGTTATCCTCACCACCCTCGAAGAGAGCCGGAAATACACCACCGAGCCGATCCGCGTGCTGGTGTCGGAAGTGACTTCGGGCAAATACACCAACGGGTTCCGCGACATGACAATACCGGAAATTACGGTGCGCGGCGCCGCCGAGGCTTACAAGCTGGCCGGCGTCGGTCCGGAGGACATCGACGTGGCCGAAGTGCACGACGCCTTCACCATCGCCGAGCTGCTTTACTATGAAGCGCTGCAATTTTGCGGGCGCGGCGAGGCTGCCCGGATGATCGAGAACGGCGAAACGGAAATCGGCGGCCGCATCCCGGTCAATCCGAGCGGCGGGTTGCTGTCCAAAGGGCATCCCCTTGGCGCCACCGGCGTTTCGCAAATGGTGGAAATTGTCACACAACTCAGAGGACAGGCGAAAGAGCGGCAGGTGGAAGGCGCGAAAGTGGGCCTCACCCATTGCACCGGAGGCGGCATTTCCGGGTTCGACCATGGCGCTTGCAGCATCCACATTTTTGCGAGGTGACGGCCGGATGACCAGGCAGACAGACAATAAGCTGCTCAGCGGAATCCGGGTGCTGGATTTCACCACATTTCTGTCCGGCCCGTTTGCCACCCAGACACTGGGCGACCTGGGTGCCGAAGTGATCAAGATCGAAACGCTGGAAGGCGACGGGACGAGGCATATTCCGCCCCATTTCGTGGGAAGCGACAGCATGTATTACATGAGCACCAACCGCAACAAAAAGAGCATCGCCGTGGACCTCAAGTCGGAAGACGGAAAAAAAATCGTCCACGAGTGGGTGAAACGATGCGACATCGTGATCGAAAATTTCAGGCCGGGCGTGACGAACAGGCTGGAGGTGGATTATCCCCGTCTTCGGGAACTTAAGCCGGACATCATCTACTGTTCGATCACCGGTTTCGGTCAGGACGGTCCGTACCACAAGCGGCCCGCCTACGACATGATCGTGCAGGCCTTGTCCGGCAGCATGAGCCTGACCGGGGAGAAGGATGGCGACCCGGTGCGCCTGGGCGTTCCGCTTGGCGATCTGGCAGCCGGACTGTATGCCGTGATCGGCGTATTGGCGGCATTGCAGCACCGGCAAAGAACGGGACAGGGAACATATTTGGACATTTCCATGCTGGATTGCCAGCTCCCGCTTTTGTCCTATCTCGGCGTTTACTACCTGCATTCCGGAATTGTGCCCGGACCGCAGGGGAGGGAGCATGAATCGATTCCCACCTACCGCGCCTTCAAGTCCCGCGAAGGGGATTACGTGCTCATCACGGCGAATACGCAGAAAATGTTCGAAGGCGTGTGCCGGGCAGTGGAACGCGAGGATCTGATCGGCGACGAGCGGTTCCTGACCGGCGAACTCAGGCACCGCCACAAGGACGAACTGGTGTGCATCCTGAATGAAGCGTTTTCCCGCTTCGACTCCAAGGTCCTGCTGGAGCGGCTGGAGGCCAACGAGGTGCCGTGCGCGCCGCTGCAAAACTTGCGCCAGGCCTTTGAGGATCCGCAGGTTCAGCACCGCAAGATGATCTTGAAGCTGGACCATCCGGCCAGCGATAACCTGCGGCTGATCGGCAACCCCATCAAATATGAAGGGGAAAATGAATATTCCCACGTGCGTCCGCCGCTTCTGGGCGAACATACCGAATCGCTGCTGAAAGAAATCGGGCTTTCCAAAGAGGAAATCCGCCGCTTGGCCGAAAGCGGAGTCGTCAAATTGCATCAGGCTGCTGCCGGGAGAGCGTGACCATGCGCCATTTGGCTGAATATGTGGACGAATCTTTTGCCGGCATGCCGGAACAGGTTTACCGCAACGTGCGCATCGCCGTCACCGACTTTTTCGGCGTGGCTATGGCCGCGCTCGGTGAACCGGTGTTCCGCTGCGTTCTGGAATACGTCCGGGAAACGGGCAAAGGACCGGTTCCCTTGCCCGGCTGCGGCGATACGGCGAGCGCGCAGCAGGCGGCGCTGGCCTGGGGAACGTTGGGCCACGCCTTGGATTACGACGACATCTCGGCGGTAATGATCGGTCACCCGTCGGTGGTGCTCGTTCCCGTGCTGGCTTCGGTCGGATTCGAGCGAAACTGCAGCGGCAAAGAGTGGATGGAAGCCTATATCGCCGGTTACGAAGCCATGGCGGCGGTGGCTGCCGCCGCGGCGGATGCGGAGTACGCGAGAGGCTGGCACACGACATCGGCCATCGGCATTTTCGGCGGGGCGGTGGCCGCCTGCCGGCTCATGGGGCTGAGCCGGGAGCAGACGGAGCACGCCTTGGGCATCGCTGCCTCGCTGGCTTCGGGCCTTCGCGCCAACTTCGGGTCAATGACGAAACCGCTTCATGCGGGATGGGCAGCTTCGAGCGGCGTGTTTGCCGCCAAGCTGGCGGAAAAGGGGTTCGAGTCTTCTCCGGCCGCCCTCGAGTCGGCGCAGTCTTATTCCGCCGTGTACGCGGGTTTAAGCGAACCGGTGCCCGCCGGTGGCAAAAGGCATATCCAGGACGGCATCATCATCAAGCTGTATCCGTCCTGCGGCTTTTCTTCCCGCCTGGTGGACTGCTCCTGCCAAATTCGGGAAATGGACGGTTTCGCTCCGGAGCGGGTGGAATCCGTCGTATGCCGCATTTCTCCTCAGGCCGATCGCGTGCTCAGGTACACGGATCCGGAGGACGGAAATCAGGCCAAATTCAGCCTGGAGTACTGCACGGCGCAGGCGCTGCTCCACGGGCAGCTCAAGATCGGTCATTTCGCCGACGGCTATGTGCAAAAGGCCGGCAGCCACGGCGGACTAAGGGACAAAATTCGGCGGGAAGTCATCGGTGAACTGAAGGATGCGCCGTTTGACAGGCAGTGGACGGAAGTCATCGTCCGGCTCGCCGGCGGCAAAACGCTGAAGAGCAGAGTGGACATGCCGAAGGGCTACCCGCAAAATCCGCTTTCGGATAAAGAATTCAGAGAAAAATTCGCCGACTGTTTGGAGCACGGCGGCAGAGGAAAACAAAGCGGCGATCTGTTCGAGCGGCTGATGCGCTTCGATGATGCCGTCAGCGTCGCGGCCCTTGTGCGGGAACTTGCGTCCCCGCAGCATCGGGTTGCAGGCTGACCGCCGGCACGGATCGGCGATAACCGTCGGATCAGGGTGGTAGAGTGAAACCGAATTTCAGTCAGTGGAAAACGCTGATTTTGCTCACGTCCAGCATTGCCACGATGTCCATGGTGTTCAGCGGACTTCCGGCGGTGAGCCTCCTGATCAAGGAGCAGCTTCAGCTTACGTCGTCGCAGCTCAGCTTGCTGATGACCAGCTTTTTTGCCGGAACGATGGTGATGTCGCTGGTATACACCTTTTATTTCGATCGTTTCAAAGTGAGGATGCTGCTTCTGATCGGCCTTGGCATCACCGGCACCTTCATGGTGGTGTCCGGCGCATATTTGCACTTCGTGTGGATGACGGCGCTCATCGCGTTGGCCGGGCTGGGCTACGGCATCATCAGCCCCTCGACGAACAAGGGCATTGTGGACTGGTTCCCGCAGCAAATCCGCGGCACCGCCATGAGCCTGAAGCAGGTGGGCGTCATGGCCGGGAGCATGATCAGCTCGCTCATCCTGCCCGCGATCGCCCTGGTCTGGGGGCTGAGGGGAAGTCTGCTGTTTTTGGGCGTGTTCGCGTGGTTGATCGGAATCATTTCCTTCATTTTATACAAAGACAGAGAGCCCGCTGTCGATTCAGTCCGGCGGCTGGGCATGAGAGATGTGCTGCGATTGTTCAAAAACCCCCAAATCTTGCGCCTGAACGCGGTCTCGATGCTGTTTACCGGCATTCAGTTTATCTACTTGATGTTCCTGCCGCTTTTTTTGGGGGAAGTGTTCCGCTACGATTTGATTTTTGTCGGTTTCATGCTGAGTCTGGCCAGCGTTGGAGGCGGGGCGGGACGGGTGGCCTGGGGCATGGTCAGCGATTTTCTGTTCAAGGGCCGGCGCAAACCGGTGCTGATCGTCATCGCCTGCCTGTCGCTTTTGTCCGGTGCGGTGCTCGCCGTCATCCCGGCATGGACGGCGGCGCCGGTCATGGGCGTCATTGTCACCGTGTACGGGATGACGGCCGCCGGCTACAACGGCCTTATGCACACGATGACGGTGGAACTGGCGGATTCCCATCTGTCTGGCGTGCTGAGCGGCATCAATTTCGCCTTCATCAATTTCGGCTCCATCGTGTTTCCGTACATGATCGGGATTTTGCTGGATGCGTCCGGCAACTATCGCATCGCCTGGATCATTTCCGCGGCGATGGCGCTGGCGGCGGCGGGGCTGATGCTGACGATCGGCACGGAAAAAAGGGCCTCGCTGCAAACCCGTGCGCCGCAAAAACCGGCCTGAGTGCAGGCGGCCTGAGAAGAGCAGCGGAAGGTGCCGGGAGACTGAAAACGTTTACAAACATTTCCTTTATTCTATATACTGACCATCCGTTAGGGGAGGGATGCCCGGCAAGGACGGCCGAGAAGTCCGCAAACGAAAGCGAAAACAGATCCGATTGCATACCACGTCCGGGGGGGATGGCAACACACAATGCGGATAAAGGCGCCTCAAATCAGGCGATGAGGCAAATTCGTTTTACATTTACCACATCAAGTCAGGGAGGAGACCCAAGTTGAAGAAAACAAGCAAGATTCTAAGCATTCTCATGCTGGTTGTGATGTTGATTATCGCCGGATGCGGTTCCGGCAGCAGCGGCAGCGACAGCACGTCGGGCAGTTCCGGCGGCAGCTCTTCGGGCAGCAGCGCCTCAAGCGGCAGCTCCTCCGGTTCAGGCAGCACCGGCAGCTCGGGCGGTCAAGCTGCGCCGGCGCAAGACCCGGTCAAGCTGATCATGATTGGCACGCTGCCTGTCAATAACTACG
>Ga0065720_1021043_pt1 | contig 11717 bp, 14 predicted proteins | sample Thericmetagenome_FD_59107 | JGI IMG/M metagenome (GOLD analysis project Ga0065720, IMG submission 59107) | Thermophilic microbial communities from the Joint Bioenergy Institute, California, USA of rice/straw/compost enrichment - eDNA_2 v2... | ecosystem: Engineered > Solid waste > Grass >... | reverse complement strand
ACGACGCTCGGCTATGTCCGGGTCGATATTGACGGGGTGCGATACAGCGAAAATTTGGGAAATTATAAGGCGGGCAGATTGGCGTCGGAAGGTCCCTCGCTGGAGGCCGTCTCGGAAGCAGGCTCGATTCGGGTCGGGATTCTGCCGTAACTTCAAAGCATGAGAGGAGGCAACAAGCCCGGTCCGCAGAGACCGGGCTTTGCGATATGTATGTCCGTCACAGGCTACATGAGATTGAACAATACCGGTAGCAGGATCAATTGATTAAAGACATGAGCGGCAATATGGCCGAGCATCGCATAGACCAATCCATGTTTCCAATAGAGATAGCCGAATCCAACGCCCGGCAAGAAATTCAGCAGCATCGTGCGGGTAACGGACACGGCGCTCAAACCGAACGCTTGCGCAGCCGCAGGAAGATGTCCTGCAGCGAAAATCAATGCGGCAATGACGATTCCCGTGATGTAAATGCCGTTGCGATCCGCGGATTTGGTCAGTTTGCCGGCTGCCCATACGATGATCGTCATGAGTCCGTATCGGAGAAGAAGCTCCTCGACGATGCCACCGTAGAGCAAACTTCCAAGAAAGTATAGCCCGGAAAATTCGAAACGGTCCTCCAGCCCCAAAGCTCTGGCAAATATCAGCTTCTCCGCAATCGCAATCAATGCGGCTGACATCAGACCGATGCCCGCTGCCGCAGCCATACTTTTTCTGCTGATCACGAACGGCTTGTTCAGGTTGACTTTCGGTGAAGCCCATGCCCCTGCCAGAGCGGCAATGCCCGCCAACACCGCAGTCTGCAGCATGGCAAGCAGAATGAGCGCCTGCTTCGATCCGAGCTGCGCAACGATCTGCGCTTCCTGGTCAGGGGTCAAGGTCATCGCTTGCTGCAATCCGAGAACAGCGCCTGCTGCCAGTCCCAGTACCAATGCCGCGATCACTTTTTTCACAGTCAGCACCTCTTTGTCGTAGTCGTCAGCGCCATGGAACGGTGTCATTTGCATCGCTAAGGATAGTATTGTCCCAGATGCCGACATCGCGCACATAGATCGAGCCTTCAGCGGTTTGATCGAATACGAATCGGATTCGGCTGAGCCGATCCGGCTGGAACAACGGATTCATGCGGCTGAAATCGGACAGTCGGAAGGCGAAGCGTTGAAATACCGGTTCCCTGGTCGGCATCAGCGAGGTGAACGGCCATTTCACGATACCGCCTTCCAACATCGGCAGCAGGCCACCCGCGGCGCTCAGCGGCAAGGAGGCCGTATGGCCGCCGGAATCTTCGACCTGTACGGTCAGGTCAATCAACCCTTCCTTCACGCCCGACCGGTCCGCCATGGAGAAGACGATCGATCCTTCGGGCGGGATGGCAAGCCCGTTGTCGGGCAGGATGATCGTATAGGAAGGCGCGCCGTCAACCTTGCTCCGGTCCCAGCCGAGGCGAACGGCGCCGTGCGGACCGGGGGTGAATTTCATCTCGACCTTCTCTTCTTTCCATTCCGCAAGGCCCTCGCCAATCAGTTGACCTCCGGGCAGCGTGGTCGTCGAAAGATCGATATCCTCGTCGAAAGTGCTGATCAGCGTCGTCCAGGCGTCCGAATAATCGTGGATATACATCGTATCCGGCAGCCATTCCCTGGCATGGCCGAGGTCCTGGAAGATCGCGCGGTATTCTGTCCTTCCGTACAACGTTGCATCAAGGAAGGACGAGATAAGCACCTTCGCCGCTTGCAGCTGCTCCTCCTGCGGGATCAGCCGGCCTCGGTTATACAGCAGGTTGCCGAGCCCCGGGGCGTCGCTCCGGCCCCATACGGTATTGAATTGCCCGTGATTGGCCCCGTAGATATAGACCGACGCTTTGAAATAATCGGTGCCCGGCGTAAACCCGATCCGGCTGTACTGGCCCGCTCCGGCGAAGGAACTGACATCCATGTCGTGGGCGCCTTGAAGGGCGAGGTAGTTCAGGTCGGTCAGCTCCGTCGGCCGTCCTGCCGGTTCGTATTGGCCGTCAGTACCCGCCAGCGAGATGACGGAACGGATGCCGAAATTGAAATCGAACTTGATGGTGCCGTCCTCCGGCGGCGACTGCAGCCGATTGTAAGCTGCCGCCGCCGTCACCGCTTCGGCGCCTCGGGAATGACCGATCAGCGCGATCCGGTCCATGTCCACTATGCCATGGAACGGATTGCCCTGCGTACCGTTCCATTCCTTCCACACGCTCAGGTGCTCGAGCATGAGCCAGCCGCGCGCCGGGTTCTCCTTCTCCAGCACGTGCAGCATGAACAGGTCGTCGAACGGCGACGTGTTGAGGAAATTTTCGTCGATCGAGACGACGATATAGCCGCGGCTCGCCAGCAGTTCCCCCAGGTAGGCATATCCCGGATCCGAATAATCGGTGGCGGGATGGTTGCCATGCACGATCATCATGAGCGGGAACGGCCCGTCTCCATCAGGATACCATACAAGCCCATTGAGCGGCATCGCTTCCGGTCCGAAGCCGAACGTCTTCGTGCGGAGGGAGGACCAGTTCGACACGAAGGCCGAGCCGTCCACCGGTTTCGTGATAAGCGAATCTTCCGCGTTGAAGATGGTGCGGTAGCTGTCTGCGCTGCCGTAGGTCAGCGTCCGAACCGGATACATCCCCGGCTCTGCGGGGTTCTGCAGGGTCGACGGATAACGCTCCGGCGGCTTCATGACCGACAGCCGGTAAGGCTTGTCCAGTTCCGCGCTTCCATCATGCAGCAGCCAAGCTCCCGTGCCGATCGCATAGGCGGCGGACACCGCCGCAGTAAATCCGGCTGCCGTCTTCTTGAGCGTCTTGGCGCCGCGATACGATCCCCGTATCCAGCGGTATACGAATGCTCCCGACAAGGAACACCCTGCCAGCAAGGACAGCGTGACGATGAACATCACCGTCATCGGACCGATGAAGCTGATGAACAGCAGGATGAAGGAGGCGAGCGCCAGAGCGATGTACCGCGAAGGGATCCGTTTGGCCGCATGCAGCACGCATGCCGTCACGCCGGAGAACAGCGCGATGGCGAACAGGAACACCGCGGTTCCGGTCACATAATCCCCCGGTCCCCGCGACCCGATCAGTTGACCGCTTTGGATGAGATAAATGATGCCGGCGGCGCCGGAGAGCGCGATCGATGCGCCCTTCCAGCCCGGAGTCAGCGGAGGCAATCGCCGGATGGGCGCGGTGAGCCGCTCTCGCCATGTTCGGCTCGGTATGCCTCCCGAAAGCTCTGGATCTGCCATCATATGCCCTCTTTCTCGTTGAAGATTGCCGCACAGCCCAGTATAGCGGCCACGTCTTTCCGTCTTCTGTCGCTAACCTTAAAATAACCTTACATGGCAGGAGATCGTCTGCACGGTGCGAACAATACGAAGGAGCGAGGTGGTGCAGCGATGCGCAAGACGATACTGCTGGTCGACGACGAACAGGACATTGTGGATATGCTGAAGCTGTTTCTGGAACCGGATTATGATGTCATCGAAGCGTCTGATGGACAAGCCGCAATGGAGATGTTCGCCCGCGCGTCGATCGACCTGGCGGTGATCGACATCATGATGCCTCATGTGGACGGCTTCAAGCTCCTTCAATGGATACGCAAGTTCTCCACGATCCCGGTCATTGTCCTGTCGGCCAAAAATCAGGAAGCGGACAAGATTGCCGGGCTCGGCCTCGGTGCGGACGATTTTATCGCCAAGCCGTTCAGCCCATTGGAGGTTGTGGCGCGCATTCAGGCACATCTGCGGCGAACGTATGAATTCAATGAAGCGGGTGCGGCGGGAACCGATGCGGACGCGGACGTCGCCGAGACCCGGCTGGGCGAGTTGATCCTCGATAATGAAGCGTGCCTGTTGTACAAGCGGGGCGAGCCGATCGCGCTGAGCGCGATTGAATACAAGTTGCTCAAGCTGTTCATGAGCAAGCCGGGGCGCATCTATACAAAGAAGCAAATTTTCGAACAAGTGTGGTCCGACCCGTATATCGCGGATGACAACACCATCATGGTGCAAATCAGCAGGCTCAGGGACAAGATCGAGGATTCGCCGCGGGAGCCCTTCTACATCAGGACGGTTCGCGGGCTCGGATATCGGTTCGCCAAGAGGGAAGAACTGCATGCGCCGTAGACCGAAGAAGCTGTCCGGCCTGTTGCTGCGCAACTATGTGCTTTTCTCCCTGTCGCTTGGCTTGAGCTTTATCGTGCTGCTGCTCTTTTTCGTGGCGAGGACCAACGCGCGGATGCCCGCCGAAGATATGACGCTGCTTCAGGCGCATGCCATTGTACGCCCGAATCCGGCCGACATCCGGACCGATGCGATTGAGGCGGTGGACGGCTGGGTGGAGATTCTCGACGAGCAGCTGCGGATTCTGGAGGTCAGAGGGGAGAAGCGGGACGCTGCGGTAACGGCCTATACGGAACGGGAGCTGAATGCATTTTTCCACGATACCGACGACAATCCGTACCACACATCGATGGCACCCTTCCGGACGAATGACGGAGAGCGCCGTTATGTTCTGGTCAGGCTGCCGAGGGAACTTATCCGGACGGATATCGTGCTCAACGAGCGGACGGCGGACAACCGGAAGATCTTCTGGATCGCGCTGGCCGAGACGGGGGCGCTGTTCGTCTTGTTGTTCGGGACCAACGTGTACGTGTACAGCCGCTTGACCGCTGTCCGGTTGACCAATCCGCTCGGAGCGATTGCCGCGGGCATTCGCAGCGTAGCGAACGGGCGCTACCATGAGCGGCTTCGCGTCGAAGCGAATTATGAGCTCGCGCACATTCAGGAGAGCTTCAACAAGATGGCGGAAAGGCTGGAGCAAGCCGAAGCGGACAACCGGCGGTTGGCCGAGAGCAAGCAGCGGATGCTCGTTCATATTTCGCATGATCTGCGGACGCCGATCACGACGATCCAAGGTTACGCGGAGGCGCTGCAGCACGGGGTCATCAGGGATGAAGCGATGCGGCAGCGGACGCTCGGCCTCATCCACGGCAAGACGAAGCTGGTCGCTGAACTGATCGACGATGTGTTCGAGCTGGCGAAGCTGGAAGTTCCGGACTTCCCTGTCGTCAAGCGGACATGCGATCTTGCCGAGTTCACGCGCGAAATGGCCGTCGATTATTACGATCTGTTCGAGGAGAAGGGGATAGCATTCGAATGCGACATCCCTTCGGACGAGCTGCCCGTGCCGATCCATGCGAAGCTGCTGTATCGGGCGGTCTCCAATCTGCTGGCGAATGCGCTGAAATATAATCCGCCCGGGACGCATGTGCGGCTGTCCCTCGCCGATGGGCCGGGCGAAGTGCGGCTGGAAGTCGCCGATAATGGCATCGGCATTCCCGCTGAACTGCGTATCCGCGTCTTCGAGGCGTTCGTCCGCGGTGACGTTGCGCGCAAGAGCGATGGCGGAACGGGGCTCGGCCTGACGATCGCGAAGCATATCGCAGAGAAACATGGGGGCAGCCTCGTGCTCGACGGCGGCACCCTTTGGACGCGCTTCGTGCTGACGCTGCCGAAAGCGGAAGGGACGGGCCGGCACACGGAGGAAAAGTGCGCTGTAAGGTGAGACAAGGTTTGCATCTCACAATGACGGGCGCCGGCAACGCCATGGAAACAGGGCGGAGGCCCGCTCGGAAAGAGCGGGCCCCGCTGATTTCATTTGCGTTTCCCGGATTGAACCGGGCGATCCGACAGGACACGGTAGTCGATGATGTTCCCGTACCGATCCGTTTCAATGGCACAGCAGCTGGTCATCATGGACTTGAACATTTCCCGGCCGCGCTGCACCCTTGACTTGGCTCCGCATTGAAATCGGAAACCGGCTCCTCCGCCGCTGTCTGATCCTCCGCCAGTTCCTCCGTCTTCCTCAATTTGCGGTAATGATCAACGATGCAATTGTGCGCGATCCGCAGCAGCCAGGACCGCGCTTTGCTCTCATCCTTCAGCGACGCCAATCCCTCGCCCGCCTTGATGAACACGTTCTGGACGATGTCTTCCGCATCCGTGCGGTTGCCGATTTTATGCCGCACGAAATTCCGGACGTGGACATGATGGTTGTCCCAAAGCGTCTCCAGATTCATCCTCTTCATTCTCCCTTGAAAGCATATTCGGACAGATGGAAGAAGCCCATGCCGCAAGGAAAAATTTTTTGCCCGTTTTTGCGTCCGTTCGTTTCGGATTCCGTCATGTTCAGTGTAATACAATTCAGGAGGGCGAGAAGCCGGGAAGTACAATTTGTTGGGCACTACCGGCGTGCTCGTATCGGAGATCGGGCTCGGCACCATGACGTTCGGAGACCGCGGCACATGGGGACTGTTCGGCGGACTGGATGCAAGCAGCGCCCGCAGGCTCGTCGATCAGGCTTTGGACGCGGGGGTGAATTTCTTCGATACCGCCAACGCTTACGCAGGCGGTCAGTCGGAGGAAATTCTCCGCCAGGCATTGAAAGGCAGGCGAGATCAGGCCATCATTGCGACGAAGGTCAGAGCGCGGACGGGACCCGGTCCCAATGATCTCGGATTGTCCCGGCTGCACATTTTCAGGCAGGTGGACGAAAGCTTGCGGCGCCTGGGCACGGATTACATCGATCTGTATCAAATCCACAATCCGGACCAGCTGACGGACTGGGAGGAGACGCTGCGCGCGCTCGACGACCTGGTCCGCAGCGGCAAAGTCCGGTACATCGGCGCCTCCAATCTGACCGGCTGGACCATCCTGAAGGCCCGGGCGGTGTCGCAAATGCTCGGGCTCCATGCCTTCAAGAGCAACCAGGCGTACTATTCGCTGGCCGCCCGGGAAATCGAACGCGAGATCATACCGGCGCTTCGGGATCAGAACATGGGGCTCATCGTCTGGAGTCCGCTGTCCGGCGGCTTCCTGTCCGGGAAATACAGCCGGGGCCAGGCGGAACGGCAAGATGATCGCCACGCCCGGCTGTCCTTCCCGCCCGTCGACCGGGACAAGGCGTTCGCGATCCTCGATGTCCTCCGTGAAATCGCGGAGGAACGCGGCTCGACGGTGGCGCGGATCGCGCTCGCCTGGGTGCTCAACCAGCAGGCGGTCACCAGCGTCATTGTCGGCGCCACGCGTCCCGAGCAGCTGCAGGACAACCTCGCGGCGAGCGGCATCCGTCTGACCGAACAAGAATTGCAGCGGCTCGATGAAGTGAGCCGATTGCCGATCGAGTATCCGGCATGGCCGTTCCTGGAAGGAGACGATTCCATCGTCCGGAAACATCCGAAGACGGTTGCGCCTTGACATCTGCCGGACATGTTCCGGCTCTATAATCGGGGGCAGATGATGACAGCAAGGAGGCCCCGCATGAAAATCGCCTTGCTGGCGGCAGGCGGTCCGGGCGAAGTTCAGCTGTTCCTCGCCCTGGCGCTCGGTTTGCGGCACCTCGGTCACCGCACCGTCCTGGCCGCGCCGGAGCATGCCGCCGACGAGATCGGGAAATATCCCGTCGAATATCAGCCGCTGCCCGGATGCGACGAGCAGCGGCTGCAACCGCCGGATTACGGACCGCTCGCGCGGTCGGAGCAGTATGCGCTGCACCTGGCGCTGCTGCTCGCCTGCCGGGACTGTGACGCCGTCATCAGCCCGCCCGCGCTCTTGTTCGAAGCCGGCGTCATCTCCGAATGGCTGCGGAAACCGTTCATGATCGTCTTGCCCTATCCGCTGCTGCCGGCGACGTCCGCATTCCCGCATATGACGGTCCGGGCGAAGCCTTCGTCCTTCCGGTTGTTCAACCGGTTCTCGCATCATGTGTTCCAGAGAAGGCATGAGCGCCGCAGGATGCCCGATGTGAACGCATGGCGCGCCGGTCGCCGATCGGGCCGATGGCGCAGTTCTCTGTCAGCGTGACGATCCTGTGGGTGTCTGCCCGGGCAAGCGCTCGCAGCGCCAGCTTCAAGCTGCCGGCGAAGGACTCGCCCGTCACGATGTGGACGCGGGTGCAGCCGGGATTCGGATCCCGGGAAGGATAGCGATCATCGTACGCCATCAATTGGTCGTAGAGCTCCAGCAGTCCGGCGGCGGCTTCTTCAGAAGACGTCCTCTGCTCTTTCAGCTTCCGGATTTGGTGCAGTACAAGCCGCAGGACGGCCTTCGCGTTGCCGGGGCTCAGACGGTCGACGGCTTGTTTGATGTCCGTGATATCGTTCATCCGTACCAGCCTCCCTATATTGAGGATCTTATCCGTTCGCATCCCCCCAAGACAAGACGGGAAGCCCTGCACGTCCGCGCAGGGCTCACGCATTGGGTATCCGTTTATTTCTTCGCGCGCAGCGGTTTGAGCGCGGCGCTCCAGGCGATCAGCTGGTCCAGCATTTGATTGACGGTGGTTTGATGCAGTTCGGCCGGCTTGAATGTGGTGAAGTTTTCGAAGTCGGTGAAAAGGGACAGCGTCGGATGCGTCCGCACGTCCGCGACCATCAGTTCGCCCAATATGCCGCGCAGATGCTCCGCCGCGCGCGCGCCGCCGGTGGAGCCGTAGCTGACGATGCCCGCCGCCTTGTTGTTCCAGGCTTCGCGGGCTAGGTCGAGCGCGTTCTTCAGCGCACCCGTGATGCTGTGGTTGTATTCCTGCACGATGAAAACAAACCCGTCGAGGCTGAACAGCTTCTCGTTCCATGCCGCAACGGCGGGGTCCGCATCGTCGGTCGTGCCGAGAAACGGCAGGTTGAAGTCGGCGATGTCCACGATTTCATACCGCGCGTCGCCGCGCCGGTCGGCGATGCCTTTGACCCATTCGCCCACCTGCGGGCTCACCCGGCCCTGACGCGTGCTGCCCAGAATGATGCCGATGTTCAGTTTGTCGTCTGACATGGCGCTCTCGCTCCCTTCAAATGGTGTGGTCATTGACTATATTAGGTCATGCCGCCATACTTTAGAAGAAGGCACTTTCTTTACACCTGGTATGAAAAAATATACCTGATGATCGGCGGAATTATGCCAAGTCCCGCCGCAATTGGCGGAGATGGAGGAGGGAAGCATGACGTGATGGCGCATTGTGATGAAAAGATAGCGGGTGCGCTGGAAATTTTGTACGGCAAGTGGAGGCCCTATATTCTTTACCAGTTGTTCTTTAACGGAACGATGCGATTCAGCGAACTGCAGAAGGCGCTGCCGAATATTACGAAGAAAATGCTCGCCTCCGAACTGAGGGAATTGGAGTATCACGATATCATTGAGCGGAAGGTCTATGGGGAAATTCCGCCGAGAGTCGAGTATTCCGTGACGGAGTACGGCAGAAAGATGTTCCCGCTCATCGAGGCATTGGCCGCATGGGGCTCGGACCATGCCGAGCATTTGAATGAACTGTACGGCGGAGACCGGATGATGGACCCGGATGATCGGCGGGATGATGCGGGCGCCGCGTCTTCCCGGTAATACAGGGTTGCCCGAGGCACTTGCAGCAGGCTTTCGAATCTTCTGCGCCGATGGGAGAGGAGATTCGGGGGCGGCGGCGGGTGCTTTTTTCGTCTTCCGATTTTTATAATACGCACTTGTCTCCTTCGCCCTATACTCATGGCAAGATCAACGCGGAGGGATGCGGTGAATGCCGGCGATGAATTTTCCGGGTGGTGTTCGTCAATACAGGTGAACAGCCGTTAAGGAGGTGATAAACCATGAAATGGTTAGCCCGCATCCTTCACATTGTGCTCATCCCGCTTTCGGCCGGTGTGTTCAAGCTGATGTCAAACGCGGAGACGATCCGGGAGGTCTACACCGAGCCGCTTCATACGCTCGGTTACAGCGTCGGGTTTATTTACTTCATCGGTGTCGTGGAACTGCTGGCGGCGGCCGGCCTGATCGCCGGATTCTGGAGAGCCGCGATCGGTTTCGCTTCCCTTGCTGTCACTATCGTGGTGCTGGCGGGGGCGGTCGGATCGAATCTGATCGCAGGTCTGTACGCCGATGCGGTCTCGCCGCTCGTCGGCCTTCTGCTCACCGTGGCGGTATTCCTCGGAAACCGGTATGTGTTGAAACACGCGCGCGGAACCGCCGGAGTCGCATCGCGTTGAACATTGCAAAATTTCATCTCATTAAAAGGAGCGATTCAACCATGATTCAAAAGCTCGGTCAAGTGATGCTGTACGTCGACAATCAGGATCAATCGAAGGCGTTCTGGACGGAGAAGCTGGGATTTCAGGTCGTCGCGGAAGAGGACAACGGCGGGGGCATGCGGTGGATCGAAATCGCCCCGCCGGACGCGGACACGACCATCGTGCTGCAGAACAAGGCGTTCGTCGCCAAGATGGAGCCCGACATGAATCTCGGCACGCCGTCCCTGATGTTCTACACGGACAACGCCGAAAAGCTGCACGGCGACTTGAAGAGCAAAAACGTCAAGGTCGGGGATGTCGTGGAGATTCCCGGCGGCAACAAGGTGTTCAATTTCGCGGATGATGAGGAGAATTATTTTGCGGTGATGGAGAGAAAGTAAGGCGTTCATTGATAGAGGTAAACATAAATTACCAACCAGAAATTTCTGGTTGGCTTTTTGTTTAGTTATTGAAAAATTCGAGATAATGATGCTATCTATTCAATGGAATATGGGGACAAGGAAGAGATAGAAAAAAGAAGGATATAAAAATAATATGATGCAGTTTGATTAAAATTGATGTGTATCGAGATGTATATCCATATAGATATGTGTACGTTGATGTGTATTAGATTCTATCGTCATATATCGGATTATTTCGGTATGTGGATCGGTGATTCCGTGTAGTAATCGAAGAAAAAATTAGAGAGAACAGCTTTATTATTGAAAGAAAAGAAGTATATGCTATAATAATAGTCGTAAGCTACTAGCGGAAGAAAGCGGGGTGGGTGATGTGGAGATTAACTTCAAGTGGTATAAACCGAGTGTAGGAACTCCTATAGTTTCGGTGGCCGAGTATGGCATTACATTTAATAGGGCTGCTGCAGAAGAACTGGGGAATCCAGAACGTATTCAAATTGGGTTTGACACCGATCTGAAACTGATAGGCGTAAGACCGGTAAATAATACCGGCGAAAAGGAAGACGATTCGTTTCCTTTTGCTGGTAGAGAACGCAACGGTTTTACTCGGGTTAACAGCAAAGACTTTATCCGCTTCATTACTCGCTTTTGTCCGGAATTGAAACTTGATCGAGCCATTCGCTGCCTTGCACGCTGGGACGAGCAATTAGGAGTTTTAATTGTTGACTTAAATAATCCAGTGGAAGGGCAAAGTCCTGATGGCGAAGATTAAAGTTCAGAGTAGCTTACTCACAGTTTTATTTAAGGAGGTGAAAATCAAAATGGCCAAAACTCATAGGGGAACAAAGATTGTACACGTCAAATCATACAAGCGTAGTGCTCCCGGAAGTAGACAGAAGACAGTAGTCGTAAGAACGCACAGAAGGTCTACGCCCAATTAAAAACCCTTTAACATCAAATGTTAAAGGGTTTGAGGTGGAATTCGACGCACAGAGCCAACACATTAACACCCTTCGCCAAAAGTCTGTTAATGTGTTTTGGGGAGGTTGTGGTCGTATCCAATTATGACATATCTTCTTTATTCTCCATCTGTGGTCGAATTCCTTCCTCGTATCTTGTTTTCATAATTTGTACACATTTTTCACGAGGAAGGATGTATGTATATGCGAGAAAATTAGCGTAACTCCTCACCCAAATGGTGGATAGCAATAAGAAATTGCTATATTTAAAAGTTTAG
>Ga0065720_1021041_pt1 | contig 11718 bp, 10 predicted proteins | sample Thericmetagenome_FD_59107 | JGI IMG/M metagenome (GOLD analysis project Ga0065720, IMG submission 59107) | Thermophilic microbial communities from the Joint Bioenergy Institute, California, USA of rice/straw/compost enrichment - eDNA_2 v2... | ecosystem: Engineered > Solid waste > Grass >... | reverse complement strand
CACGGCCCGGCCCCCGACGGCGTTTCGCGTGACGGCCCGCCCGCTGCCGCGGCCCCTCCCCCGTGAGGCGCCGCGGCAGCGAAAGGATTTCCCGCCTCCCTCGAGGGAACGGCTCCCTGCCCGATTCCGGGAACGGGATCCGCCACCCGCCGGGCCGATTCGCGGCGGCCAGGCCGTGCGGCCGACCGCCCGAAATATGCTCCGGCAAAGAATCCCCGGCCGCGCGGACCGCCTCTTTACGTCCAACTCCACCACGGCGTCACCGAAGTTCGAACGTGTTGCGACCGCCGGAAACAACGCTGTCGGCCATGGACACGACGACAAGCAGAGATTTCGACGCCGCGGAAAGCACCGTGGTCTCCCGGTCGACGGCCCGCCGCCCGGCGATCCGCACTCCACTCGGCGACGAGGAGCCGCTCCCCGGCGACAGCCGGGCACGGCCGCGGCACCAGCAGCCCGGACAGGCCTCCCGAAGACCGGAACGCCGCCCCGCGCCCCTGCCCGCCGCACCCCGGCACCACCGGCGCCCGAGGCTTCGCGCAGGTGAGAGGGTCGGCCGCCCCGGACTGAGCCCGCGTCCCCCGCCCACGGCCCGGCGTCGGCCCCGGCACCGACCGCCCCCGTCAAAGGCCCGCCGGACGCCCCGGCGCACCACCGGCGTCCCCCGCGCACGGGACGCCCGCGACAGCGGCCTCCCCACAGGGCCGCCCCCCGGCGGCACCGGCACGCGCCGCGCACACCCGCCGAATAATCGAGGCGCCCGTTCCCTCGCGAGAAGCCGCAAACCGTTGCGGGAACGGGGATTCAGCCCTCGAACCCGCTTTTCCCGCAGGCCATCAGGCGGTTTCTGCGGAAACGAAATTCTGCGAACCACCAATACGACAGACCAACTCGTGGTCCACTTACTCTATGAAATCGGATGATTACTTCCATGTAATGAGTCCAGTTCACAGGACCGCCCATAAGACCACCACCCCCCTGGTGGTCCTGTGCGTCACCGTCACCCTCAGCCGCGGCGCGCTCTACTACGCCTTTCCGGTGCTGGCCCTGCCCATCAGCGCAGACACCGGCTGGCCGCTCGCGGCGACCATGATCGTGTTCTCCGTCTCCCAGATCCTCGCGGCCCTGGCCGGCATCCCGGTCGGCCGGTGGATGGACCGGAAGGGACCGCGCGCGGTGATGACCCTCGGGGCCGCCGTCGCCGTGCCCGCCCTGGTCGCCGTCGCCTTCGCGCCCAACCTGTGGTGCTTCGCCGCGGGATGGCTCGTGGCCGGCTCCACGATGGCCGCCCTGTCCTACTCCCCCGCGTTCGCCGCGCTCACCCGCTGGCACGGACCCAACCGGATGCGGGCACTGACCACCCTGACCCTGGTCGCCGGACTCGCCAGCACGGTCTTCGCCCCCCTGGCCGCCGCCCTCGACCACTGGCTGGGCTGGCGGGAGACCTACCTGGTGATGGCCGCCGCCCTGCTGGTCACCGCCGTGCCGCTGCACGCCTTCGCGCTGCGGCTGCCCTGGTTCCCGTCCCCGGAGCGGCCGGAACGGACCGCCGTGTTCCGCCCCGTCGCCATCCGCTCCGTCCTGCGCAGCAGGGCGTTCGTCCTGCTCTCCGCGGCCCTCACCCTGAGCGCGTTCGGCATCTACGCGGTCCCCATGAACCTGGTGCCGCTCCTCGCCGAACGCGACCTGGGCACCGGCGTGGCGGCGTGGGTACTGGGCATCGGCGGGGTCGGCCAGCTCCTCGGCCGCCTCGCCTACAGCCCGCTGCACCGGCGCGCCAGCACCCGCACCTGCTCGGTCACCGTCCTCGGCGTCGGCGCGGCCACCATCCTGCTGTTCGCGGTGGTCCCCGGACCGGTCACGGCACTGTTCCTCATCTCCGCGCTGGCGGGAGGCGGCCGCGGACTGTTCATCCTGCTCCAGGCCACCGCCGTCAGCGACCGGTGGGGCACCGCCCACTACGGAACCCTCAGCGGCATCCTCCAGGCCCCGGCGACCGTCGCCATCGCCCTGGGCCCCGGAGCAGGCACCCTCCTGGCCGGACTCCTCGGCAGCTACCCGCTGCTCTTCACCCTGCTCGCAGCGGTCACGGCGACCGGCGCCCTCCTGGCGGCGGGCTCGCTTCCCTCCCGCACCTGACAACCGACCCGAGGCGCCGCTCCACCGGGGAGCCCGCGGCGCGGCGGTCACCCCCTTCCCGCAACCCAGCAACCCGCCCCCACACGCTCCCCCGCACAACCCCCGACGGGCTCGCCGACCCTTCCGGCCCGCCCCGCCCGGAGACGGCGCCCGACCGGCCGCCACGGCGACGGCCCGCCCGAAGCCGCCCACCGCAGCGGCGAGCACCCGCATTCGCCGCCGACTCGCAACGCGGCCGGCCCCGGGGCAGAGCATCGCCCCGGGACGAGCAGAACCGCGCGACCACGAGGCCCCGACCCCGTGGTCGCGCAGGACGGACCGCCCACAGCTCACCCCCGCGAGCGGCCCCCACCGCCGACCGCCCCCGGCGGCGACGAACCGCTCCCCCTGCCGCGGCCCCGCCGCCGAGCAGGCGTCGCACCCCCGCCCCGCGGCCCCGCCGCAGCCTCCCCGGGCCGCACCCGCGCCCACAGATCGGCCCACTGCCGTGCGGTGAGATCCCTGGGCAGCACCTGCGGGGACAACCGGTGGGCGCGCAACCAGTCGCGCAGCACGGAACGGGGCACCTGCCCGGTCCGGACGAGCACCTCCCCGAGCCCGCGGCCCGGCCCGGTGAACACCCGGGACACGAACCGCTGGTATCCCCCCAGGTCGGCCACCAGGGGCTCGGGCCTGCGCACGGCCGTCAGCAGCCCGCCATCGACCGACGGGACCGGCCGGAACGCGCGGGCCGGAACCCGCGCGTGCACGGCGAACTCGTACCAGGGCCACCACGAGGCGGTCAGCAGCGACGCCCCGCCGACCCCGGCCCGACGGCGCGCCACCTCCCACTGCACCACCAGGACCGCGGTGTGCCCGGGAGCCCCGGAGGATTCCTGACGCCCGCCCGCACCTCTCCCGGCCCGCCGCACCGGGCTCCGCCGCCACCGGTCAGCGGGTCAGGCCGTCCCGCCCGGTGCGGCGGAAGCCGCCCCCCGTTCCCCGTCCGGGAAGAACCGCCGCGTCCACAGCGACACGTAGACCAGGCCGACCAGCACCGGCACCTCGATGAGCGGACCGACCACACCGGCCAGGGCCTGCCCGGAGGCGGCGCCGAACACGCCGATCGCCACGGCGATGGCCAGTTCGAAGTTGTTGCCCGCGGCGGTGAACGCCAGCGTGGCGGAGCGCTCGTAGGGCAGCCGGACCAGCCATCCCAGCAGCATCGACAGACCCCACACGAGAGCGAAGTAGAGCAGCAGCGGGTTGGCGATGCGCACCACGTCCAGCGGCTGGGAGGTGATCGCCTCACCCTGCAGGGCGAACAGGAGCACGATGGTGAACAGCAGGCCGTGCAGCGCGACCGGGCCGACGCGGGGCAGGAAGCGCTCCTCGTACCAGGCGCGGCCCCGGGTCCGCTCGCCGAGGACGCGGGTGAGGTAGCCCGCGATCAGGGGGATGCCGAGGAAGATCAGTACGCTCTTGGCGATGTCCCAGGCCGACACGTCGATGCCGGACTGCGGCAGCCCCAGCCAGCCGGGCAGCACCTCCAGGTAGAACCAGCCCAGCACGCCGAACATGAACACCTGGAACACGGAGTTGAGCGCCACGAGGACGGCGGCGGCCTCGCGGTCGCCGCAGGCCAGGTCGTTCCAGATGATCACCATCGCGATGCAGCGGGCCAGGCCGACGATGATCAGCCCGGTGCGGTACTCGGGCAGGTCGGGCAGGAACAGCCAGGCCAGCGCGAACATCACGGCCGGGCCGACCAGCCAGTTCAGCACCAGCGAGGGGAGGAGCAGGCGGCGGTCGCGGGTGACGGTGTCCAGCCGGTCGTAGCGGACCTTGGCCAGCACCGGGTACATCATCAGCAGCAGACCCAGGGCGATCGGCAGCGACACCCCGTCGATCTCGACGGCCTCCAGCACCCCCTGGAGTCCGGGCACCATCCGGCCCAGCAGGAGCCCGACGGCCATCGCCAGGCCGATCCACAGGGGCAGGAAGCGGTCGAGCGTGGACAGCCGTCCCGGCTGCCCCGCGGCGGGCGCTCGACTGTCCGTCGTGGTCTCAGCCACCGTAGCGACCTCCTCAGTCGTCGTGCCGGGCGGAAGCACCCCCGACACCATACATCGATCCCCATTGATATCAACTGGTTCTGATGTATCGTCGGTGGCGTGGTCCCCGCTCCCGGATGTTCCGGCGAGCCCGTTCCCGAAAAGAGGTCGTCCCGGTGTCGGACAAGCCCAGCGTGCTCTTCGTCTGCGTGCACAACGCGGGCCGCTCCCAGATGGCCGCCGGCCTGCTCGCCCACCTGTCCGGGGGCGCGGTGGAGGTTCGCTCCGCCGGATCGGCCCCCGCCGAGTCGGTCAACCCGGTCGCGGTGGAGGCGATGCGCGAGATCGGCATCGACATCACCGCCGGGCGCCCCAAGGTGCTCACCGACGACGCGGTGCGGGCCAGCGACGTCGTCATCACCATGGGCTGCGGCGACGCCTGCCCCTACTTCCCGGGCAGGCGCTACCTCGACTGGGACCTCGCCGACCCGGCCGGACAGCCGCTGGAGAGGGTGCGTCCCATCCGCGACGAGATCCGCCGCCGCGTCGAGGGCCTACTCGTCGAACTCGGCGTCACTCCCGCGCTCTGATCCTCCCCGGGAGGCGACAGTGAACTCCGACCAGCCGATGCCCGGGCTGCTCTCTCCCCAAGCCCTGCTCGGACGGGTCAGCGACCGGCTCGCCGCCCGCTTCACCGGCGTGTTCGCCGCCGAGACCGTGCACCGGCACGTCGACGAGGCCTACCGGGCGCTCGCCGCCACCGCGTCGGTCGCCGCCCACCTGCCCGCGATCACCGAGAAGTTCGCCGCCGAGCAGCTCACCGCCGTGGCCCAGGCCCGCGGACTGATCCCCAAGGAGCACCCCGAGGTGCTGTTCGTCTGCGACCGCAACGCCGGACGCTCCCAACTCGCCGCCGCGCTGCTGCGCGGACGCCTGGGCGACCGGGTCAGCGTCCGCTCGGCCGGTTCGCGTCCGGCCGGCTCGGTCGATCCGAACGTGCGCGAGGCGCTGCGCGAGATCGGCCTGAACGCCGCCGACGCCTTCCCCAAGCCGCTCACCGACGCCGTGGTCCAGGCGGCCGACGTCGTGGTGACCATGGGCTGCGGCGACGCCTGCCCCGTCTATCCGGGCAGGCGCTACCTCGACTGGAACGTCTCCGACCCCATGGGCCGCCCCCTGGACGAGGTCCGCGCGATCCGCGCCGCCATCGAGGTGCGGGTGGCGCGACTGGCCGACGAGCTCACCCGGTCCGGCGGCGCCGACGGGGCCTCAGACCTCCGACCGCAGTGACGCGGTGATCTCGGCGACCGCCCGCTTGGCCGCCCGCCCCGCGCCGATGATCGTGGCCGCCGCCGGGGCGGTCCAGTCGCCGTAGCCGACCAGGTGCAGCCGGGGTTCCGCCGCGGCACGGGTGCCCTCCGTCGCGATCCGGCCGTCCGGGCCGCGCAGGCCCAGTGGCGCCAGGTGGTCCAGCACCGGCCGGAACCCGGTGCACCACAGCACGGCGTCGAAGTCCCGGACGGTGCCGTCGGCCCACACCGCACCCGTCTCGGTCAGCCGCGCGAACATCGGTTCGGCGGTGAGCGCGCCCCGCTCGCGCGCCGCCCGCACCGCGGGCACCGCCACGATGTCCCCCAGCCCCGCGATCCCGCCGTCGCCGCCCGCCCCCGCGGCGCGGGCTCGCAGGCGCCGGGTGGCGATCGCGAACAGCGCGCGCCCGTCCAGGTCGTCGGGCAGGAACCGGGGCGGGCGTTGCGTCGCCCACACGGTGTCGGCGGCCTCGGACACCTCGGCGAGGATCTGCGCCGCCGAGTTGCCGCCGCCCACCACGAGCACCCGCTGTCCGGCGAACTCGTCGGGGCGGCGGTAGTCGACCGTGTGCAACTGCCGTCCCGCGAAGCGGTCGCGGCCGGGGTAGTGCGGCACGTACGGCGCGCGCCAGGTGCCGGTGGCGCTCACCACGGCACGGGTCCGCCACGTCCCCGCGTCGGACTCCACGGCCAACCGCGGCCCGGCGCGGCGCACCGCCGCCACCCGCACCGGGCGGCGCACCGGCAGCGCGTACCGCTCCTCGTAGGCGGTGAGGTAGCGCACCACGTGGTCGGCGGTCGGATACTCCTCCCCCTCCTGGTCGGGCATCCACCAGCCGGGCAGCGGGCTGTGCGCGGCGGGCGAGAACAGCCGCAGCGAGTCCCAGTAGTGCTGCCAGGACCCGCCGGGTCGCTGCTCGGCGTCGAGGATGACGTGGGTGAGGCCGGAGCGGCGCAGGAAGTACCCGGCGGCCAGGCCCGCCTGGCCGCCGCCGACCACGACGACGTCGCAGGCCCCGGGCTCGGGCGTCAGCACGGCCGGTAGGAGTCGCGCGCCCGCTCTGCCGCGGCCGCCAGTGCCCCGACGGCCCGCGCCACCTCGGCGACGGCGTCCGGCCGCAGCCGGTAGTAGGTGAAGCGGCCTCTCGGCTCGGTCTCCACGAACCCGGACTCCCGCAGGATCTTCAGGTGGTGGCTGATCGTGGGCTGGCGCGCCCCGGTCTCCTCGACCAGGTGGCAGGTGCACATCTGCTCCCGGGCCAGCAGGCGGACGATCCGGGCGCGCAGCGGATCGCCGAACAGCTTGACCACGGCCTCGTCAACGCCCCCGACAGCAGAGATCAGCATCCTTTGATACCACCATGGCCCCGGCGGCCCGTCAAACCCCCGGGCCGCGGCCCGGCCGGGTCCGCGTCCGGCCGCACCCGCGTCCACAGGTCGGCCCACTGCCGCGCGGTGAGGTCCCTGGGCAGCGCGTGCGGGGACACCCGGTGGGCGCGCAGCCAGCCGCGCAGCACGGGACGGGGAACCTGCCCGGTCCGGAGGAGGATCTCGCCGAGGCCGCGGCCCGGCCCGGTGAACACCCGGGACACGAACCGCTGGTACCCCTTCCGGTCAGCGACCAGGGGCTCGGGTCTGCGGGTGGCGGTGAGCAGGCCGCCGTCGACCGAGGGGACCGGCCGGAACGCGCGGGCGGGAACCCGCGCGTGGACGGCGAACTCGTACCAGGGCCACCAGGAGGCGGTCAGCAGCGTCGCGCCGCCGACCCCGGCCCGACGGCGCGCCACCTCACACTGCACCACCAGGACCGCGGTGTGCCAGTGCGGCGCCGCGAGCAGGCGCCGCAGCGCGGCCGTGGTGAGGTGGAACGGGAGGTTGCCGACGACGACGTGCGGGACGTTCGGCAGCCGGAACCGCAGCAGGTCGTCGTTGACGACGGTGACGTTCCCGGTGACGCGCCGCCGCAGCCGCCGGGCGCGCCGGGGGTCGAGTTCGACGGCCGTGACGGGGCGGCCCAGCCGGCCCAGGGGGACGGTGAGGGCGCCGTCGCCCGCGGCGAGCTCGACGATCGGCCCGCGGGTCGCGGCGACGAGGCGTTGGATGTCGGCGATGACCGCCCGGTCGGTGAGGAAGTTCTGACCGAGTTCGTGGCGTCCGCCGTGACGGGAAGGAGAGGACATGGGTGTGGCTCCGCGTGGCAGGTGGAGCCGGGCAGCGTGAGGCGCCGCACCGGCGTGGGACCCGGATGCGGCGAAGCCGAGAGGCGATGGTCGGCCCGCCGCTAGGCGCGGCGGAGCCGGATGAAGAACGCTGCGAATGCACCCATGCGGGGCATCGTAACAGGACCCCGGGGCGGCGGCACCTCGTTTTTCCGCCGCCCGGACCGCGTGGTCAGCCGCCGTGCGGCGGCTGCGGGTACTGCGGGTGGGGGCCGCCGTACGGGTGCGGCGGGTGCGGGGGGAAGGCCGGGGGCTGCGGCGGGTAGAGGGCGTGGAGTTGCTTCTCGTCGATGACCACGGTCTTGACGAGTTTGTCGTGCAGGCACTGCCGCCCCGGCCGGTCCCACAGCATCCACAGCACGTTGAGCTGGGCGAGCACGGGAAACCAGCTGATCGGATAGTAGATGCTCGGGGAGTAGCACAGCGCCCGCAGCGCGGCCCGCCCGGAGGGGAGGCGGCCTCCGTCGGCGGCGTCGACGATCCGCAGGCCCAGCAGGCGTTTGCCGACGGTCTGGCCGGCCGCGCGGACCATCAGCCACTCGTAGCAGAACCCCGAACCGACCAGCGCCCCCACCAGGATGGGCGCCTGCCACAGGGGCGCGTTGTCCATGTCGCCGCCGTTGAGCAGCAGGAGGACGGCGGTCGCCGCCAGTCCGGCCACGATGTTGCAGAAGAACGCCACGAATCCGTCGATGATGCGGGCGAGCAGGCGCATGAAGGGGTCGGCGAGCGGCAGCACCGGCGGATGCCCCGGCGCGGGGGACGGCACCTGGTAGAGCCGGTCCGGGGGCGTCTGCGCCGCCACGACCTGGGGGTGGGCCGCCGCGGGCGGTCCCGGCGGGTGGGGGGCCGGAGGCGGCGGGGTGAACTGCGGTACGCCGTCCCCGGGCGGGGGCGGCGGTGTGGGCTGTTGGGGATGCACGGGTTTCTTTCCCTGTGTTCTCGGGGGGAGGGGCGGTCCGCCGTTCACGGGGTGCGGCGGCGTGGGCGGCCGACTCGAAACCGCGGTGGTCGTCCCCGGCCGGTGGCGCCCCCGGGGCGGACCCGGGCGTCGCGGCGGTGCCGGGCGTGACCGGGACCGCCGCGGTGTTCGGCGCCCCGCCCGGACAGTGGGCGGTGTCCTCTCCGGACCGTCCCCCGCGCCGTCTTCGCGGGAGCCGGCGCGGGAGTCGGCGCGGGAGTCGGCGCGCTCCCCACCGTAACGTTCACGATTCCGGCGTCCAACGCCGCTGACCGCATGCGGCCAGGTGGGACCGCGTGGCGCCGCCGTGCCCTGACCTTCCTCTTCGGAAGGCACAACCCCGGTCTTACGCCCCCGGATGCCGCATCCGGCCCGAAAACCCGTTACGCTTAAGGGACGTGTATGGCACCCTGGGCGGTGCGGCACGCGGGCCATTAGCTCAACTGGCAGAGCAGCGGACTTTTAATCCGCGGGTTCAGGGTTCGATCCCCTGGTGGCCCACCACAAAACCCCAGGTCAGAGCCGGTTTCGTCGGCTCTCCGGCCTGGGGTTTCGCGCTGTGTCGGCTCCGTGTCGGCTCTTAAGTTCACGCTCCCCGCATCCGCGCAGGCCACAACCCTGGAGCGGATGCTCCACCCGGTGCTCCACCGAACCGGCGGGCACGGGCCCGCTCCCGCCTCCAGCCCTCGTGACCAGCGGGTCGACGGTGTCGGCCGTGCGGTTGCCAGTCCGCTGGCTACTCAGCTCCGCGTCAGTTCGGAGCTCTGATCTGAGAGGCACCGATGCGCGTCTTGGCTCCTGTGGGAGGGTTCTGCGGCCGTTTCCGGCCAAACCGCCTGTAGAAAAAGCGTGTCCTTGCCAGGATGTCTCTGAACCGACCGCAGCAGGCAGGAAGAAGGCACATGGATATCGACCCGGCGGCACTGGCGGAGAGCGCGGGCAACGCGCTGGTGGAATCGGCTGCTACCGACGCTTGGGCCCTGGTACGTGCCCCGGTAGTGGCGCTGTGGCAGCGCTTCCTCCCCGCCAAGACCCAGGAAGTGAAAGAAGGCCTGGACACCACCCGCATCGAGATACTGGAGGCCCGCGACAGCGGCGACCGCCAGACCGAGGAGGACCTGGCCGCGGAGTGGCGGCTGCAGTTGAAGCGCCTGCTGCGCGAGGCCCCCGATGCCGCCCGTGAACTGAAGAAAGTGCTGGACGAGGTCATTGTCCCGGCCTCGGGGGCCGCCGGCCAGCAGGTCGGCACTATCACCATGAAGGCGAAGGCCGAGGGGCACGGCCGTATCTACCAGGCCGGACGCGACCAGCACGTCCACGAGAAGTAGGACAGCGGTGCGATGACGCAGGGCAACCACCGGCCCCGGGTGGAGCAGTGGGCGCACGCCTCGGGGTTCGCGAAGATCTTCCAGGCCGCCGGGAACATGACCGTCTACGAAGCCGAGGCCCCCTACCAGCTCAACGTGTTCTCCCCGCCCGACCCGACCGCCCTACAGGTCGGTGCGATTCTGCCCAGCAGGCTCCTGCACGCCTCGCACGAGGTGGTCCCGTTCACCGGCCGCACCCGGGAGTTGGCCGAGCTGCGGCGCTGGCGCGAGGACCCGGCCCACCCGAGGGCGGCGGTGCGCCTGGTGCACGGTCCGGGCGGTCAGGGCAAGACCCGGCTGGCCACCCAGGCCGCACGCGAGTGGGCGGACGAGGGGTGGCTGGTGCTGCAGGCCCGCCACCGCAGCGACCGCTCCGGCGAGCAGGCCGTGGACATTCCCGACCCCAAGCAGGCGGCCGGGGTGCTGGTCGTGGTGGACTACGCCGAACGCTGGGCCGTGGCCGACCTGCTCACCCTCCTCCGCGACACCACCGTGGACGTGGGCATGCGGGTGCGCGTGCTGCTGCTGGCCCGCCCTGCCGGCACCTGGTGGGACGCGCTGGCAGCCGCCTTGGAGGACGAGTGCGGCCTCACCTCCGACCAGCCTTTGGCGCTGGAACCTCTGGCCACGGATCCCCGTGACCGGGAGGTGCTGTTCACTGCGGCCCGGGACCGCTTCGCCGACCTGCTCGGCATCCCCGATGCCGCCCGGATTCCACCCCCCGGCATACTGCACCGCCATGACGCCTACACACTGGTGCTGACCGTACACATGGCCGCCCTCGCTGCGGTCCTGGCCCACGCCGAAGATGCCACCGCACCGCCCGATCCAGCCCAGCTCTCCAGCTTCCTGCTACGCCGGGAACGCCGCCACTGGCGCTCACTGCAAGATCCCCGGGACCGCGACATTCCAGCGATTCCCACCAACGCGATGGGCCAGGCGGTCTATGCCGCCACCCTCACCGGCCCACTGCCCTGGCCCCAGGCCCTGGCCGTGGCCGGACGCGCCGGAATCGAGACCCGCGAGCATCCCGGGCACGTGCTCAAGGCCCACGCTGTGGCCTACCCGGCCGGGCCTGACCAGTGGCTGGCCCCGCTGTATCCGGACCGGCTGGGCGAGGACTACCTCGCCCTGACCACCCCCGGCCACTCCGTGCCCGGCCACACCCCCGACCCCTGGGCCGAACACGCCGTCTCCCGCATCCTCTTACCAGACCCTCTTGACACGGTCCCCGTCCCGGCAGATTCCTCACGGGCGATGGCGGTGCTGATCGAGACCGCGCACCGCTGGCCGCACATCGCCACCGCAGTGCTGGCGCCCCTGGTCGAACAGCGCCCGCAACTGGTGCTGCACGCCGGGGGCGCGGCCCTGGCTTCGCTCGCTGCCATCAACCATCTTGACATCAGCGTTCTGGAGGCCGTCGAACGCCACCTGCCCGAAGGCCGCCATGTCGAACTGGACGCCGGAATCGCCGCATTCGTCCAGCGCCTCACCCGCCACCGGCTCGCCCACACCACCGACCCCTCCGAACAAGCAGAACTCCACCACGACCTCGCGGTACGCCTCAGTTACGCCGGGCTCCATGAGCAGGCCCTCGCACACGCCCAAGAAGCAGCCCGCATCCGCCGAAACCTGGCCGAAGCCAACCCCGCCGCCCACCTCCCCGACCTCGCCGCAGCGCTGACCAAC
>Ga0065720_1021040_pt1 | contig 11724 bp, 8 predicted proteins | sample Thericmetagenome_FD_59107 | JGI IMG/M metagenome (GOLD analysis project Ga0065720, IMG submission 59107) | Thermophilic microbial communities from the Joint Bioenergy Institute, California, USA of rice/straw/compost enrichment - eDNA_2 v2... | ecosystem: Engineered > Solid waste > Grass >... | reverse complement strand
GAGGGTCCGCGGGCCTCCCGGGGGCGGGCGGGGGAGGCCCCGGCGGCGCCCCGCCGGTCCGGGGGCGGCTCGGCGCGTGCGGGCCGGTCGGCGCGGACAGGACGGTGGGCGGTGACGGCGGGGTCCACTGCGGCACGGCCGTGAGGTCCGGCCCGCCCTGGTTGGGCGGCAGCCCCCGCCCCCGCAGCCGGGGCGAGAAGGTCCGGGTGCCGTGCGCGGTCGCGGGGTCCTCCGGCTGCGGGCCCCGCGGCGGGGCGGGCTGCGGGGCGGGGGCCGCGACCCGGGCCTTCTCCAGGGCGGCGGCGAACTCCGCCGGAGTGGTGTAGCGGTCCGCCGGGTCCTTCGCCAGCGCGCGCAGCAGCACCTGCTGCATCCGCTCGGGCACGTCCGGGTCGGGCACCGGGTGGGCGGGCATCGACAGCACCCGGTCCCGGTAGCCCTCGGGGCCGGGGGCGCCCTCCGGCACGGCGAACGGTGCGCGCCCGGCGAGCAGCGCCCACAGGGTGGAGGCGAGCCGGTAGACGTCGGAGGCCACGGAGAGCGGTTCGCCGCGCAGCGCCTCGGGCGGGGCGTGCAGCGTGGTCTCCGAGCGGAGCTCCCCGGGGACCGGCGGCTCCCCGACACGGCCGACCGAGCCGAAGTCGGTGAGCACCGCCCCCGACCCGGCGCGCAGGATGTTGCCGGGGGTGACGTCGTTGTGCAGCAGGCCCCGCGCGTGCACGGAGGTCAGCCCGGCCGCGACCGCGCGTCCCACCGCCGCCGCCTCGCGGACGGTGAGCCGCCCCCGCGGGGTGGCGGCCGCGGCGTAGGAGCCCTCCGGGTAGTGGGGCATCGCGAGGAACCACTCGCCCGTGGTGGTGCGGCCCAGGTCGAGCAGGGTCACGACGCCGGGCTGCCCCGCCAGCGCGCGCACGGCGGTGATCTCGCGTTCCGACCGTTCGTCGTCGCGCATCACCTTGAGCACGGCGTGCGCCCCGGTGCTGGAGCGCACCGCGCGGTACAGCACCGCGGTCCGTCCCCGGTACAGCTCCTCCAGGCTGTGGAATCCCGTCACCCAGTCAGCGCCGTGCTGGCCGCCCGTCACCTGCGCTCCCTCTCACTGCGGGGTCGGCGAGGAGGAGGGCGACGGCTCCACCGGGGAGGCCGAGGCGCTCGGCTGCCCGTACTGCTGGAACCGCTCCTCGTTGATGGCCTGCTGCTTCTCGAAGGCTCCGGCGACCACGATGCCGCCGGACACCACCGCCGTAAGGATCGCTCCCGCGACCACCGCGGGCCAGACCCGCTGCCGCCGCCGCCAGTAGCGGCTCGACCCGTACAGCAGCGCCGCCCGCAACTGCTGGCGGCGCAGCGCGTCGGCCTGGAGGACGTAGCGCTCGGCGTTGGGGGTGGCGTGGAACGCCTCGGGGACCGCGGGCGCCTCGGTGCCTCTGGCGGGGGTGTCGGTTCCGGGGGTGTCGGACATCGCGGGGGGCCGGTACGGCTTCTAGAACAGCCCGTTCAGGTAGTTGACGAGCCTGGTGTAGTTGTTGGCCGCGCCGTCGGTGGCGTCGACGAGCTTGGCGAAGGCGTCGTTGACGGCGGAGAAGTGGCTGTTGTACTCCTCGGCCTTGGCCTGGAACTCGGGGCTGCCCGACCCCTCCCACTTGCTGACGGTGCCCTTGGCCTGGGAGTCGATCTGCTGCATGATGCCCTGGAATCGGCCCAGGTACCCCTGCTGGGTGGCCGCCAGGTCCTGGAGTCCGCCGACGTTTCCGTAGACCTCGTACTGGTTGCCCACTGGTCCTCCGCTCAGAAGTTGATCGGGCGCGCGAGCCCGCTCAGGCCGCTTCCGGCCCCGGAGAACTCCTCGCCGGAGGTGTCGTCGGTCCGGGTCACCTGGATCTGGGCCTTGCCCAGCTTGATGCCGTTGGCGGCGCACCAGGCGATGAGCTCCTCGAAGCGCTGGGTCAGCTCGGCGCGGGCCCTGCGGAACTCCGTCAGCGCGTTTCCCTGGAGCGACTGGCCGTCGTTCTCCATGTCGGCGATCAGGTTGTTGAGCTGGCTGCGCAGCCCCTCCGCCTCGTTGCCGAGCTGCTGTCCGCCCGATCCGAGGGCATCGGCCTGGGTCAGGCCGACGTAAGCGTTCATGGTGGTCCTCCCGCGGAGAGAGTCGGTGACCAGGAATGTCGCACGCGGCGGAAGCGTCCTCCCGGCTGGTTCCGTCCCTTGGACGCACGTCACCAGCATTGCTTTTCGTGACGCTAGTGATGTAAGAGACAAAGGTCAATTCAGTGGCCGGATGTGGCTACCCGGCCCCACCAGCGGATTTTTTGCTAGTTTCCGCAGCTAGTCTGCTGTTTCAGACCGTAACAGGTATCCTGTGGCTTTTTGTCGCGCATTTTCCGCATCGGTTCGGGGAACAGGAGCACGGACGTGGGCAACGAGGCAGGAGCCAATCCCGGGGCGGCGGCCGCCAAGGGGGCGACGGCCGAGGAAATGGCCGAGGCGATGGCCGGACTGGCCGACACCTTCGACGACCTGATCACCGAGGTCCGTGCCGCGGCCGGCAGCTACGTCGCCGCCGGGTACTCCCGTTTCCGCGACGACCACTACGACAGCATCAAGAAGGTCCAGGACCACGGCCTGACCCTGGCCGACAACATCCAGGCCGGCGCGGCCGAGGCCGCCCTCACCGACCTGGACACCTCCGACGGCTACCAGGGCGCCTGGCCGTCGCTGTCGCGCGACATCAACGGGTCGTACGGCCCGCCCGGCAGACCGTACTGACCGCTCCTCCCCGCTGAAGAACCACGCAGCACGCAGAAGGACACCACGCCGCCATGGGAATCGACCTCTTCTTCGACCCCGCCGACATCGACGCCGACGGCGGCAGCGTGCGGGGGTGGGCGAGTTCGCTGGACATGTTCTGCGCCCGCATCCTCGGCAACTCCGAGGACCTGAGCGCCCAGTTCGACGACAGCGCCAAGGAGTTCGACGAGATCACCGGCTGGAACCTGGAGGGCGCCTCCGAGGAGGACCGCCAGGCGTGGCGGGACGCGGCCGGAGCGGTGCGCTACTGCGCCGCGGTCACCGAACGCTGGGCCGACGACATCGACGAGTTCAAGCGGGAGCGCAACCGGCTCATCGGCCTGTGGCGCGACGAGAAGCAGGACGCCGAGGCCAGGATCGCCGCCCTGGACGACGCCAACTGGTTCTCCTCCCTCTTCTCGGCCGACAAGGACCAGATCGTCGCCGAGCTCAAGGACCGGCTCGACGAGCTCAACGCCCAGGCCCGGACCAACTGGGACACGTTGATGGACCACGCGGACGACCGCCGGCGGGAACTCACCGACGGTCCCACCCCCGCGAACATCCGCAGCCTGATCGACGCCGGGTACGTCAACTGGTCGCTGTTCAACATCGACCCGGTCCGCTACGCCCCCGAGATCAGCCCGCACGAGGCGGACGAGTGGGGGCAGAAGCTCTCCGAGGCGTGGAAGACCGGCCGACGGGGCGAAGAGTACGACAACCTGATGATGATGCTGACCATGCTCTCGGCCAAGGTCCTGGACTCCGAGAAGCGCGGTCTGGGCGTCAACAGGGCGGACCAGGACACCCTGAAGGCGATCTTCGACGCCATCGACGAACACTCCGGCGGCATCCTCAACGTCCCGCGCTACCTGGACGTGCTCGGCGAGAGCGACGAGGGGCGCGCCCAGGTCCTCGGCACGCTGGCGGACGGGATCCTCGTCCTCTCCAGGGAGGACCTCCACGGCGGCTACGAGAACCTTCCCGAGGACATCCGCACCGCTCTGGGCTCCGGCTCCTGGGCCAAGGGGGGCGACGCCACCAAGGGCTGGGGAGCCGACATCGAACCGCTGGCGTCCATCCTGGAGCACGCCGACGGGGACCTCATGGGCGGAAAGGACTTCTCGGCCCTGCTGACCGCGGTCGTCGGCGCCAACGCGTCCCCCGAGTTCCTCCACCCCGAGGGCAAGGAGTTCTTCGAGCGGAACGCCCAGATCCTGCTCGACGTCTCGACCCGCAACAACGAGGCCAACCACGCGATCCTGACCGACAGCTTCTACCACCCCGACCACCGCAACGACGAGGCCCACAAGGAGGACTACAAGATCGACGCGGCGGGGGTCGTGCAGGGGATCTTCGTCTACGACTGGCCGGAGCCTGCCCCCGGGGAGAGGACGCCCGCGGCCGGGCTGATCGCCTGGATCCCCGAGCTGGCCCACCAGGGCGGCCTGCCCACCGACGACCTCTCCGCCGAGGACATGGCCGCCCGGCAGATGGCCGGGGAGGCCGCCGCCGGACTCATCAACCTGCTCGGCAGCGACGCGCTGTTCCAGGAGCTGACGGACACGGGGGTCCCGGTCCACGACGAGGCCACCGGCACCACCCGCCGGGACCTGACCTTCACCCAGTACAACCCCGCCCTCGCCGACGCCCTGGCGGACGTGTTCGAAAGCTATGTGGGCAGCTTCGCCCTGGAGTACGGCTTCCCGGCGGGCTACGGGGACGGCGGGTCTTCGACCATCGACCTCCACTGGCGGCTGGAAGACGGGGAGTCCCCCTACAACCCCGCAGACGGAACGATCAAGCTGGGGGTGACGGAACGCCTGAGGTTCCTCCAGTACCTCGCCGCCAACGAGGACTCCGCCGTGCGGATGGTCAGCATCTCCGGGACGTACCAGGAACTGATGCTGGGCGGCCACCTGGCCACCGGGAACGGAATCACGCACGGCACCCGGGCGGCCACCCTCCAAGGGCTCGTCGACGCGGCGTTCAACAACGAGCAGGCGGAGCGCGAAGCCGACCTGGGGCAGGAGCAGGAGAACAGAAAAGCCACGGCCGAAAAGTTCCTCAGCGCCTCCAAGGACGCCACCGCGCTCCTCCCCACGAACTGGCTGCCGTACCTGGCCGGACAGGTGGTGGAGAACGTGGGCAAGGAAATCGTCAACCAGGCCTACAACAACTACATCGACGAAGCCCCGAACTGGAGCAACTACACCAGTCCGGCGACCGTGCAAAAGCGTGTGGACCTGGAGATCCTGGGCCGGATGGTCGAAGCCGGAAAGGACCCCTTCACCAACGCCCGCGACGTCGACGGCCAGAGCGTCGAGTCGATCCTCCGGGAGGCCGGAATTCTCACCGGAACCGGCGAGGAGATGCACGTCAGAACCGACGGAAGCCTGATGAACGGCCCGGGCGGCACGCGGCCCGTCGTCATCTCGCAGGCGATCCGCAACGCCATCGACTCCCAGGACGTCGACTGGATCGGCGGCAGGCCGATGAACGGCAGGGACTTCTCCGACGAGTACGTCTCCCCCTACGCGACCCGTTACGACGACATCCGCGCCCAGCTCTTCTACGACAGGGCCGACTACGAGTCCCTGGAGAACCGGCAGAACCCCTTCGGCATGCGGACCGACGAAGACCGGTGAGGACGGGCGGGGAGGGTCACGTCCCGTACCGCCGGACCTCCTCCCAGCCCGGTGTCCTGGTCCTCCAGGACCGGCGCCACACCTCCTCGCCGGTCCGTGCGTCCAGCGCCACCACCCTGGTCTCCGCCTCCGCCGAGTCCAGGTACTCGGTTCTTTCCGTCGGACTGTCGGTCTCGAGTTCATCGGCACAGGTGACGGCCTGGAAGAGGAGGTCGCCGAGCGCCGTCCTGGAGTGCTCGACACACCGCGGGTCGCCCTCCCGCGTCCGGAGAAGGCTGTTGTCCGCCAGGTCGCGGGCCGAGAGGGCGCCGCGTTCGCCGTCCGCGACGACCCGCGCCCCCGACGTCAGGGTCTCCACCCCCTGGATGTGGAGAGAGCCGAGGTCCTGCTCCCCCCGGCCGTCCTCCCCGGCGTCCTGGTAGACGCCGACGGTGACGTCGTACTCCCCGAGCAGGCGACCGCTCCGGGCGTCGAGAACGAACCTCCGGGTCTGGAACCCCCGCTCCGCGGTGAAGCAGGAGAGGACCACGGTCTGCCCGTCCGGGGCGACCCCGAACCGCGCCACCCGCCCGGGCCTGCGGTAACGCCAGCGCTCCTCGCCGGTGACCGTGTCCAGTGCGATCACCCCGTCACCGACGTCGACCAGAGCGCCGCCGGGCACGGGGTGGACGTCGTGGACGGCGACGCCTTCGGGCGCCTCCCACACCCAGGCGACCTCCTCGGCCGAGGCGGGCACCGCCGCGGGGGTTCCGGCGGCCTCGTGGGTGGTGTGCTCCTCTCCCGAGCGCCTCCCGGACTCCCGGGACGGACCGCCGCGGTCGGCGCAGACGCTGCTCGAAACCCGGGTGCGGGAACCGAGCCGGGTCACACGAGCCCCACGACGGTCACCGGGTTGTCGGGGAAGACGAACGTGTCGCTGACGGAGAGGCTCTCGTCCGCCCGCGGGAGGAACGCCTCGGGGTCGTGGTCCGCCTGGTAGACGACGACCGCTCCCGGGACGGGGAGCTGGACGTCCGACTCGATGGGCTTCCAGGGGTCGAGGTGGTCGGTCAGGGGCACGTTCTCCTCGGGGCCGCTCCCGTCCCAGGGGAGCACCGTGCCCTGGATCCGCGCGTCGCCCTCTCGGCACTTCCGGTCGCAGGTGAGGAGGACGATCCCGTCCTCCAGGACCGCCGCCGTGGTCCGGTGGTCGAAGTTGTTCCTGATCGGCCCGTAGTAGCCCCGGCCCCTTCCGGCAACGCCCTCGGGCAGCACGGCCGAGGCCAGCACCTCGCCGTCGAAGGAGAGCCGGCCGTACTCGACCGTGGCGTCCTCCCCCTCCCCCAGGACGCCGGCGTAGGTCAGCGTCCGCGCCGTGCCGTCGACCTGGAAGACGTCCCTTCCGTCCGCGACCTCCCGCACGGACGCGACCAGGACCTCGCCCGTGGCGAGGTCGAGGATCCTGCCGTCCCCGGACAGCGGGTACTCCGTGTCCTCCGTGAACTGCTCGGCGATGGTGAGGACGGTTCCGTCCACCGAGGCCCGAAGATCCGGGGAGGTGTCCCCGGCGTCCTCGGTGTTCTCGTACCGCCAGACCTCCCGCCCCGTCCCGGCGTCCAAAGCCACCACCAGAGACGAGGTGTCCGGGTCCGTGCCGGGCCCGATCTCGCCGACGTCGTCCACGCCGGGCACGCACACCAGCGGCACCACCACCAGATCGGGATGGAACAACGCCCCCCACCCGTCCCCCGCGCTCGTGGCCGGACCATGAGTACACCCCGACGGAACGGAGAACCGCCACACCTCCTCGTTGCTCTCCAGGGCATAGCCCACCAGGTCCGTGCTGTCAGGCTGCACCCGCACCGCAGAGGTCAACAACCGCACCTCCGGCAACGCGGCCAGCTCTTCTGCGGGACGGCCCGCCCCGCCTTCTCCGCTCAGGGGGAACTCGTGGTCGTGGCGGATCTCGCCGGTGGCCGCGTCCAGCACCAGCATCCTGCCCCCGGCCCTCCAGGGACGCTCCTCACGGAAGGCCACCACCACGGCCTCCCCGTCCGGCGTCACCCCCGAAGCCACCACACCACCGGGACGCCGGAACCGCCACAACTCCTCACCCGTCCCCCCGTGCACGGCGACCACCCCGTCGTCCAGGGCCGCCACCACCCCGGCCACACCCCGATAGAGCCGGTAGAACCGGGAGCCCTCCGGAGGCTGCCAGGTCCACCCCACCCCGCTCACCGACCCCGGCACCACCAGCTCCTCACCGAGCGGCCCAGCCGTGGTGTGCTCGGTCCCCCTGCCCAGCCACACCACCGTTCCCGCCACCGCCACCGCCACGGCAGCCGCCCCCGCCAACGGCAGCACCCACCGCGAACGCCGACCACCAGACACCACCCAAACCTCCTCTCAACGGCGGGAAACCGGCACCGCACCCGAACCGAACACCACCCACAAGGCCGCGGCTGTCGACTCGCTCACCCCGCCACCGCCGCCACCAGGCGGAACAGGCCCATCGACCAGGCCAGGGCCACGCACAGGGCCATCACCACCGCGACCTCCACGCCGTTGAGGAGGCGGCGCAGGCTGGCGCGGGGCACGTCCGGCAGGTCGACCCAACTGATCGCGGCGACCGTCACCCCGACCACCAGGGCGATGCCCGGCACCCAGGGCAGCAGCACCGGCAGCCGGTCCACCGCCGCGGTGACGCCGACCACCGCCAGCGCCACCACCCCGCCCAGGCGCAGCGGCAGCACGTGGGCGACCCGGTCGAAGAACCGCGACCGCATGATGAGCAGCAGGCCGACCAGCGCGGCCAGCACCAGGTCGGGCAGTCTGCCGGTGGCCACGAGCAGCGGGACGGTGGCGGTGGCCGCGACCGCGGCGCCGACGACCGTGCCGAGCAGCAGCAGGTCGCTGTCGCGCAGGCTCTCCTCGAACCGTTCGGCCGGGGCCGCCCCCGACTGGCGGACCTCGTAGTCCAGGTTCGACAGTCCGCCCAGGGCGAGCGCGATCCGCGGCAGCACGCCCACGCACACCGCCAGCAGCAGCGCCAGGACCCGGACCGCCTGGGCGACGTCGACGAACAGGCTCACCGCGCACGCCGCGCCGACCGCGACCGTGACCAGCGCCAGCCCCGACAGGTACGGCAGCGCCAGCGGGTGGATCCGCCACCCCCACACGGCCGCGACCAGCAGTCCCACGCAGGCGAACGCCGCCACCACGGCCGGCGCGGGGTCCTCTGCGACCACCGGCACCGGCAGCGCCGTGCTCAACGCCCCCCAGATCGCCGCCGCGACCAGAAGGAAGTGCGCGGACACCCACATCGAACGGCGGCACGCCACCCACATTCCGACGAGTGAGAACACCATTCCCGCCGGTGCGACCAGAAGATTCAATCTCGACGGGTGGACGAAAAGCATGACTGTCAAGACCAGAAGGGGGCCGATTGCGGCCAGCAGCACCCCGAAAGTGAATGTCGTTCGGGAGCGCCAGATGCGCGCGGTCTCGTCCACCCGGTCCTCGACCGCGCCGCGCACGTCGTCGATGTGCGCGGGCCGGACCCGGCGCACGTCGCGGCGGAGCAGCAGCACGTCGCCGTCGAGCACACCGGCCGCGGCAAGGGTCCCCTCCGGGGCCACGACCTCGCCGTCAACCGTGGTCAGCACCCACCCGGCGGGTTCCGTCCCCTCCGTTTCGGGAGAGCACACGCGGAGCACCTGCGGCAACAGGGCCGCCACCGGGACCCCGCTGGGCAGGGCGAGATCGGCCCACCGCGCGGGTCCCGCGACCGTCACCCGGCAGTATCCGCTCACGACGAATTCGCCACCTATCGTCAAGACAACGACTGATTGGTCCGTTCCGTCAGCGACTACGCAAAGAATTGCGCTTTGCGCACACCGAACGGAATCATCACCGTAGCAACAGCAGTGCTCTACTCCCCCAGTACCGAAAGGGCTTCTCTGTGACGACGACGCCGGTGCAGCGCCCCGCGCGGCACCCGGTTCCCGATCCCGGTGAGGGCCCCCTGGTCATCGCCGCCCCGCCGCAACTGCCGGAGAACCCCCCGGCGACCAGCTCCACGGCGATGATCGTCATGCCGATCATCACCGGGTCGGGATCGCTGCTCATGACGATCACCCTGGGCAACCGGCCCCTGTACGCCGCCGCCGGACTGATGATCATGCTGGCCAGCGTCGCGGTGGGGGTCGTCATGTTCGTCGCCCAGCAGAACGGTCCCCGCCGCCGCATCCGCGAGCAGCGCGAACGCTACCTCGACTACCTCGACCAGCTCCGCGAGACCATCCGGGACGTGGCCGCCACGCAGCGCCGCGCCAGCGCGTTCCGCCACCCCGCGCCCGCCTACCTCACCGACCTGGTCCGGCTGCCCGCCCGCCGGTGGGAGCGGCGCGCCGCCGACCCGGACTTCCTGCACCTGCGGGTCGGCGAGGGCGTGCGCCCACTGGCCCGGCCGTTGAGCCTGCGCGTGGACGACTCCAACCCGCTCGTCGTCTACGACCCCGTCTGCCGGGGCATCGCCGAACAGCTCGTGGGACTCTACGCCGAGGTCCCCGAGGAGCCGCTGGTCCTGCCCCTGCGGGAGCTGGGCGTGGTGTCGATCGTCGGGGACCGCGCCGTGGGACGCTCCCTCGCGCGCTCCCTCGTCGCCCAGCTCGTCGCCTTCTCCGCGCCCGAGGACGTGCGCCTGGGCGTGGTCCGCCACCCCCGGCTGCTCGCCGAGTGGGACTGGGTCAAGTGGCTGCCGCACAACGCGGCCGAGAACCTCACCGACGGCCCGCTGCCCGCCCGGCTGGTCGCCCACAACACCGTGGAGTTCGCCGAACTGTTCGCCTCCGAGATCGAGCGGCGCACCGTCGAGTGGCAGCGGCGCCACGGCCGCCCTCCCGGCCCCGGCAGCGACCGCCTCGTCATCGTCGTCGACGGCGAATACCAGTCGACACTGTCCGGGCTGGCCGCCGAACCCCCCGTGCCCTCCCTGGCCGACCTGGGCATCCACCTCGTCGTGCTGGTCGGGGACCGGCGCGAGGAGCCCGAGTCGGTGGACCTGCGGCTGCTCGTCGACGCCGACGGCTCCCTGCGCGAGGACGTCGGCCCCTCCCCGGAGACCGGGCACGTGCCGCTGGCGGGCACCGCCGACCGGTCCGGGGTCGCCCGACTGACCACGCTCGCCCGCACCCTGGCGCCGTTCCGGCTCTCCGCCGACGAGGCCGACGCCGCACTGCACTCCACGGTCGGCCTCGCCGAGATCCTGGGCGTGCCCGACGTGGCCCGCCTCGACCCCGCGCGGACGTGGCGGCGGCGCAGCCAGAGCGACTTCCTGCGCGTCCCCATCGGCGTGGGCCCCAACGGCGCCCCCGTGCTGCTCGACCTGAAGGAGTCGGCGTTCGGCGGCATGGGACCGCACGGGCTCGTCGTCGGCGCGACCGGTTCGGGCAAGTCGGAGATGCTGCGCACCCTGGTGACGTCCCTGGCGATCAACCACCCGCCCGAACAGCTCGCCCTGCTGCTGGTGGACTTCAAGGGCGGTGCGACGTTCGCCGACCTCGACCCGCTGCCGCACACGGCCGGGCTGGTCACCAATCTGGCCGACGACGACACGCTGGTGGCGCGGTTCCGGGAGGCGATGTTCGGGGAGCTGACCCGCCGCCAGCAGGTCCTCAAGGAGCACGGCAACCTGCCGAACGTCCACGCCTACGAGGCGCTGCGCGACTCCGGGCGCACCGACCTGCCCCCGCTGCCGCACCTGCTCGTCATCATCGACGAGTTCTCCGAGCTGCTCACCGCCCACCCCGACTTCGCGGAGCTGTTCATCGCCATCGGGCGCATCGGCCGCTCCATCGGGGTGCACCTGCTGCTGGCCACCCAGCGCCTGGAGTCCGGCAGGATCAAGGGCCTGGAGTCGCACCTGTCCTACCGGATCGGGCTGCGCACCTTCTCCGAGGCCGAGAGCCGCGAGGCCATCGGGGTCGCCGACGCCTACCACCTGCCGCCCGACCCGGGATCGGGGTACCTGAAGGTCGACACCTCCGTGTTCGAACGCTTCAAGGCCGCGATGGTCTCCCAGCCCTACCAGCCGCCCGGCGACGACGAACCGGAAGCCGAGTCGGTGGTCCCGCTGCTCTCCTACAACGGCCTGCACACCCTCGACGCGGCCGACTCGATCGTCGAGGCGGTGACGGCACGCCTCGGGGAGCGCAGGCAGTCCGGCGAGGAGACGCGCAGCACCCTCCAGGTGGCGGTGGAGCGGCTGCGGGCCGCGGGGGCGCCGCGGGTGCGGCCGGTGTGGCTGCCG
>Ga0065720_1021039_pt1 | contig 11727 bp, 8 predicted proteins | sample Thericmetagenome_FD_59107 | JGI IMG/M metagenome (GOLD analysis project Ga0065720, IMG submission 59107) | Thermophilic microbial communities from the Joint Bioenergy Institute, California, USA of rice/straw/compost enrichment - eDNA_2 v2... | ecosystem: Engineered > Solid waste > Grass >... | reverse complement strand
GCCAGGCGCAGGGTAAAGCGCGTAAAAAAAAAAAAAACAAAAACACAAGAGCCTGGCAGGGATAAAAAAGAGCTCCGGATGGGCGCTAGCGCGGTTCGACAGCGGGGAAGCTGAAGGCGCGGTGCCAGCAAGCAGCAGAGATAGAGGCAACACGCCGCGGCAAGCAAAAACAGCAGGACAGAGAGGTGTGATGAGACACAGACGACGGAGCTCCCAAAGGTCGGGTTAGGCCGCAAGTCAGGTACCTCAACTTCTCAGGAGACAACACTCGCGAGAGCCAGCAGCGCAACACTGTTTTTGTTGGGCGTGGTGCATCACTTTTCTGTTCGGTGTCGCTCCAGTTTGCAGATTGCAAGCAGATCGCTCGCCCTGCAATCACCGCAATTGCTCCGCAGTCCTACCACATGCTTTCCCAACCAAGATGCACGCATGCACTCATCCACCAGACAGACGGGCTGTCATCCGCTGCACCAATCGCGCGGTACGCGAACCCTGAGCCAGAGAAGGACAGAAGGACAAGAGGACGACAAGACAGCTGCATTGCCTTGAACTCGAACGACTACAGTATCTGCGGCGACTCGAGCTCGGCGTTGATGAACGCGGCGCGACCTGCCTTTCGAGAACTGTCGACCGGCGAGTGGCGACGTGGCGCAGACAACGGATAAGCCAGCCCGACAACATCAGAACCCGAAGACCGATCTCTGCAGTGGCTGATGGTAGATGGAAAAGGACAGAGCGTTGCAACCAATGCAGGATCCGAGACGCGGGCTGCGTGGGTCGATGCAAGCAATCCAACTGGGCGTGTAACCCCCCGACGGGAGCTAATCTCAAGCAAACCTGCAGCTCTGACGCCTCTCTGCTGATGAGAGTGCTCACGCCGTTGGGCATGTGATGAGATGACCTCCTGGGAAATGTCTCTTCCCATTTAGCTGACATTTTTTCCCGTTGTTTCCCGCCTTGATCGCATCTTACCTGACGAGAACGGATCGACTGCCGATCTTGACAGGCCCCAGGGAAACAAAGCAAAAACCAGCAGCATCATTCGTCTTTCCCCCACTGCAAGCAAACCTCCATCTGCCTATCGGCATCCCTCGTCCAGCCCATTGTCTCACCCGGCCACGGTCCGGCTCACTGCTGGTGGATGCTCCACGAACTAAGTAACGCCACGTAGATGATGCCTCTCCGAAGCACCAGGTTAACTTGTCTGGCTGTTCATGTGCCCCTCTTGTCTCCCAGCTGCATGTCTTGCCTGCCGCGGAACGTGCACCCGCTCTGTGGCTTCGAGACCGACCCAAGAACGCAGCTCTGAGATCTCAGCCATTGCCTCAACTCGGCAGATGCTTGCTGCATAAGCTTCCCTTGGTGATGGGAAGAGGCGCGCGTTGAAGAGGCTTAGATCTATCCAGACTAGGCTATCTGGTTCCATTTGCTCTGGAGCTTGCGTGCTCAATGGTGAAACTTGCCATCCACTCGCATAAACTGGCACTCAAAATGATCCTTTAGGGTCATATGAATGGAAAGTTCGATATCCATGGAGGTTCCAGATGTTTCTGGTTAAGGCTCCATGTTTCCCAAAAAACAGTTCGAGGACGTTCGTGTTGGAGGTTGATAGTAGAACTGCGACACCGTCTCAGATCGCTGTCGCCCTCATCTAAGTATCTTACTTAATTGCACCTCTTTTGCTTGGCTCCCCTCTCAAAGTATCCAGCGGGCTGTACGGATGAGTCGGCTACTTGCTGCAAGGGCACAATATGTCCTACTGAACTTCAGCCAGTTGCCACAGCAGAACTTTGACGAGTCATCGGTTACACACTGGCAGCTTGCCGAAACAATCAGACTAGGGGAACCTCCTGCTTGTAACCTGTCGCAGGTTGCCATCCTCAAGAAGGTTGATAGTTGTTCAAGCGACACTGCAGTATTCACATGACTCTTGTTCGCAGACTGGATCGCTGGGTTTAAGTCCTTACCTCTTGCTGCAGGTTGAATTGCCAATATATTAGCATGGTTTTAGACATGGTAGACATTTTTCCTGATCAAATGCTATTATGTGGGAATAGTGTCAGTTCAAGTGGTCAGATGCACCGTGCGGGAGAGAAAACAGACCAGCGCTCAGGACTTGGGTAGTTTCCTCGCCGGCAACCAACATTGTAACCATCGCACACCTTCCCGATGGGTTAACATGAAATGCTCCTACTCAAAGCCACAGGTAGTCAGCATCAGGTTTCAGGAAGAAGCAAGCCCCTTAGGAAGGTCACAAGGGCTCAGTCCTTCGGGAGCCACTGAAAGGTGGAAGCGGACGCAAAAGAGTCACAAAAGTCTGGAATTTCCCTCTTCCTGAGCCTCCGGCGTTATCCTTGACCTCATTCTACAACGCATTGGCACAAGAGTTGGCCACAATGCTCCTCTTCAAACTCGCGGCTTTAGCTGCGCTGGTGTCTGCCCGCAGGATCATGGACACCCTCATCACCGTCCCAAGAGGATGGAAAGAGATACGCAAAGCAAGCCCTGATGAACCTATTTTTCTCCGGATCGCTCTTAAACAGCCTCGCAGCGCTGCCTTAGACCAGGCCGTTCTGGACATCTCGACGCCTGGTCACCCCAACTACGGCATGCATATGACCCGCAAACAACTAAGAGCTTACACCGCGCCCTCTGAGGCTTCCGTCGCTGCTGCCATGGAGTGGCTTGCTAGCCATGGCATCAAGGCCTCCGTGGACCATGACTGGATCTCCTTTACCACCACTGTTTCAACTGCGAATCGTTTACTCGACACCCAATTTTCTTGGTACCAGCCCATTGCCGGCGGACTTCCTCAGCTTCGGACCCTTTCGTACAGTGTCCCCGACCACGTTGGTGTCCATATTGACCTAATTCAGCCGACCACCCGCTTCGGTTATCCTGGGACCCGGAAGTCCGCCATCTTGAAAGCATACCCCATTGAAGCCTTTCCCCATCCTCCGAGTTCGAACAGTCATCTTGGAGAGAAGTTGCCGAACGAATGTATCGGCTACATCTCTCCCACCTGCCTGAAAGAGATGTACAATGTCCACTACAGGCCTAATATGGACAGTGGCTATGACAACTCGTCCATCACCAAGGTGGCTTTTGCCTCCTTTCTGCATCAGTACGCCAGGTACAGTGACCTCAAGCTTTTCGAGCACGCTTATATCACCAAATCTTCCTCTATTGGTAACCACACTTTCTCTGTTGAACTTATCAACGGTGGCTTGAATGACCAGGAGAGCCCAATGAACAGCAGTAAGAGCATTCCCTTCCTTTGTTTGGGCGTGAAGTAACATCGATCTAGTGGAGGCAAACCTCGATGCACAATATCTCATGGCTCTGAGCTATCCGCTTCCAATGATCGAGTACAGCACTGGCGGGCTCGGTCCCCTTGTTCCCACGCCTAATCAGCCTGAAGTCCCGGGAAGCAATGAGCCATATCTGGAGTGGCTGCTCTACCTTTTGAACAAGTCGGATTTAGCTCTTCCGCAGACAATTTCGGTCTCATACGGAGAAGAGGAACAGTCTGTTCCACGCGAATATGCTCTCAAAGTGTGCTCGCTATTCCGGGACCTAGGTGCTCGGGGTGTCAGTGTCCTTTTCGCCTCTGGCGACTCGGGCCCGGGAGACGCATGCACGGATATCAACGGCAATAGCACATTCTTCGAACCTACTTTTCCCGGGGCCTGCCCGTGGGTGACATCTGTTGGCGGCACTATTGGAGGGACCGGGCCAGGGGATGAGGAAAAGGCCGCCGGCTTCTCGTCTGGTGGGTTCAGCACGATATATGAGCAGCCACCATGGCAACGGGAGGTTGTTCAGAAGTATCTCGCCTCATTGGGCAAAAATCATTCATACCTCGGTTACTTCAACAGAACTGGACGCGCATTCCCAGATATTTCCGCACAATCACAGAGGTTCGTCATTTACGACAAGGGCGTTGCAACACTGGTTGCAGGAACCAGCGCCTCAACGCCCGTAGTTGCCGGGATGGTTGGATTGCTGAATGCTGCGCGGAAAGCCCGGGGGAAACCGCCACTAGGGTTTTTGAATCCTTGGCTGTACAACGTCTCTGTAACCATGGACGCGTTCATGGACATTAAGTCAGGATATGGCATCGGTTGTCGGGGGAAGAGGGAGTTTGGCTACTGGGGAGCACAGTGGAACGCCACTGAGGGCTGGGATCCAGTGACAGGGCTGGGAACGCCGCTGTTTGATAAGTTGTTGGAGGCTGCTGCGCCTGGGACGAAGAATGCCTGAGTGATTTGTCAAGCATCGTGTGCTAGGTGTTGTAAGTTGTGTGGCGAGGAAGTGTTGCGTTGATGGCTTCAAGGTTAGCAGATGGACTTAGATGCATATGGTTAGGTATCTCAACATTTATTTTGCGTCTCTCATTCCCCCTTGACCAAGCATAGAGCGCAACAAGGATCTCAACTAGACCAGGTTCGACTGCCCTTCTGTTGAAGTTAAGGTTACAAGATATTATACACGACTGAGGCTGATATGTCCAGTCCAGACAGTCCAATAGATACCTGCGAAGGATGACAAGGCTGAATTGGAACATTTCCAAATGTCCACCAAACAGTCAGCCTAGCTAGTATTGCTTTATGCTGGCTGTTCCCGTTCGGGGCGAGCTTCAGCACAGAGTTCCAACTGGGACCGAGAAACAGAGCAAGAGCAGGCTGAGAGAAAGCGTGGAGGATACACGTCCATACTCCAACAAATCTTGTGACATGGGAATCTCGGCTTATGGTTGCTTCAGCCTTGCTAAGTCTGTGTGCCAGTGTTTCGTTGACCCGGTGGGTGGTAGATCGTCACCTCTCAATCGAAATGACGATAGGAATCCTCGTGGTTCCTAACGCATCCATAATCTACCATTACCAATCCTGTTTGTCCTTCTCCTACACCTGGGTCCGTATTTCGTACCTGACACCTCCTCTTCAACCTGACTCACCCCTAATCTCTCCATCTAGCTTGGTGTTAACCCCAGCATCACTTTCCCATCCATGATCGTCACTCCAGCTCCTCAAAAATCCGTCACACGCCCATTAAAGCTCCAATCCCCCTCTGGACCCCACCGCAAAGGCTCGTTCTTCGGTCCGCCGATCTCACCTGTCTTGGGATTCTTGTCCCCCTCGAATTCGGGCGGCGCACCGCCGCGAATGCCCCCGCTGAATGTTCCCGCGGTCACGAAATCCACTGGCGAAGGAGCTCTGTGCAGCGTAGGCGGTTCTTGCACTTGCGCCTGAGGATTGGACTTTGGCGAAGGGGTGGTGACGTGTCGGGAGGTGGCGAGCGGATCAATGGAGATTGACGAGGGGATGGAGGTGTGAGAGTTGAGAGTGGCGGCGGCGGCACGCTGGAGGCGCTCGAATTCAGCTTGTTGATCGGCCGGGAGACGGGGGGGGGCGGGTGAGTTTTGGAGGAAGCTTGAAGAGTAGGGGCGAATGGGTCTGAGAGCTGGGCGCGGGGCACGGAGGGGTCGGAGGGGAAGGAAACGAGACATTTTGGTGTAGAGATTTTGATGGGTTTGTTTTGTTTTGTTGTTGATTGGAAGATTGTAGGCTGGTTGAAGAAAATGACGTAAACAAAGCAGCGGTGGTTGAGGAAGTTTCAGTGTCACAGTTGTTATATGGGCGCCGATACTCCTTGAGAGGCAATGGAGGTTCGAGGTGTTGTACCGCGCATCGCCGAGCAGCGCCGCAGCGGAATCCCTCGGGTTACGATACGGATTACTGCGGGCAGCTTGCCCCACAAGGCAAACAAGGGTCCATTGTTTGATGCTGGAATGTGGATCTTCCCAGACCCACCTAAACGCGATAGCAGATCTACTGTGTTACAGAAGCTTATCATGAATCGATGATTGCTTTCGATGTCTCACTCCATCAAAGGTGATATAAAGTTTGATGAGGGTGTTCATATTGTGGTGAAGTGTTTTAGTGCTCTTCAGCTGACACAATTTTACCGAGTCAAACTTGAGAACTAACCGACCAAGAACAAAAATGTCTCGGTGCCTCTCGGCTGGGCGGACGCCAAAGTACTGTCGAATCCAAACACTGACCTTTCTAACATCATGGCTGCCTTTTTCATGCATAGCTATGAATATGGGTGTCCAACATCATCGCGCGACAAACAACGATGGGTCTCCCCGGATAATATTAGCGTGACCTTGGCCATGCATGGCGGCATGTGGAGGACCTCGGAGCAGGCGGGCAGTTTGCTTGCTGCCGCCCACCAAGCTTTGAGGTGTTGTTCCGTTAAGCTCCCACACAACCCACACGCCATCTTTGCCATCTCGCCGTCCAACCAGCTTCGTCTCAGTCACGCAGTATCGTCTCGACGAATCGCCATTGAGGACATGGTGTGTATCTGTCGTATGCCCGCATTCCCATTACCCTGCGGTACATATCGCCCATGCTACGTCAGTCAGCACATGACTTCTGATTGAGGCTCCAGACTCCCCCGCGTTTGGCCTTGGGCTCGGAGGGACCTTTTGAGAACAGCACCTCCCCAGGTCTCGTGGCATGAGAGCTTTGTTGTTCCACGCACTACACCTAATAACTTCGACAGCCACCAACCTCCCTTATCCTCTTCGTCTTCGGCTTGTCATGGCTTTGTTGGTTTTGTGACCACAAACTCTCTTTCCTCAAGGCACCGCCCCTGAATCCCCGAGAAGTTGGGATAGGAGATCCGATATTTCCCTCACCTTTGGGGTTTACGCTTCTAAGATTTCTCCCCTTGCTGACCCCGCGCATCGACCTCTGGGCTCTCTGCCCAGGTCCTGGACTTCATCGACCATTCATGGATTTCTCAACCTACGCCAACAACTATGGTCTCGCCAATCCTGGTGAGGCGCAGGCGCCTCCTCAGATACAGCTACAACAGACACGTCCTCGCTTCCTCCTGGTTCCCCTCAACTCCGACACAATGAACTTTGTAGTGAATTTGGAAAGCAACGCTCGCCTGCGCTACTCACATCCCTTGGATCCTGCTACTAACCGTCCACTCGTTGCACTTGACATCACCTTCTCGAACCCAGAAAAGAGTGCTTATACACTTGGATGTGGAGATAGCGTTGATATTTTCCTGCCAGATGAGGTGCCTTCACATCGCTCTACCTCTAGAATCAGCAGTTTGCATGCGGTGTTCTCTTTCGTGGAAGCAACTGGCGCTGTGTTACTGGAGGATCACTCCCGAAGTCGTACTGTTGAGCTGCTTGATTGTGACGGCTGCACCAGAATCGATTTCAAACCAAACTCCATCCCCAGATCCGTTCTCGTGGCCCGAAGTATCAACACCCGCATCGCATTTGGTAGAGACCGGCGATATATTTTTGAGATCCGGTGGTGGTCAGATGGTCTCAATGATGACGACTTTCCAAAAAATCGAAATAATACTTACACTGTTGGTCCAAACGATGCAAGCCATCCTCCGTTGTATGTAGAGGGCAGAAGAATGGGCTCGGGAGCATACGGCAGTGTTTGGATGGCACTTGACGTCTTCACCGGTGAGGTCATGGCCGTGAAGAAATATGACAACTTGACTGGAAAGCACCGCGACTTTGCAAGGCGTGAAGTGCGAAACCTTCAGCGCATCAAGGAAAGAAACCACGTGAGTCGCAGTTCCTGTCTTCTCTTCCCTTTCGTCTATGCTAACCTCCTTCGGACTGCAACATTAGAATCATATTCTTCAGATCCTTGGTCATGCGACGAGCCAAAGAGGAGATTGGGTTGATCTCTTCATGCCGCTTATGCGTGGCAGTGTCGCTTCCTTGGTTGAGGCTCCATTGCCCGATACGCCGGCGCTTGTTGATCTCTCCCTTCTCATATTATACCAAATGTTGCAAGCCCTTGACTGCCTTGCTTCCCTCAATCTCATTCATCGGGATGTCAAACCTGGCAATATCTTGTGGGAATACGATGAGCAAGGTAATTACCGCTTTCGCCTGGGGGATTTTGGTCTTTCCATTGATCTATCTAAAGCAAGAACTGCTGCCGGCACGGAGCCGTTTATGGCTCCAGAGGTGTATTACCGGCAAAAGCAGACAACCAAGGTTGACATATGGTCCCTGTTTGCGACTATCGTCTGGATACGGGATTCGGACTTTAGAAATGGATGTGCAAGTTCCCAGTTCCGCCCTCCTGAGGTCTTTGATGTCCTTAGTGCCATATCACAAAGGGAGGAGTATGCCAGATTTTCCGGGATGGCAAGCATGGACGCAGCAAAGAGGCCATCGGCGCGCAGACAGCTCATGATGCTCAATAATGAAACAGACGACGCAGCCGACGAGGATGATACCCAGAGCGTTAGTCCCGATTACACCGAGGAGCTTGCCAGTCAATTCAATGATGTTAACCTGGAGGATACTCCGCGCTCTGCCAGTGGCTCGGGAAGTTCTCATGCCTTTCCTATACCATGGTATGAAAGCTATGGTGATCTTGCTGTCATTGGATATATGGAAGCTAAGGCTGGGCCCAGCACAAACACGTTTCAGCCCTGCACGCCACTGAGGGAGTGTGATATGGGCGGAGTAAGTGATATTACCATTTCTCATCCTTAGACATTTCTAAATATTGCAACTTGAAGTGTCTTCAGACAGTACTGACGGCTGCTTTGCAGCCTTATGTTACGCCCATGCAAAGTCCTTACCAACCGATTGATAACCAATATGGCGAGCATGAAACGGTGGTTCCCGGGAAGGGGAAGATCAGTTTTCAGATTGCGTCCCCTCCATCGCCGGATTGGGAGCTTGTCAATGGGGACGAAGACCATGACGAAACGGAGAGGAGGTTGTCGAAAAAGAGGAAGGGGAAAGGCAGACGCTAAGCCCTACCGCTATATTGCATATCGAACGTCAGTTACCAACGTTTGACTTTACGTTTCAAGGGTATGGGGGTTACAATGGCCTTAGAAACAACATCTTTTACGTTCTAGATGGGCTTCATCTTGGTATATCTTTCTCCCGTCAGCATCATTGAATGCAGGATGGGCCACGGTCACAACAGAGAAGCATTACGTTTGTCGGCTGAGACAGCTGGACATGATCTCTCTGAGTTATATCAATCACTCATTTCACTGATGCATATGGAATGGGGTAGCAAATATTCTTCTATTGAATTCATCACGGATTGCATGGATGAATGAGGTTAAATGGCTAGCTCTTTTCCACTATGCTATGTCAAAAGTTCTTTCTGCGGGACCCTTAGCTTGCACAGAAGCTCTGCCGACCCAGTCACCAACTTTTGGCTGTAATGCACATGCTTTCTTTCAGCGCCTCATCGGCGTAAGCCACAAGGAAGCTTGAGCTGTCTGTAAACGTAGGGTGTCATTCGTTGAAAAAGTTTGTAGTGGGCCAAAAAGAACTGATCTTATCATTTGGACGAGTAGCTCAGGGGTAGAGCAACCGGCTGCAGTCCGGTAGGTCACGCGTTCAAATCGCGTCTCGTCCTAATTGAGGGTAGCCCTTTGAGATTATTTTTTTCATGGTTTTTGGGTCGAGCATTGCTGTGTTGTTCTTGCTCCAAGACATACTTTGAACACAGTGGCAAAATACACAAAAGCAACTGGCACACAGTATCTCAACTTCTCCTGCTTCTTCATCTCCAAAATGACATCTCATGGCCCTTGCTACGTTGATTCTATTTAGGACGACCCATCCTCTTCGTCTTTATGCAGCTTGATGTTAATAAACATCGCAAACAACCCAACGTCATATGCCAACCTTAATGCTCCAGCAACGACAAACGCGGCCCAGAAATTTCCTCCCTCGGCCAATACGCCAGTGATAATTGGCCCTGTCGTCGATGCCAGCGTCCGCAGCATGCCCGTAATCCCCATCACAGCCGTCCGCTCGTCAGGCCTTACCGTCGCCGCAATCAGAGCTGCTCTAGGCGCCTGATCCATGTTATTCAGCCCCATACGGACAAGCAACAACGCAAACGTGATCACAACCCCGCGTGGCAGAGGGAAGAGTAACACAGCAGCCGACGAAGGGATGTGCGTGAAGACCATGGTGTTGACAAGGCCGAGGGCTCGCGACAGGGGGCTGGCAAAGATGGTGGCGACTGCGGCGAGTAAGTAGCTTGTTGAGACGATATTGCCCAAGACGGACTTGAGGAGGGAGAATTTCTGGTCGAGGTAGTAGCTCGTCAGGGACATGTTGGCCATGCCGTCGGCGAGGGAGTCGACCATAAGCAGGAACCAGAGGATGGACATGATGGAGAGGGTTTCCCTGGAAATGCGGGAGATCCAGCTCTTGTAATGCTTACCACTGCTGGAAGAATCGTCGTTTTGGGATTCGTTTAGCAGTGGGCGTCTCTCCTCGTCACCTTCGCTTGTACCGGCCGGCTTCAACTCGCACCTATCCGACAGCAACGAGGCACATACTAAATTGACCGCGCCCATCGCCGCATACCCCCAAAAAACAGCGTGATATGCATCCAGCAGTCTCCAGCCCTCCTTCGCGCTCAGTACCTCGATCAACCATCCCGCAATCCCCGTCCCAGCAGCACTCCCAAAGCTAGCCATCATCACATACCAGACCAGCACATCTGCCCTCTCTTCCTTCTTTGCCAAGCCAGACACAACACTTTCCTCAATCGCCCGAAACGGCCCAAAATCCCCTCCCGTGGCACTAATCACTCCCAGGATAGCCGCCCCAAGTAAAATCCAGTAGTTCTCACACAGCGCGAAGACTACCCCGCTTAGGATCATCAACACACTTCCCGTCTTCAAGATTCGTCTTCTCCCGACCCGATCAGCAATGAGTGCTAGACCAAGTGAGAGTGCGACATCTCCAGCCAGGGTAAGTGTCATGAACAGGCCGATACGGGCATCAGGGACATGTAGAGAGGAAAAGAACAAGGCTAGGATGAGGGAGCTGCCGCCATAGGCGAGCATGCGGGATGAACGGGAGAGGATGATGAGGTGGGCATCGAGCCCGGTCTGATAAAGGGCTTGTAGCCCTGTTGAGCTGAGCAGGCGGCAGAGAAGGGAGGGTTGTGGCTCAGAGGACATCTTGGTGAGATGCAATTTGATATGAAGGTGGGCCAACAGTGATGAGAGCTGGAAGAATGAAGAGTGATGACCAGAGGTAAGATTTGACAGTCAAGTGATGTGATGAACTTGCTAAGAACCCCAAATCCAGCGCGAAGGAAATGTGAAACTCTTAGGTTTGTCGCTGTAAACCAAACTTGTCTTATAAAAGAATATGAGATGAACCGGTTTACACATAATGGAGAAAATCTTCGTGTCTCCGCCTTCGGAAGCGATATCCGGGGAAGTGGATTCCGGGTTTTGTGCTGTGATGTGATAGCAGGGGTCATGATGCGATTGCTTGTGGGTGCCAAGTGTTGTATCTGCAATATCTCCGCCTGGCATTGGTTGGGAGTTGAGGGATGTGTAGCTGATTGGCTCAGCTGTGGTTGTACGTCAATCCCGAGAGTGATTTGGATGAGAGAATGTTGGCTTGAGCAAAATAATTGAGTTTGCCTTTGCAATAACGAGACCAAATATTACAAGCTTACAACAGATGTGGCATTATCAAATATCTGGCTGGAGTCAACAGTATGCATTCTGATGTTTGCGATACCCAAAAGTACCTATGTGTGCACAACTTGAAGTATGAACATGCAATCTGTATGTAAAAGACTTTTCCACTGCAATGTGTCCTCTCGAAAAGTAGTTTGGCATCTAATCCAAAAAAAAAAAAAAAAAAAAAAAAAA
>Ga0065720_1004034_pt1 | contig 11730 bp, 9 predicted proteins | sample Thericmetagenome_FD_59107 | JGI IMG/M metagenome (GOLD analysis project Ga0065720, IMG submission 59107) | Thermophilic microbial communities from the Joint Bioenergy Institute, California, USA of rice/straw/compost enrichment - eDNA_2 v2... | ecosystem: Engineered > Solid waste > Grass >... | reverse complement strand
CGATGGGTTGCAATCCGAGGCCGAAACGGCAGGCCCGCGGGTGCGAAGCTCGGGGACAACGGAATCCGCATCGGTTGCAAAAAACGTCCGGCGCCGCCCGGCGCAAAAAAACGTCCGCTTCCCGGCAAGAGGGAAGCGGACGGCCTTCACGTTCCCGTGTCTGTCAGCAATTGCCTTTCGGATCGTTGGATTTGGCGCCGGGACCAACCCAGGGAGCAGTCGAGCACTTCGTCACGTTCCGATCGAGCAAGATGTCGAGGAGCACATTCTTGGCCGTTATCATCAGATTCATATCGTTTTTACATCTCCTTTTTCCAACATGATTCGAATCCGTCGCCACTATATGAATTATACTTCAACTCCACTTCCTGAACATCCGCCCGGGAGGTAGATTTTTTCACTCGTTTCGGCCGCGTTTTGCGCAAAATTTGCCGGTCTGCCGGCATCCATGCCGTCATCGGCGCCGTTTTACCTGCCATGATCGGATCATCCCGCGGACGGATGCCGCCCGTCCTTGACTGCAATTACCCGGGAACTCCCGCCGGGATCGGGCCAATTGCTCAATGGAGCGGTTTACAACCGGTAATCTTTGATTTTGCGAAACAGGGTGGCGCGGCTGATGCCGAGGAGCGCGGCGGCCTCCTCCTTGCGTCCCCCGCGGCTTTCGATTTCCAGTAGCGCCCGCTTAATCGTTTCTCTTTCGATCGTTTGCAAATTGAAAACCGGTTGGCTGGATTTCACCCGATCCTGGGTTTCCGCCACGATGTAGTCGGGCAAGTGGCGAACCTCGATGACGGCGGTGTTCGCCATATGGCAAGCGTATTCGATGACATTTTTCAATTCCTGTATGTTGCCGGGCCAATCATGGGCGAGCAAAATGTCGATGACGGCATCGTCCATTTTTTTGGCCCTGCCGTCGTTTTGATGGTGCTGCTGCAGAAAAATTTGGGCGAACGGGAGAATATCCTGTTTGCGCTGCTCGAGCGGAGGCAGGGTAATCGGAATCATGTTGAGTTTGTAATACAAATCCTGGCGGAACGCGCCCCGGCGGACAAAATCCGCCAACTGTTTGTCCGTCGAGGCAATGATGCGCACATTGACCTCGTAATAATCGCCTTGCTTGCGGATGAGCCGGTTTTCCAGAAATTTCAGCAACTTCACCTGAATGGACAAGGGAAGTTGATGAATTTCCTCCAGATACAAGGTTCCGCCGTCGGCCAGCTCCAGTTTGCCCACGATGGGTTCCGGACCGTCGGAGCCGCCGAACAGTTCCAGGTCCAGCTGCGCTTCGGAATAGAATGAGCAATTCAGGCGCACAAAGGCGTGGCCGGCCCTGTTGCCGGAGCGATGGATGTACTGGGCGGCAAAATGCTTGCCGGTGCCGGGCAGCCCTTGAATCAGGACGGGCAGATGGCTGCTCGCGATTTTGGGGATCATCTCTTTCAATTTGACCATTGCCGGATGCGTGCTGATAAGTTCGTCGCGCAGCGTGGCTTCGGAAGACAGATGGGAGGCGAGCGATGTAATGTAGTCGGGGTCATCCAACACGATCACGGCCGATTCGCCGTCGTCATTATTGTCGATCCGGTGGTACGTGGCGAAAAATTTGCGCGAAAACGTTCCAAGATTCAAATATATGATTTTGCCGCTCCCCGCGGTTTCTTCCTTTTGCTTCAGCAATTGCTGCACAATCGTGTCCGGCAGCGGTTGCCCCGGCTTCAGTTCGAGCATGGACCGGGCGGCGGCGCTCATAAATTCGCATTCCCCTTTTTGGTTCAGCATGAGGATGCCGTTGTCCATAAAGTTCAGCAAAGTGGAGATTTTTTTCTCCGCAAGCAGCTGCTGCTGGTAATATGCGTACTCCTTGATCTTGGACGCGATCACGTCGGCCATTTTTTCCAGGAAATTGATGTTGGCCTTAAGGTCGCCAAACAGCCGTTCTTTCTGCTCCTCGTTCATCGCGATCAGACCGATGACGCCGATCGCCTTGCCGTCCACCGAAATGGGCGTGCAAATTTCCCCCGCTTCCACACAGTTCATGTAGTGGCCGCAGCTGGCGCACAAAGGGTGGAAGCCCGGACGGTCAATGACTGTGGTTTGGACGGTTTCGAGGCAATGGCGGAATACGACGTCTTCCCCGCTCATTTCCTGCCATATTTTTTGTTTGATCTGTCCCGTGCCGGCCACCCGGAATAACCGGTGATCCGCCACTTCCACTTCGATTTTCAGCACGGCCGAGATGGCGCTGACAACTTGCTGTATGCCGGATTGTATCGCTTTCAGTTCCATCGTTTGCCGCCCCCCGGGGAAAATTGCGCTTTTCATTCGTTGGTATCAAATTGAGACCATGAGTCTCAATACGACACTCAAAACATTCGGCCCATAATCAGGTTACTATATCATCTCCACAGCGTAAAGCTGTGTTTTTTTGTCTCAAGGTGATACTTGAAGCTGCGGTTGCCGGGAACCATACTGAAATCAGCAATTTTCGAAAGATAAAACATTTTTGCATGTGCCAGGCTATAACAAAGCAAAAGGGTGACAGTATGTCCAGAAACTCGAACCACGATGTGGAGTGGGTGCAAAACCGTTTTTTTTCACCGCAGGACAGTCCGGAACTGCTGGGTCCCTTCAGGGAACGGGAAACCGAGGGTGTTTATCGTTTTCATAAATCGTATCGGGGATATGCGCCCACGCCGCTCCATCGATTGGGGGAATTGGCCCGGCTGCTCAACGTGGCCGATCTGCGGGTCAAGGATGAATCGCATCGATTCGGCCTGAACGCCTTCAAGGTGATGGGCGGCATCTATGCGGTGGCGAGATATATCGCGGAACAATCGGGAATGGATGCGGGGCAATTGACCTTTGACGCGCTGCGCTCCCTCGAGGTGAAACAAAAAACGGGCGAACTGACGTTTATCGCCGCCACGGACGGCAATCACGGACGCGGTGTGGCGTGGGCGGCGCGCGAACTCGGCCATCGCTCGGTGATCTATATGCCCAAGGGATCATCGGCGGTGCGGCTGAACGCGATCCGTCAGGAAGGGGCGGAAGCGCAAATTGCGGATATGAATTACGACGACTGCGTGCGCCTGTGCGCGGATCTGGCGGCCCGCAACGGCTGGGTGATGGTGCAGGACACGTCGTGGGAAGGATATGAGCAAATTCCGATGTGGGTGATGCAAGGCTATGCATCGCTTGCCCGGGAAATCGCCGATCAATTGGAGGCATCCGGCGGCCGGCCGCCGACGCACATTTTTTTGCAAGCCGGCGTCGGCTCCTTCGCGGCGGCGGTTACGGCGTATTTCTTCCAGCATTATCGCGACAGCCCTCCCATCGTGGCCGTGGTTGAAGCGGATCAGGCCAACTGCATTTACCGGTCGTTCGCTTCCCCGGGCGGCACGAGGGAATTCGTGTCGGGAGACATGAATACCATCATGGCCGGATTGGCTTGCGGGGAGCCGAATGTGTTTGCGTACCGCCTGCTGAGGCAGTACGCGCGGGGAGCCCTTTCCTGCCGGGATCCGGTTGCCGCGCTGGGCATGAGGATGTACGGGAACCCGCTCGCCGGTGATCCGCGGATCATTTCCGGCGAATCCGGGGCGGTGACCCTCGGCGTGCTGGCCTATTTGCGAATGGCGCCGCAATATGCCTCAATTGGCGAACAACTGGAACTCGACGAACATTCTCGGATCCTGCTGATCAGCACGGAAGGGGATACGGATCCGCAGCATTACCGGCAGGTGGTGTGGGAAGGACGCTATGCCAATGAATGGGCCAACGTGTGATACGGAAAGGGGCGAATCCGGATGCTGTCTGAAAGCAGAGCGCAACGCGTAACGGAACTTTGCCGGGACCTGGTGCGGCTGCCGAGCGAATCCGGCCGTGAGCATTTGGTGGCGGAACGGATCCGCGCTTTCGGCGAACAAAACGGTTTCGATGAAATCATCACGGATAATCTCGGCAACGTGATCCTGGTCATGGAAGGGAACCGGCCCGGCCCGGCCGTTCTGTTCGACGGCCATATCGACACGGTTCCGGTGAAGCGCGATCGGTGGACCGTTGACCCGTACGGGGGGGAAATCCGGGACGGCAGACTGTACGGCCGGGGCAGTTCCGACATGAAGGGGGCCGTCAGCGCCATGCTTGCGGCTGCCGTCCATTTCGCCGAAGACACGGGCAAATCGTTTCCCGGCCGGGTTGTCGTTTCGGCCTCCGTCCACGAGGAATGTTTTGAGGGAGTGGCGACGCGGGAAGTTTCCAAACGGGTGAAACCGGATTATGTCGTCATCGGGGAAGCGACAAATTTGAATCTGAACCGCGGCCAGCGGGGCAGGGCCGAAATTGTGCTGGAGACAGTCGGCAGAAGCGCGCATTCTTCCAATCCGGAAAAAGGGGTGAACGCGGTTTACCAAATGATGAAGCTGGTGGAGGCCATACGGCGACATCCGCATCCGCGCCATCCCGTGCTCGGCGACGGAATTATGGAATTGACCGACATTTTGTCGTCTCCGTATCCCGGCGCTTCCGTCGTGCCCGCTTCATGCAGAGTTACCTTCGACCGCAGGCTGCTGGTCGGCGAGACCAAAGCGACCGTTCTGTCCCCGATCCTTGAAATCATTGCGCGTCTTCAATCGGAAGATGCCGATTTCAAGGCCACGGCCGCGTTCGCCGTTGGTGAAGAAAAATGCTATACCGGGCGAACGATCGGCGATGAACGGTTCTTTCCCGCATGGCTGTACGACGAACGGGAGGAATTTGTGCAGGCCTCGCTTCAGGCGCTCCGCGCCATCGGACTTCATTCGCAGCTCGGGCATTATTCGTTCTGCACCAACGGCAGCCATTTTGCCGGGGAAGCGGGCATTCCCACCGTCGGGTTCGGACCTTCCCTGGAATCGATGGCGCACATTGATGATGAGTATATCGAATTGGATCAATTGGTGAAAGCGACCGCCGGATATCAGGCGCTGATGGGTGCCCTGACGGCTTTGAACCCCAATGGAAAGGAGGTGGTCAAACATGGTTGACCTGATCATTCGAAACGGGAAAATCATTGATGGCACCGGGTCGCCTTGGTATTACGGAGATATCGCGGTTGAAGGGGCCCGCATCGTCAAAATCGGCAACCTGGACCGGGAGCGCGCCGAGGCGGAGGTGGACGCGGGCGGTTTGGTCGTCAGTCCGGGCTTTATCGACATGCACACGCATTCGGACCTGGTCATCCTGGAGGAGCCGCTGATCGAAGCCAAGGTGCGGCAGGGCATCACAACCGATCTGCTCGGTCAAGACGGTATCGCGGCTGCTCCCTTGCCCAAGCAATATGTGGCGGATTGGCAAAGGAATTTGGCCGGATTGGACGGCACGCCCCGCATTGAATGGGACTGGACCACAATGCGGGAATATATGGATAAAATCGAGCGGGTGCAGCCAAGCTACAATTTAGCCGTGCTGGCTCCGCATGGCAATATCCGGATGGCGGTGATGGGACTGGACAACCGTCCGGCCTCCGGGGAAGAAATCCGGCAAATGCAGGAGCTGCTTCGCGTCTGTCTGGATCAAGGGGCTGCCGGCTTGTCCACCGGGCTGATCTATCCGCCGTGCTGCTTTGCGGAAATGGAAGAGCTCGAAGCGCTATGCCGGGTGATCGCGGAATACGGCGCGCCCCTGGTCATTCACCAGCGCAGCGAAGGCGACGAAATTCTGGAATCGATGCAGGAACTGATCGGCATGATGAAACGCTGCGGCGCGCATCTTCACTTTTCCCATTTCAAGGTGTGCGGGAAAGACAACTGGCATAAGCTGCCGGATATGCTGCGGCTGATCGACGAAGCGCGCTCAAGCGGCCTGGAAGTCACCTTTGACCAATATCCTTACACCGCCGGCAGCACGATGCTGAGCGCGATTTTGCCTCCCTGGGCGCATGACGGCGGCACCGAGGCGATGCTGAAACGGCTGTCCGACCCTTCTTTGCGCCGGAGGATGGTGCAGGAGATGGCAACCGGCCTGAAAGGCTGGGACAGCATGTCCAAATGGGCGGGCTGGGACGGCATTGTCGTCACCTCGGTCACATCGGCGGAAAAACAATATTGCGTCGGCAAAACGATCAGGCAAATTGCCGCCATCGAGGGGCGGACGGATGAAGCCGAAACGGCCCTTGACCTGATTCTGCATGAACAAAACGGCGTCGGCATGATCGATTTCGTCATGGATGAAGCGTCCGTCAAGGCGATTATGGCGCATCCGGCAGGCACGGTCGGCAGCGACGGACTGCTCGGGGGAGAGCCCCATCCCCGTGCCTACGGCACATTCCCGCGCATTCTCGGCCGGTATGTCCGGGAGGAACGCGTCACCTCGCTTGAGGAGATGATCCGCCGCATGACATCCCAGCCGGCAAGAATCATCGGTCTGCAGGATCGCGGCATCATCCGCGAAGGGTTGGCGGCGGACCTGGTCATTTTTGACCCGGATCGCATCGTGGATCAGGCGACATATGAAAACCCGCGTCAATTCAGCCCGGGTGTGGAAACGGTTATCGTCAACGGGCAAGTTGTCGTGCACAAAGGGGAAGTTTACCGGAAACCCGCGGGCAAAGTGTTGCGCCGAAGCTATGGTTTGCCCCCGGCGGACTCGCAAACGGGCACAATTTGAAGGAGGTTGAAGCGATTGATCGCCAATTACCAAAGACAAGTCGGAGATATTGTGGAGTTGACGGATGCAGGCGTCGCGCAAATCCGGGAATACAAAAACAGCTATTCCGAAACAAACCGTCCGGTGCGGAGCGGCGAGCGCTTCTGGAATGCCTGGAGCATGGGCAATTTGTGGGTCGGCATCATTGTCTCCATCGCCGTGTACCAGGTCGCCAGCGGTCTGATCGTGGCCGGCATGACCTGGTACCAGGCCTTGTTCACCATCGTGCTGGGCCATACGTTGGTCATGGCCTTCGCGGTGATCCTCGGCCACTTCGGCACGAAATACGGACTGAATTTCCCCATGCTTTGCAAAATGGCCTTCGGTTCCCGGGGAGTTGTCATTCCCGCCATGATCCGCGGCATTATCGGGTGTTTCTGGTTCGGCGTGCAGGCCTGGATCGGCGGGCAGGCCGTCAACGCGATTCTGTCCACGATCATTCCCGGCTGGGGCAATCTGGAATTTGTCGGATACTTTATCTCGTTCCTGTTGTTCTGGGCGCTGAATGTCTACATTGCGGGCAACGGTTCGCGTGCCGTGAAAGCGCTTCAAGATTACGCCGCGCCGGTTTTGATCGTGCTCAGCTTCATCGTGATCGGCTGGGCGCTGAACGCCGCGAATTGGAGCCTTGCCACCCTGATGTCCGATCCTTCTCTGCACGGAAAGCCGGACAGCAATTTCTGGACGCTCTTTTTCCCGGCGTTGTCCGCCATGATTGCGTTTGATGCGGGCATTGCCATGTCGATGCCCGATTTTACGCGGTATTGCAAATCGCAGAAATCGCAAATGCTCGGCCAAATTATCAGCGCTCCGCTGACCATCGGGTTCATCTCCTTCGTCGGCATCTGCGGGACGGCCGGAGCCGCGATGGTGTTTAACGAAGCGATCTGGGAACCGGCGATTCTGGTCAGCCGTTTCGACAACCCGTTGATCGTCATTATTTTCTCCCTCTTTCTGATGATGGCGGTGCTGACCACGAACGTGGCCGGGAACCTGGTGCCTCCGGTGAACGTCATTTCCACCTTGTTCAAGAAAGTGTCCATCAAAGCCGCGTCCGTGATTGCCGCCGTGCTGGCGCTGTTTGCGCAGCCGTGGAGAGTGCTGGCGACGCCGGAATCGCTCATTTTCGACGTGCTGGGATTTTTGGGCGCCTTGCTCGGACCGATCTCGGGAATTTTGGTCGTCTCGTATTTGTTCGCCCACAGGACGGAAGTCAATCTCGTCGATATTTACAGGGAAGACGGCGGCAAATACGCGTATACGAACGGCTGGAACATTCCGATTTTCGCCATCTTGCTGATATCCGTCATCTTCGTGCTGCTGGGTATGTTTGTGCCGGCCTTCCGGCTCATCTACGATAATGCTTTCGTTATTGGAAGCATCGGCGCGGGACTCCTTTATTACCTTTACTTGCTCATTGAAAAACAGGGCGCTGCGCCGAAGACGGAGGTGTCGGGGAATTAAACTGCTTGTTCTTAATCCGAACACTTCCGGAGAGATGACCCGGGACATCCGGGAAACTGTGGAACGGATTAAAGAAACGGATGTGCGGGTGACGGTGACGAGTCCGGACTTTGGACCGGAATCGCTGGAATCGTTTTACGATTACCAATTGGCGGCATTCGGCTGTTTGCGTTATCTGCAGCGGGAAAAGCCGGACTGCGACGGGATACTGCTGGCCTGCTTCGGCGATCCGGGTTTATACGCGTTGAAGGAAATCAGCCGCGTTCCGGTGATCGGAATAGCGGAAGCCTCGCTGTCCGTGTCCCTGCTCATGGGGCAGAAATTCAGCCTGCTGGTGGCCTCCGAAAAGGCGGTTCCGATGATGAAGGATATGGTGAATCAATACGGATTGACCTCCCGCCTCGCTTCGATTGAGCCCATCGGCATGTCCGTGCTGGACGTGGAGGAGAACAAGGAAGAAAGCGTGCGGCGGCTGCTCGTTGCGGGCCGCCGCGCCCTGGATCACGGAGCGGAAGTGCTCATCCTCGGATGTGCCGGCATGACCGGATTGAAACAGCGCATCGAGGAGGAATTGGGGGTTCCGGTGATCGACCCGGTGGAATGCGGCTACAAAGTGTTGGAGATGATGGCGCGGCAGCGTTTTCCGGTATCCAAAACCGGCCTCTACCGCGCGCCGGAACCCAAGGCCATTCAACAATCCGCATTACTGACGGAATGAGGTGTGATCGTGGCGGGAACGGTCATCAAAAACGGCACCATCGTGTCGCCGGAAGCCGCATACAAGGCCGATCTCCTGATCGAAGACGGCAAAATCGCATGCATTGGAAACGGCTTATCCGTCGAGGGAGCGGAAGTCATCGACGCGAGCGGCAAATTGGTGCTTCCCGGCGCCGTCGATGTCCATACGCACTTCGACCTGCAGTCCGGTGACGTTCGGGTTGTGGAGGATTTTTATACGGGTACTGTCGCTGCCGCCTGCGGGGGCACGACCACCATCGTCGATCACCCCGCGTTCGGGCCGGAGGGCTGTCCGCTTCGCCATCAAATCGATGAATACCACCGTCTGGCCGCGGGGAAAAGCGTCATCGACTACGGTTTTCACAGTGTCGTGCAGCATGTCGACGACGCCGTGCTCCGGGATATGGAGGCATTGGCGGTGGAGGAAGGGATCACGAGCTTTAAGGTTTATATGACGTATGCCTGCAAATTAAATGACGCGGAGCTGCTTCGCATACTCCGCAGGGCCAAGGAACTCGGCGTCATCGTTGCGGTGCATGCGGAGAATCACGATGTGATCGAGCATATGCGGCGGCAGTTTGTCCGCGAAGGCAAGACGGCGCCGATCTATCATGCAAAAAGCCGGCCCGACGATTGCGAGGCCGAAGCGGTCGACCGGATTATCCGGCTGGCCCATTTGGCCGGCGGAACGATGCTGTATATTGTCCACTTGTCCAGCGCCAAAGGGCTCCAGGTGGTGAAACACGCCCGGGAGAATGGCCATCGCAACGTGATCGCGGAAACATGCCCGCAATATTTGACGCTTACGGAGGACCAATACCTCGGCGAAAACGGCGAAGGACTGAAATATATCTTATCTCCGCCCCTCCGCCGCCGGAACGATTGCGAGGCGCTTTGGGCAGGATTGGCCGACGGGCTGATCCAGGTCATTGCCACCGACCACTGCCCGTTTCATTTCCACAGGGAGAAGCAGCTTGGTAAGGACAATTTCACGCTTTGCCCCAACGGCATTCCCGGTGCGGAAGAACGGTTGCGGGTCGTCTTTTCCGAAGGCGTGATGAAGGGCCGGATTTCGATTCGGCAGTTTGTCGCCTTGATGTGCACGAATCCCGCCAAAATATTCGGCTTGTTCCCGCAAAAAGGCATCCTGCTTCCGGGCTCGGACGCCGATGTGGTGATCCTTAATCCGCAGGAGACGGAAATTTTGTCGAAATCCAATTTGCATGGCGCGGTCGATTATTCCGCATATGAAGGTATGGAGATTCAGGGCAAAATCGAGCTTGTCATGCAGCGGGGCGCCGTATTGGCGAAAAACAACGAATTTGTGGGGGAAAAAGGGCAGGGAAGGTTTTTGAAACGAAAACGCACGGGATATCTCGATTACGGGGTTGGCAGCGCATGGATTTGATTATTCGAAACGGATTGATCGTGACCGCGCATGAAGAATTTGTCGGCGATCTCGCCATCGCGGACGGCAAGATCGCATGCATCGGCAACGTGCGGGATGAGCGGGCGCAGGTGTTGGACGCGACCGGAAAACTGGTGCTGCCGGGCGTGATCGATATGCATACCCATATCGATCACTGGGGCGGTTCCGCCAAAACCGACGACGATTTTTTCACCGGAACCCGCGCCGCGGCATTCGGCGGCGTCACGACGGTGATCGATTTTGCCATTCAGCGACCGGGCGAAACCGTTCAAGAGGCGGTGCGCCGCAGAAGAAGCGAAGCCGACGGCAAGGTGTGCATCGACTACAGTCTGCACGCCCATGTCACCGGCGCGGATGAGGAAACGCTGCGGAGCGTTCCCGCGATCATCGGCGACGGATATCCTTCGTTCAAAATGTTCACGACCTACAAAAAAGCGGGTTTCAAGATTGAAGACCACGACTGCCTGACGCTCATGCGGCACATTCATGATCACGGCGGACTGGTGATGATTCACGCCGAGAACGATTCGATGTGCGAATCGTTGACGGAAACGATGCTGCGCGCCGATACCGCCGTGCCGGCCCGCTATCCCGACAGCCGTCCTCCCATCGCGGAAGCGGAATGCATCTCGCGCATGCTGCTGTTTGCCGAATATACCGGCGCAACCATCTACATCGTGCACGTTTCGACCAGGCAAGGCGTGGAATTGATACGCCGGGCGCAAAAGAGCGGGCTCAACGTCATCGCCGAAACTTGTCCGCATTACTTGCTGCTGCACCGGGACCGGTATTTGGAAGAGGACGGATACAAGTATATCATGGCGCCGCCGCTGCGGGACGAAGAGGATGCGGAAGCGCTCTGGCAAGGCATTCGCGACGGGGTCATTTCCGTGGTCAGCAGCGATCATTGCGACTACCGCCTGGATAAAAAAGTGGCCGGGCGGCGCAATTTCACACAGGTTTCGCCGGGCATTCACGGGACGGAGTGGCTGCTCCCCCTCATGTATCATTTCGGCGTGGGCGGCGGCAAAATGACGAGGCAGCAATTGGTGAGGCTCTTGAGCCATCATCCCGCCCGCATATTCGGTCTCCCCGGAAAAGGCAATATCGCCGTCGGCATGGACGCGGATCTGGTGCTTGTCGATCCGTCGGCACGGCACACGATCACCGACAGCAATCATCATATGCAGGCGGATTTCTCGCCTTACCGCGGATTCGAACTGCAAGGCTGTCCGGAAACCGTGATCTCGCGCGGCGAAATCGTTGTGCAGGGCGGCCGGTTTTTGGGCGGCCGGGGACGCGGGCGGTTTGTAAGGCGCAATCCGGCCTTGCGGATTTGAGATTGTTGCGGCCCGCCGTTGGCGTAATTCAGGGATTGAAAACCGGATACCGGCATGACGCCGGCGCGAACC
>Ga0065720_1021038_pt1 | contig 11735 bp, 6 predicted proteins | sample Thericmetagenome_FD_59107 | JGI IMG/M metagenome (GOLD analysis project Ga0065720, IMG submission 59107) | Thermophilic microbial communities from the Joint Bioenergy Institute, California, USA of rice/straw/compost enrichment - eDNA_2 v2... | ecosystem: Engineered > Solid waste > Grass >... | reverse complement strand
AGCAGGAATAAGGAACATATCCTTAACATATTTAGGTACGATCTTATCCTTGATTGCCGCTTGGATGAAGTTAATGTTACCATTCAGTGGAGTTCTAAGCTCATGAGATACAGATGCCAAAAGCCTGTTTTTGTACTCGATAGTCTGTTTGAGGGAGTCAACAAGGACTCTTTCTGAGATATCTGAAAATATGAACAGTGCGACTGTTTCACCAGCAAAGTTCTTCATAGAAAATTTTATGTCAATGCTCTTTGTGCGTGTATCGTCAACTTTATATGTCCCCTTATATACAATATAATCTTGATTATCGCTATGACGTGAGTTGAATTTCTCTGCTAGATGTTCCCAACGTTCCCAAATATTCTTTTGCAAATCTTTGAATGTTGTAGGACCATTTTGTTCTTCTCCAACCACAGTGCTTACCTCAGTATCATTCTTCTTGTTATAGTACTCTAGAGTGATCTCAATTAGGTTGTTAATATCGCTTAGGTGATCAATTTCTTCTGTGGAATCTAGGTTCAGGCAACTAAACAGGGCATCATTGAAATAGAATATCTCTCTTTGCTTATTCGCAGCAATAATTGCATGTGGAAGTCCATTGAGGATTTGCTTCCATATCTTTTCATTCTTAAAAGCCTCAGTCTGAACTTCAAAGTTGTTTCTCTTTAGCCTTTCTAAGGCATAACTGAAAATAGAAAAACACACAATAAATGCAACATAAGTAGGAAGCCAAATCATTACATATTCTCTCTCATATCTGACGAGATTATAACCTGCAGCAATGACCAATAATGTGCCGACTGCCAGAGGCTGATAAAACCAGTTAAAGAAAGTCAGGGAAAGTATCAGGTATATGCCATAAAATCTCAGTATTTCTTTATTTGTCCAAAGAGTTGCAATCAAACTTGTAGGCAATGAAGGAGCAGGAGCCCGGATAATACTATACAACCAAACGCCCACAGTGAACAAATATATAACAAAGTCTGAGATGTTAAGAAATTTTTCTTTTGAAGATTTGAGTCTCCTGACAATCCAGACTCTAAGCACAGTCGTGACAAAATACCAACACCAACTGAAGATCTTGGATCCAATGAGTTTTGACCATTGTGTAGTAGGATTAAAGAAGTTTTCAATCAGTTGACTAGCTTCTAAGATCACAATCAAAATCACGATATGATAAATCATATTCTGCCATTTACCAATTGATTCTCTCTTATAAATATGGAGAGTTGACTTCGATCTGAAGGGAGGAAAAGTTCTCATTTTTGTGAAATCTTTTAATATTTATTAAAATAGAAGAGGGTGCTTCAATATAAAAGACTAAACTGAACCGAAATATTGGACTCTTGAATTTAGTTATTTTCTAACTATATCATAAAGGACGTAGAGTTTCTACTCTGATTAGTTCAGGCACTTAGAAGATTAAATCTTCGAAAATTGGAACTTTACAAGAAATTTGCCTCTGATCAAGGTCAATAAATTTAATATAAAAAACCTCTACAAGATATCGTAACATCACAAAGCCTAACTATCACTATACTTTGAGAGCATTTCTCAATTAGATTAGGAAAAGTTGTTTGTCAAGCCTGCCTCTAATAATTTCTAGCGAATAATTCACTATTGAACATTTTCATTCAGTTCTAGAAGAATTTTTAATTATTTAAATGAGGTAGTTTTATAGATCATGAAGAGATAAAATTTCTTGTCAGCAGAGCTGACTAACTAATTAGTAGCGAAAGGGGTATCTCGAACAATGAGTCAACTACGACTGACATTTCAAATTTAATGGTCTCAAGTACTTAAATTTTAAACACCAATTCACTTTGAACACGTTTTGTAGCAGGATTTTTTTTTCGTTGATTCTATGAAAGATTCCAGAAAGATATAAGTAGTCACACTGTTCAGATAGATATTTTTTAATTGATATATAGATCTATGTCGCTGATTAATAAATAAGCGTTTAAAAGTTGAGAAATATGTTCATTGTGCGTGTCATTATCCCTAAATCGTAACATGAGGCAACAGAATGCAGATAGGAATCAACGACAATCAGACACTCAATCATCAATGAAAGATTAGATCATGAGTTAAGATCACTATGAGTTTTGTCTTCTTCCCTTTGCGAGTTCTCAACCGTCCTCTTCTCTTTGCCCTCCCTCTTATGGCTTAGTAGCCTGGGTTAAAGCTAACAGCATTGACTTGGAGTCCAGCTCTATTTCAATTAACAAAATATATCAAATATTACTTCTTTTTTTCTTTTTCGTTTTCCTGTGACTTATTGAAATCCCTAAATTATAAGATCAAGCACAAAGAGATTTACTTGGGAATATATTCCACATAGGACTCAACTGGCTTCTTGAAATATTCCTTTTTTTCATACTTAGTTTGACTGAATTGAGGTCCCTCATATTGAGCAGAACTTGTGCTCAATTGCTTATGAGGGTGATGGCCAGTACCAGACTTATTTTTTGTTTGATCCTGGGCAGAAGTATCTTGAGGCTTATTCTTGGGAACGTATATCACATCAACGTTGTCATATCTCTTACCCTCTATACAATGAGCTGGTTTCTTAAACTCTTACTCTCGAATTTGTTATCGTGGGGTTTGTCATATTGCTTTTCTTGATATTTGTTGTGCTTCTTTTCATAGACTCTTTCATATTTCTCTTGCTTGTCATGCTTGGGTTCATATGTTTTCTCATATTTCTCATATCTCTTTCCTTCATATCTATTTCCATAGTTCTTGTTGTCTTTCTTGGTCTCGTAAGTCTTCTCATATTTGTCATGTCTCCATTTGTGATTAACCCTAGAAAATCCATAATTATCCAAAATAGTTTTACTGCTTATTTCCATCTTTTCCTGAATATTCTCCTTCATTTCCACGAGTATCATGTTGATAGTAATTTCCTTTGGGGACATAAGTGATACCCTAGAAAATTATTGCATTATTTAGAATTTGAACCTTCTTTTGAGTAGGCTTATAGTATTTCCCCCTTTTTCCTTATGAAATAAATTGAATCAGTCATGCCGATCTTACCCTTATCTTCTTCTTCTTCTTCATCACTTTGATAATGAGCTTCTTCACCTTGATAGAGATATCTATCATTCTTATGGCGATTGCCTTGTGATCCATGATGTTGATCATGATGTTGTTTGTGTGATTCTGACTCTTTGTTAGAAGTAGTAAGCTTTTCTTGTTGCTGGGCCTCAGGCTTTACTTCAGCTTCATCATCAGAATGATGATGAATTTCCTCTTGAAGATTTTAACAGAAATATGAAAAATAATACCATGAGCGAATTCAGGTTGGTCATCATCAATCTCTGAGCCTTCAGAATCACTTTCTCTTCTTTGAAATGCAGAGAGAAAATCTGTCATTTGTGAACTTTTAAATTTATTTGTGCTGTATTATGTATTAAAGCCAAATTGAAAGTGTTAATCAAACCCAGGCTCGAGTAAGCTAGACAGCTTATAACCATAATTTTACTTCTTGACTTAAATCCTTGAGAAGAGATTCCTAGTCAAGAGTTTTCGCTTAATGATACACCTAGACAATTCTACGCCCTTATTTCCACAAAACGTTTATGACACTTAGGTAAACAGAGCAGAGTTAGCTCAAAAATGCTTAGTATTGAAGTTGAAGTAATGAGAAAGCTAAGCTTTCTTTTACACCAACAAAATGTACGCTTGGAAAGAAATCCCATAGGCCTTTTTATTAAACTTCAAATGAGAGGAATTTAGAAGCAACTTGTAGTTTCTGCTTTTGGTTACCTAGAGTCAGGAATGTCCTTAATGTGAAACTTCAGTTTGTATCCCTATTTGGAATGTTTCTGTCTGGTTGAATCCACTACATTATTATATAATTCTGTAAGAACAGACTCAATAAATAATAAATTGTTTTAATAACAATTATGAGCCCTAGAGCTTTCAAATACCTCTGCCTCTTCGCGCTTATATTCCTTGCCTGTACCCAGGACACAGCACCTCAACTTGAGAAAGAAGAGTCAGCTGCCAAGGACCTTAAATCCAGCCAGTAAAATACCAGTCATCTATTCTCATCCTTAGTATGGATTTTGCCAATGTCATAGCTGATGTCGCCAACTTCTTTAATGAAGAAACTGAGTTCGAAATCAACCACAGAAACTTCGTAAGTTCTCAGACTGCTCAACTAATCCCTAGCTTGAAGCTTTTGAGCTTGTGAACTCCAAACTTAGCCATCCTCTTTGCTCTGCCTGCAAAGGATTCATGAAAACTGCCAAGCGCATCACTAACTCCAAAAGTAAAGCACTTTTGTCTATTAGTTATCGCCTAGTTGTTGTAAGAACAATCGAAGAAATTGTTAAGGACGCATGCATCATTAGCAAGAAGGTCAAGCCCCTCCTCTGCAAGCAAGCCATCGATACCTTTGGAGAAATCGTTATTCACAGTTTGTCCGCTAAGATCTTCAACCCTGAAAGAGCTTGTGCTCGTCTTAGACTTTGCCCCAAGACCTGGGAAACTGAAATCCTTGAGGATTACATTCAAGAGGTCTTGAAGGACAAGCCAAATACCCCTCAGCCCACCCCAACTAAGAGAAACACCTACAAAATGATGCACATCTCTGATCTCCATGTTGATCTTGAATATGAAGTTGTAAGGAAAACCTTACTATTATATGAAATTATAGGGATCTAATGCTCAATGTGACTACTTCCAGTGCTGCAGAGCCGCCTCTGGAAAGGCCCCTAACGCAAGTGCTGCTGCCCAATGGTGGGGAACTCTTGCTGATGGTTGTGACATTCCTCTTGTAAGAAATATTTTAGCACATTTGTAACCTTAATAGAGAACTGTTGAACAATTTGCTCAATTTGTCAAAAACAACTTCGAACTTGACATGATTCTCTGGACTGGTGACAGCACTGCTCATGATGTCCTTACTCAAAATCCTACTATGCAAATCAACAACACTCTTCAAATCACTCAAGTTTTGAAGAAGTATTTCAACACCGAAGCTGTCTATGCTATTCAAGGAAATCACGAAGCCTACCCAGTTAATGTTATGGACTTCTATGACAACACTTCCTATTGGTTGAGTTCCCAATTGTCCGACATATGGAAGGGATGGATCGATGAGGAAGCTTACAACAATTTCAGACAAAAAGGATTCTACGCTCAGGTTGACAAAAAGCACAACGTCAGAATTATTGCTGTTGATACCAATGCCTGCAACAACTTGAACTTTGACTTATATCAAAATCCTACTGACCCCTACGGTCAACTTGCTTACATCAGAGACCAACTCTATCAAGCTGAAAAAGCCAACCAATCTGTCTTCATTATGGGTCACATTCCTCCTGGAAGTGGTGACTGCGTTCCTGGTATAGAAAAATTGTATCAATTCTTAAACATTAGCTTGGAGTGCTCGTTACAATGCTTTGGTTGACAGATTCAGCCACATCATTAGAGGACAATTCTTCGGTCACACCCATAATGACCATTTCGAAGTCACTCACTCCTTCATTGACAACTCCCCCGTCAGCACTGTCTTTATCACTCCATCACTGACAAGGTAATTACTTTACCAAAATATATCTAAATTTGACAGCCGTGGCCGCCTTTACCCCTCTTTCAGAATCTACGAAGTTGACGCTGACACCAACGTCCTTATTAACTATTGGCAATACCACCTTGACCTCGACAAGTGGAACAAGAACACTACAGGACCCCTCCAATGGGAGCTCTTCTACAACTTCTTGGATGTAAAGGAATTATTTCTTTTTATAAGTTTTAGCTTTATAATGTTCCCGATATGAGCCCTGCTACCATGGACGCTCTCGCTGACAGATTATTGGCTGAACCCAAGTTGATGTCTCGCTATCTTTGGAACAAGAAGACAGGATATGGAAGTATGCCCACTCCTTCACTCAGTACTTAAATATTCTATTAAGTTAAAACCACTAGGCCAAGCCTGGCACGCTTACTGTGCTGCCAAGGTCTCTCTCTACAGTGGAGTTGTTGACTGCTTGGGTGAGTACGCCACCTCTGATGATTTTAAGACCTTGAGAAATGATAACTCATATGGTGAGTGGTACTATTACAAGAACAAATAAGCATGTATAATTGTCACATTTTATTAAAGCATATTTAACTCGAATCATAACAATCTTTAGTATGAGTTATCCTTTTCACAAAACCCCAAAACCAAAATTATTCTTTCTCTGCAAAAATTGACTCATAAGATGTTGATACAACATTACAGTTCGATAATTTACATACACTCACAAGCATACTCAAAATATGGTTATATAGGATGTAGCAATGCTTGCATATACTAAGTTCAGAAATTTGGAGTAGTCTTAATACTTTTGACTTCGGCCATAAGAAACCCTAACTTTCTATTCTTTATATCAAACTCTGTTAGGATGTCCCTTATAATCTCCGGCTTTAATAGAACTAGTCCCATAAGTTGCAAGGCATTGAATGTGGAGAGATGTTCAACCCTTATTCCCTTTAATAATTCTTCACGCTTATCTGGTTTCTTCTCTTTCTCTCCTTGTAATTGCTTAATTACTCTGTACATGACATCCACAGCTTCTCCTTCAGAGTGCTTATAATAGGGCTTGATTACTTTGTCATATTTTCTTTTTTCCAATCTCTTTGTATCTTTCACAGTGATAGGTTCAAAGCTATCCAGCGTTTTTTTCTTAGAATTCATTAGGAGGAAGATAAGAGATCCTTTCATTCCTTCTTCATGTCCTCTTTGCTGAGATCTTACTAAGAGGCTCTCATAATGATGGAAAGAGTCAATCAGCAGGTCATACACTGAATGGAAGTTACTGAACTTAGTTAAGATATGGTTCTTCAATTTGAAGTTCCTCCTCATAAGTTGCTGCAACTTCTTCTGCAATTCCTCATATTCTTCATAAGGAACAGTGGCTGTGTCCTTTAACTCAATAACTTTAGGCTCTATCGTCTTATTCAAAATGGAATCTTCAGTATATCTCAAGGATTTTAGCGAACGACGGCTCATGTCCACACTTCCAGACGCTCTTGACCTACTAGTTTTAAGAATCTCTTTTGTGAGTTGTCTGCTAGAATCAATAGTTGATCTCACAGTTTCGATTGGAGGTAATCTTGGAAGGCTGGTAGAGAACCCACTATTCAATGCTGCCTTCAATTTGGTGATTTGTTGAGCAATTTTGAGGTTTTCGCGATTTTGCTCACGTAATTTGGCTTTCTTCTCTTTGACGACCGAGTTAAGTTCCTTAATATACTCTTTTGTTTTCTGGATCCTCTCTTCCATGTCTGTCTTTTGAGCAAGGAGTAATTCTGAATATTCTTTGTAAAAAGTGATCTCTTTTGTGAGATTTTTCATATTAGGGGCTTCGTTCAGACGATCTTCCAGTTCCTTTAAGGTTTTCTTGTATAACTCAAGAGCTCTTTTTGTATCTTCGAGTTGTCGAGTTATGTGGTAATATCTTCCTTTTAAGATTATTTGCCTCCTCTCTAGAAGTTTTTCCACATACTCATTGAGATTTTCAACGAAATCAATGAGCCTTTGCTGTGCCTTGAGGATTTTTTGGATGCCTTTTGGGTTTATCTTGGTGATTAGAACTTCTCCGTCTTGAAGTTCGGGGAGATTGTATATATTCGCTTTCTGCTCTTCCATATAAATAAAACCAAAACGTGATAATTTTATTTCTTTATATAGAAGAATACTAACATGCATAAATTCACTATAAAATAAAGAGGTTTGACGATATTGCCCGGGAGAGGCTTATAAGAAATATGAACATAATTCTAATGGGAAATCAAAAGGATCCAAAATTTTAAATGGAAGATGCCAAATTAGCAGCTCGAGAAAGAAGAAGAAATAATGCTCCAAAGTCTGAAGCTAGCTCTTAAAGAGAATTTTTATTTTTTTCACCACTGAGGTCCAAAAGATCAATCTTAAAGCTAACACTCCTTTCACCTCTGGCGATTTTACTAATATAAGGTGATTCCTCCTCTAAAGCAGACACCTCAGGTAATTCAGCGCAACTCATTAGCATGCCTTTTTTAGGTGTACTGCAGTTTTCTGCTACAAAAGCTTCTATCTCTTTAATTTTAGCGAGGTAATCTTCTCTTTTTGTAATTCTTAATGTCTCAGATCTTCTCTTTCTTACGCTTAGGCTCGCTAGCACTTCGGCTGCGGTTTCGGCTTCTTCGTCTCTATCTATATGCGTCAATTTCTTTGTTAGACTTAGGTCGCTATCGTTAGCGATATTTTTCTTGGCATTCTTACGGAAATTATCCTGAATGCCACTAATTTTCTTATTAGGAACTTTTCCTTGCTAGAAAATTATATTATATTCAGAGAATATTACATTAGAAATCCATGGATGCATTAAGGCTTGGGATGGAGAATATCTGGTTTTATAGTTGACATCCAATAAGTGTCTCACTAGGTCTTTAGCCATATCTGAAATATTGTCCCATGGGTCAGGATGAAATTCATATTTGCCTGCTTTGATCAGCTCAATTAAATCATTAACACTAGATAAATAAGTATAATTATGAGAGAATTTTACTATTCAGCTTGAAATGGTTGGTATCCACAAAGCATGGTGTACAAGACAACACCTGCACTCCACATGTCAACTGATTCCCTATTGACAGTTATCACAAGCTATTCTCAGAATACGTGTATTCTTGATCCATAAAAACTTCTGGGGCAGTGAATGCAATTGTGCCTGTGTAAGTCCACATTTTATAGTTTTCAGAAGAGAGGGATGTATATTTCTTGCCTTTCTTTTCGATGAACTTTGAAACGTTGAAGTCTGTAATTTTGAGTTTTTCACCATCTCTTGACACCAAAATATTATTTGGCTTGAGGTCTCTATGACACACTCCATTAAGATGTAGATAGTTGATGGCTTTCAGGATCTGTTTGAAGATACGAGATGCTACTGCTTCTACATATACTCAGAAAATTAACTTATGACTGTTACCGCTATAATGGCCCAAATCACGAAGCACTTCGAACATCTCTTGGCACTCAGCCAACTCCATAATTGTGTAGATCTTCTTGGTGTAATAATCGATGTATATTTCATAGACTTTAATGATATTCTTATGCGATAGTTTCCTTTGATTTTTAAATTCTTTAACAATCTAGATCTGTTAGCGGTTTTTTTCTTATAACTCACCATAACTAGCATTTCAGTGTCATCCCTATAGTGAACTATCTTCACAGCATATATATCGTTTGTTCCATTCTTCATACATCTTTTAACAGTTCCAGTAGTTCCTTCTCCAATGATATCTTGCTCAGTATAATAATTATAGAAGTCTCCTTGGATGAAGTGAACATCTGAGTCATTTTCCACTTCTAAATCCTTTTTCAATTGCTCAACTTCATTCTCCACATTGTTGAAAAAGATTGAGTGTTTATATATATAATTGTTAGCCGTAGGATCGAATAATTGTTCTGAGTCTAAATGTTAAGGCCATATTTTAGTCGACCCTACCTTCATGAGAATCCTCTCTTTCAACACTGAGCTTACCAGTTTCTGGACTTTTATTCTCTTCAATCTTATCGCAGCTATTATTAAGGCTGGCAATTTTCTTCACATTTAAAAGCCCACTTTCTTGATAAGGCTTATTCTCTTCAGCAGCTGGGTCATCTATTTTATCTAAAGGGGGTTAATCCTATTGGATTTAACTGAATACTTTTGGAGTTAGCACAAGTTGAGATAGTTGAGATTTTCTTACCAGAATTCTCATCATCGGTTAGATTCTGGGAAGTTGGCTCAATAGATAAAGCACTGGTAAATGAACTCTCTTCTCTCGCACATGGAAATAGGGACACTATGAAGGGTTATTTTTACGGTTAGTTATGCTTACTTTTGACTCTACTCCTCATTTTTTCGAAATTTGACCGACCGGTATTTATGGGAGTAGAAGATGCAGAATTTAATGTGAGCTTTGGAGTGCTGTCATCATCAGGGATGGGTGACATGCTAAAACTTTTAGTTCCCGCAAACATTTGAGCTAAAAATAAAGGAAGATATAGAATAAATTTTACCTTTCAGATTTGCCCTCACTTTTTCCAACGCTTCATTTTTACTACGGTTACTTTTCATCGGACTGGACTGTGTCGACCGGACCTTTATCTCAGATGGGTCAGTATTCGGTAAGGGAAGTTTGAACTGCGACATTATCTCTATTTAAATTGCGTTATATGGAATATATTTATTTGGGGAGTTTATCATAATCAGACCTCAGTAATCACAACCCGATAAATAGTACGAATTGAATAAACCCATACTAAAATAAAGCCCAAGTTGCTAAAATGAGCATCTTCCGGGCTCAGTAGACCATCTGCTCTGAATACAAGAAACATTATTCAGCCAATCTATGTTATTTATATATATTCTAGCCTAAGCCATTATTAATAGAGGGTGAATATCTTTGAATGATACGCTCTTTTTGAGGATATATAGCCAAAGCACTGGAGTTCAACACGTCATGTAATAAATTTTAAAAAGATATAGGTGTGTAAGAAATACTTGTTTGAGTTCGCAAATGTGAGTTATCTCTGAATTTTCAGAATAAACCACATGGAAATTGACTCCACCTCTGAGCTGGCTTAGCACAGTGAAAGCTTACTTTCCCAGATGTTTCCTTATTTACCCAAATGGGAAAAAAAAGGCTGTATTGGGATGTTTTAGGAATTTTTCAGTCTCAGCTACCGATTTTGTTGTTTAATTACATCATTTGATGAACTCCGTGGCAACATTTTCATTCTCAAAATTTATAAAATAAAACGAGTTATAAATTATGCAAGAGAGCGAAGAACCACATCCAACAATTGATTCAATGGCCCCACACACTCACCTTGATAGTATAACTTTCAAATAAATTTCTGAGCATTTTAGTGCCTGAAGAAACTCTTAATCTAGACAATAGCAAAGAAGTTCCAATTATGCCTCTCCCAGAGTTTGATTTAAACGTCCCAGGAAAATTCCATAGAAGAGGAGGGAGCGGGTCTCTTACTCGTATTACCATTAATGATCCATTTACTAACCCTAGTGGGAAAAATAGTCCGGTCATCCATTATACACATATCAAAACTTCAGACCTGGAAAAGGTGGTTTTAAACATGTCGCCACGAAAGGAAACTTCATACTCGAAAGCAATAAATCAGTTGAGTCCTGATAAAAATCCTGTACTGATCTCCAACCATCGTGTGAAAAAACTCATTAACAATTCGAAATATGTTCCTGAGCATCAAGTCAGATCACAAAGTGTTCATGATATATGGTCATTTGGAACCCAAACCAACATGCACGATGAGTATAATCATTCCACAGAGACCAAACCTAATGATATATTAAGGACACAAGCCAATGCCAGCAAAAAATTCATTTCTAGTCTACGCGAGGATATACGAAAGAAATCAGATGTCGATATGAAACATGGGGACTTTAGTGATCTCAACTTCAGTCCAGCCATTGAACGCATTATAGATAACTCTCCAGATAGAACTCAAGCCTCATGGGCAACAAAGCATCTCTCCAGAGTGGCCTCTCCAACCCAACAATTCCATAAAAAGTCCGCTTCTATGCTTGATTCAAGATCACCCTCTCCAACTAGAGATGTCCTAGAGCTGGTTAGTCCTGGCCGGCCTGCCAACATATTCCATTCCCCTCAACAACCCAAGCGTACCCCTTCAATTGTTGAACTGCACCAACGTCCAGAGACTCAGGAACTTGGAG
>Ga0065720_1006427_pt1 | contig 11739 bp, 11 predicted proteins | sample Thericmetagenome_FD_59107 | JGI IMG/M metagenome (GOLD analysis project Ga0065720, IMG submission 59107) | Thermophilic microbial communities from the Joint Bioenergy Institute, California, USA of rice/straw/compost enrichment - eDNA_2 v2... | ecosystem: Engineered > Solid waste > Grass >... | reverse complement strand
CGATGATCAGCACCAGCGGCGTGACGCTTCGTTACGGGAAGCGCGCGCTTTTCGAGGATGTCAATATCAAGTTCACGCCGGGCAACTGCTACGGTCTCATCGGCGCGAACGGCGCGGGGAAATCGACGTTTCTGAAAATTCTGTCCGGCGAGATCGAGCCGACGAGCGGCGAAGTGCATGTGACGCCGGGCGAGCGGATCGCCGTGCTCAAGCAGAACCACTTCGAGTACGACGAGTTCAAGGTGCTCGATACGGTCATCATGGGCTACAAGCGGCTGTATGACGTGATGAAGGAGAAGGAGGCGCTCTACGCGAAGCCGGACTTCAGCGACGAGGACGGCATGCGGGCGGGCGAGCTCGAGGCGGAGTTCGCCGAGATGAACGGCTGGGAAGCCGAGTCGGAAGCGGCGTCCCTGCTGAACGGGCTCGGCATTCCGAACGAGCTGCACGACAAGCTCATGAAGGAGCTGGACGGCAACCAGAAGGTGCGCGTCCTGCTGGCGCAGGCGCTGTTCGGCAATCCGCAGATTCTGCTGCTGGACGAACCGACGAACCACCTGGACCGGCANTCGATCGAATGGCTGGAAGATTTNCTGCTCAATTATGAGGGAACGGTCATCGTCGTNTCCCACGACCGGCATTTCCTGAATACCGTCTGCACGCANATCGCGGACATCGACTACGGCAAGATCCAGCTCTATGTCGGCAACTACGACTTCTGGTACGAGTCGAGCCAGCTNGCGCTGCAGCTCATGCGCGANCAGAACAAGAAGAAGGAAGAGAANATCAAGGAGCTGCAGGCGTTCATCCAGCGGTTCAGCGCGAACAAGTCGAAGGCGAGACAGGCGACNGCGCGGAAGAAGCTGCTNGAGAAGATCACGCTCGACGACATCAGGCCGTCGAACCGAAAATATCCGTTCATCCAGTTCAAGCCGGAGCGNGAGGCGGGCAAGCAGCTGCTCCTGATCGANGGGCTGACGAAGTCGATCGACGGCGTGAAGGTGATCGACAACCTGACGCTGACGGTGAACAAGGGCGACAAGATCGCGCTCGTCGGGCCGGANTCNCTCTGGAAGACGGTGCTCATGCAGNTGCTGNTGGGCGAGCTCGAACCGGACGCGGGCACGTACCAGTGGGGCGTGACGACGACGCGGGCTTATTTTCCGAAGGACAACTCGAAGTACTTCGACGGCGTCGATCTCAATCTCGTCGACTGGCTGCGGCAGTTCTCGAAGGAGCAGGACGAGACGTTCATCCGCGGTTTCCTCGGACGGATGCTGTTCTCCGGCGACGAAGCGCTGAAGAAGGCGAGCGTNCTCTCCGGCGGCGAGAAAGTGCGCTGCATGCTGGCCCGGATGATGCTGTCCGGNGCGAACGTGCTCTTGATGGACGAACCGACGAACCACCTCGACCTCGAGTCGATCACGGCGCTCAACNACGCGCTGATCGATTTCGACGGCACAATGATTTTCACTTCGCATGACCGCCAGTTCGTGTCGACGATCGCGAACCGGATTCTCGAGATTACGCCGCGCGGCGTCATCGACCGGCTCATGACGTACGAGGAATATCTCGAGAGCGACGAGGTCAAGGCGCTGCGGGAGCAGGCTTATTCGGTCTGAACAGGGTAGAGGCCGCCGATGGTCAGCCTGTTGAAAAACTTTCAACAGGCTTTCTTTTATGCCCGGATACTTTAATCAATCACCGCGTTAGTGCGTGATGATGAATCATCCGCTCCGCAAAATCCCGAACACGTTCGGCAGCGGACGGGTTCAGGACTCGGCCGTCTTTTTCAATCCGGCCGCATACAACGGGCCGTGCTCCAGTATGGTTGCCAGCATGCGCGCCATTTCCTCGGGCGACTCTTGATTGCCGCCTTCCAGCCATGTCTGGATGACGCCGAGGTGCGCCGATCCCACATACGTGGCAAAATACTTCGGCGAAACGAGACCTTCATCTTCGTTGAGCCGAAGCCGAGCCGCTGCTAAGGTCGCCATATTCGACTCAAAACCGTTCAATGCCACCGCGGGCGAAGATGGCCTGCGGACAGACTGTTGCGTCGATGCATAAAGTCGCGCACCGCGTCAAAACTGTTTCTCTGGACCCACACGAATTCGGTCGGTTATGATACTGCTGTTGTCTATGACCAGTTGGAACGGAGGTGCCCGGGCTGGACCCGTATCAAAACATTCGAGCCGGCGAGCGCGGAGCATGGGCGAGCATCGCGGCCTATCTCCTGCTCTCGGGCATCAAGCTGGCCGCCGGGTATGCCTTGTCCTCCAGCGCGCTGACCGCGGACGGCTACAACAATTTGTCGGATATCGCCGCATCCGCGGCTGTGCTCATCGGGCTGCGCATCTCGCGCAAGCCGCCCGACAAGGATCACCCGTACGGCCATTACCGGGCCGAGACGATCGCCGCCCTGATCGCATCGTTCATCATGGGCATGGTCGGCCTGCAGGTGCTCATCGACGCCGGGAGGTCGATCTTCGCGGGCGATCGCGCCGCGCCGGACCCGGCCTCCGCCTGGATCGCGCTTGGCGCCGCGCTCGTCATGCTGGGTGTCTACGCCTACAACCGGCGGCTGGCGGCGCGCATCCGCAGCCAGGCGCTGATGGCCGCGGCGAAGGACAACCTGTCCGACGCGCTCGTCAGCATCGGAGCGGCGGCGGGCATCTTCGGCTCCCAGTTCGGCATGCCGTGGCTTGACCCGGTTGCCGCGATTGCGGTCGGCCTGCTCATCCTCAGGACGGCCTGGGGCATCTTCTACAGTTCGACGCATACGCTGACCGACGGATTCGACGAGAAGGAACTGGAGACGCTGCGGGGAACGATCGAGCGGACGAAGGGCGTCCGGCGGATCAAGGACATCAAGGCGCGCATCCATGGCAGCAACGTCCTGATCGACGTCATCGTGCAGGTGGATCCCGAGCTGTCGCTGGTCGAGAGCCACCGGATCAGCGACGAGATCGAGCGCAGGATGGAGCGCCGGCACAACATCGCGAATGTGCACGTCCATGTCGAGCCGGATGAGGAGCCGCGTTCGCCGCAGACGTAGGGGCGCGGGAATGCCGGCGCTTCGCGGCGCTCGCATCGGCGCGGGCGCGTCAGCGGCACGGGTCATGATGAGACCGCCGGCTTCGGGCCGGATCAAGTCCCAACGAAACGCAGAGATGTTATATCCGCCTTTAGGGCGGATTTTTTCGTTCCCCGCGCTCGCCCTCCCCGGTGCTGCTCCGGCTACATCCCGATCAATCTGCAAGTGAAGCCGATGATCATGCCGATGAAGAACATCGACGTGACGCCGAAGAGTTTTTTCTCCCGTTCGATGTCGGCCACCCTGAAGGCGAAGAACACAATCAGGATGATGATCTTCCACAGCAGGGCTGCAAACGGGAACGCGATGCCGGCCCCCAATGCCAGCAGCCTCATCGTGACGAAAAGTGCAGGTGCGGCGTTTCTCATCATTTCCTCCCTATAAAATGTAAGTACGACATATTCATACCACATCCATGCGCAGAGGTGAAGCGTTGGCGCGCGTTGTCGATGCGTTGCGGACGATGGACGGCCCGGATAGAAAATCCAATATTGCAACAGGAGTTATAAAAAATATGGAAGATTATGTCATTCATAAATAAGGCAAGATCGAACAATTGATCAATAATGAATTGTAAATAAATTGTAATATTTTTGAAAGGTTATGAAGAACCAAGACGATCAAAAAGCCTCCAAGCCCGGCTGCAAGCGGGTTCGGAGGCTTTCGCCCTGCTCCGTCAAATTCCGTACACTCAAGGAATACAAAATGGAACAGAAAGGGTTGACACGATACGAATTGTATCATATCATAGGGACAAGTTGTTCGATATCGTGAACTGTCCGGCGGAATTTGAAGGTTCATGCTATTGCGATTTTCGCCATTTCTGGTACTCGAGAAATTCCCGGAACTGCTCCTTGTCGACGCCGGACGCCATCGCTTCCCGGACAAGCTCCGTCCATTCGGGATCAAGCGCCCCTTCCGGGTCCGCCTCGCCGAACAGCAGCACGTGGACCGGCACGCGGAGGGTGGCGGCCATTTTCTCAATGAATTGGATGGACGGGTTGTTCTGAATCCCCCGTTCGACATTGCTGAGATAGGACTTGGCCACGCCGGCGGCTTCGGCCAATTCCGACAGCGACATTCGGCGCTGCATCCGAATCGCCTTGATCCTTGCTCCTATGTTTTCCATTAGCCGTCTCGTCCTTTTCATGAAAGTTCCTGATTTAACGGTCATATGAATTATAGCATGGTTCCTTAAAACGAACAAATCGTCGCGTGCGGAGGAGAAACCGTCATGCATGATTCAGGGGAGGCTGGTCAAAACATGAACGCCGGAGTGCAGACTTTTGATCCGGAATGGGCGGCACTGATCGAGCTGGCGAGAAGGATCGGTTTGACGATTGAGGAGATCCGGGAATTTCTGCGTGATCCGGAACGTCTGCGGCGCACGAAATAAATGCGCGGGTTTCCGCTCTGCACGGCGGCGCAGCCGGCGGCTGCGGCTGGCCGGCGCATGCCGGGTATGTTCACTATATAGAACAACTCATGCTTTGACGGCGAACACAACCGCCGATCCGACCGTCCGGCGGGCCGATGGATCCGGCTGCGCGGACAGGTTGTCTGGAGGCGACTACCTTTGAGATCCGAAGACATTGATTTGCGGGAATATTTGCGGATCGTGCGCCGCAGGCTCTGGCTCATCATCCTGATCGTGCTGGCTTGCACCATCGGCGCCGCTTACTTCAGTTATAAAACCTACGTGCCGCTCTATGCGGCGCAGACGAAGCTGTATGTCAGCAGCGCGGACGCGGCGGATCCGTTCAGCCGCGGGATCATGAACATCGGCCAGTTTTCCTCCGGCGGCGGCGTGATCGAGACGTACAAGGAGATCATCCGCACGCCGATCATCATGGACAAAGTGGTCGACCGGTATCCGCAGCTTGACGCATCGACCGAGGAACTGATTCGCAGCGTCTCCGTCCATGCGCTGAACAACACGTCCGTCATGATCATTTCGGTAACCGGACTGTCGCACGAACGGGCGGTCATGATGGTCAACGCGATCACGGATGTGTTCATCACGGAGCTGCCGAAAATTTCTCCCGGCCATTCCGCCGTGCTNCTGACCGAGGCGAAAATGTCGGCGAATCCNGATCCGGTGAACGAGCAGCGCAACACGTACATCATTCTCGCCTTCATGGCGTCGCTGATCGTGTCCGTCGGCATCGCCATCCTGCTCGATGTGCTCGATGACCGGATCAAGGACGAGGCGGATGTCGTGCGGGTGCTCGGCGTCTCGACGCTCGCGTCGGTGCCGAAGACGCGACTGCGTTCGGGCCGCGCCCGCAGCCGCAAGGGAACCCAGGGAAGGATCGGTGAGGAAGCTTATGCCGCGGTCAAATAAGGACGCGCCGACGCTGCAGGTCGACGACGTTTCGCCGTTCATGGAAGCCTACCGGACGCTCAAGGCGAACATCGAGTTCGCTTCCCGGCGTCGGCCGATCCGCGCCGTCGCCGTCGCTTCCGCCGTCCCCGGCGAAGGCAAATCGACGACGGCGCTGTATCTGGCGTCCGCCTACGCGCGGGCGGGCCGCACCGTCGTCCTGGTCGACGGCGACATCCGCAAGCCGACGCTCCATCAGGTGATCGACCGGCACCGCAGCCCGGGGCTGACGGATTATTTGCTCGACCCCGATATGATGCCGTCCTACGTGCTCACGGACACGATGGTCGGCGCGGCGTTCATCGGCGCGGGGCGCAGCGTGCCGAATCCGTCCGACCTGCTGGCTTCCGAGCGGATGACGGAGCTGATCGCGCTGCTGAAGCAGGCCTACGACATGGTCATCGTCGATACGCCGCCGATTCTGGCGGCCATCGACGCGAAGATTGTCGCGGCCAAATGCGACGGCGTGCTGCTTGTGCTCGAGAGCGGCAAGGCGCGCGAGAAATTCGTCCTGAAAGCGAAGGCGGAACTGGCGCAGGCGAACGCAAACCTGCTCGGCGCGGTGTTGAACAAGATGAACCGGAAAGCGATGGATCCCTATACGGACTACGGCAAATGAGGAGGTTAAGCCGGTGCTACGAAAGCGAAGGATGCGGCAGGCGGCGCGCGCTGCGCGGAATGCCGCCGTCATCGCGCTTGCGCTGTCGATGACCGCGGGCTGCTCGCTCCTCGGCGTGTTCTCCGCGCCGCGGGAAGAGGCGGAAGTGACCCCGCAGATCCGGACCGTGCGGACCGAGACGGTGGCCGTGCGGCAGATCGAGGAACCGATTCACATCACGGCGGATGTCGTGTCGTCGATCCAGTTCGATGTCGAACCGAAAATCTCCGGCACGGTCAAGACGATGTACAAAAAGCTCGGCGATGCCGTGGCGGAAGGCGAACCGATCGCGCAGCTGTCTTCCGAAGAGGTCGAGCTGGCCTATGAACAGGCGCTGTCCGCCGTCGATCAGGCGAAGAGCGCCATCGATACGGCCCGCCGGGAACTGTCGGTCAGCCGCCAGGAACTGGCGTCGGAGGTCCGCAAGATGGAGCTCCGGCTGAACGAGATGCAGCGCCTGCACAACAAGGTCCGCAACGACTACGACAGCGGCCTGGCGACGAAGGCGGACGTCGACCGCTCGGCGTCCGAGCTCGAAACATACCGCCAGGATCTGGAGCTCGCGCGCAAGCGGCTGCAATCGCTGAGCCAGTCCGACAAGCTCGCGGAACTGGAGAACCGGCTGGCCGACGCGGAGCGGGCGCTGGAGCTGCGGAGCGAGGCGCTCGGGAATCTGACGCTCAAGGCGCCGGTCGGCGGCGTCATCACGCAGTTGACATTAATTGAAGGCATGATGGTCCGGGCGGGCGTGCCCGTCGGGCGGATCGAGCAGGTGGATCCGGTGCGGATCGTGGCCTACCTGAATGAGGAAGGCGCGCAATATGTGCGGGGCAAGACCGTGCTCAAGTATATGCTTCCGGGCGGCGAAGAAGGGGGACAAGCCCCCGTCAGCTACCTGTCCTCGATCCCCGATCCCGAACGGAACGCCTACGTGCTGGAGCTGACGGTGCCGAACGATGACGGACGGCTCAAACCGGGCATGAAGGTGTCCGTCGAATTGTCGGAAGAAGCCGAATTGTCCGCGCTTGCGGTGCCGCAGTACGCCGTGCTGGAGGAAGGCAGCCGGCGGTACGTGTTCGTCGTCGAAGACGGAACCGCGAGGAAACGCGAAGTGAAGACCGGCCGGTCGACGCCTTCCTTCTATGAAGTGCTGTCCGGCGTCAGCGAAGGCGAGACCATCGCGATTACCGGCATCAACGCGCTCACCGACGGGGAACGCGTCATCGCGGAGCGGAGCGGCAAGGAGGGGAACGCGCAATGAACAGACGAAGATGGAAACGCTGGGCGGCGTGGATCATGACCGGACTGGTCATCGCCCTGGCCGCGTCGCCCGGCTCGGCCGGCGTAACCGCCTCGGCCGCGTCCGACGGCGCGGCGGGCGATACGCCCTATACGCTGACCGCCGCGCTCAAAGCGGGCGTGAAGACGGTGCTGAACGAACGCGTCCCGGGCGGCGTCCGGATCGGGGCGGTCGTCCGGCTGTTCAATGCCGGCAGCCGCGCCGTCGCCGTGCCGGGGTACGAGCTGCGCGCGGTGACGACGGGCGGCGTCGTCTATACGCTGAAGCCGTCCGAAGACAATCCGCGCATCGTGCAGCCGCGGGAGAAGGTTGAGCTCAGCTACATGCTGACCGTGGGCCGTTCCGATGCGTTCATGCTCGAACGGCTCGCATGGGTGAACGTGGATGAATACGTCTACCCGAAGAAAGAAACCAATGTGCTGAACATGCCTGTCGGCGGGATGGAATGGTACGGCCCCTCCACCGTGTTCACGGATGCGCGGTTGAAGAACTGGGGCGCGTCGTTCACGATCCCGACGGAATCCGCCGAGCTGGTCTACACGCCCGTCCGGCTTGCCGAGCGGCACACCCCGCAGGGCACGACGACCGTCCTCGTGCTGCAAGTCCGAAACACGGGCAGCCGCCAGGCCTGGGTTCCGGAATTCACCGTGACCGGGAAGACCATGCAGGGCAACTATCCAGCGGAGCGCGCGGAGAGCGGAGCGGTCGCGGTCCAGCCGGGCGCGACGCGCTATCTGCACTTCGTCATGCGGCTCAACGGGCCGGAGGCGTGGAGAGGCTTTACGATCGGCACGCCGGAATCCTTCAAGGACGCATCCGGCACCGTTACGTATGAAGCGGGCCGCCTGCAGATCAAGCCGCCGTCGCGCCGGGATGCGCAGAACGTCCAATCGCCGTACAAACTGTTCGATCCGATCCGCGTCTCCTCGACACTCCGGCCGAATTTGGCGAATGAGGTGGAAATCGCGCTCGCCGAGACGAACCGGTTCGAGCAGACGGGCGACGGCTTCCTGACGGCCGTCGCGAAGTTCAGGCTCGTGAACCGCTCCGGCGTCTCCGTGGCCGTTCCGGATTTCGGCGTCGAATGGTCGACGTCCGANGGCATCAGCTACACGGGCGAACGGCTGGAAGCGCGGCAGAAAATGCTGATGCCGGGCGTCGGCATGCTGCTCACCTATGTGTTCACCNTGCCCCTCGACGCCGGGGACGACGACCANGTGCGGCTCACGCTGCTCGACGGCCGTCCGGACACGTTCCANNTGCCGATCGGCGCGATCGAGCTGCCGCTGGACAAAGCGCGGGAGGATGCGGCCGCCATGTATCCGTTCAAGGTGGACATCCGCTCCGCTTCGCTCGATCCGTCCGGTCAGATCCTCCTCGATTTCGGCGTATCGCGTGCGGTCAATATGACGCTTGACGAGCGATCCGTCCGGCTCAAGCTGGAGGCGGTCCGTCCGTCCGGACAAGTGCTGGTGTCCCGGACNTATGCGATGTCAGGCTCGAATCGNCTGAATTCCGGCATGCTGACGATCGATCTTCCGAACGCCGANCGGATCCCGACCGATGAGAAACTGGAGATCCGGTTGTATGAAGTGCTTGCGGGTCCGGGCGGAGATATTGAACGGCTCGTCAAAACGGTGCGGACGGGGCAGACGGACGGCGACTCCGGCGGCTTGATCAGCGACTCAAGCGATTCAAGCGACTCCGGCTCATGATGCGGCTGCCCGGACGCCGGCTCCGCATGTCAGACCCGGCCCGATGCGGTGAAACAAACCGCGCGCGTCTTCGTCCGCGCGCGGACCGCATGGGTCGGGACGCAAGTTCGCGGCTGCGAATTATGGATTGACAATGGAAGCGATTGGGTGTTACGATGCAGGTGCGTTCGCTGTAAAGAATGAATTTTGGATCAGGACAATGTTTTGTCCATTATTTTTTCGGTGAATGTTCTCTATAAGGAACAACTCATGCGGCCGGAGGATGGTATGAGCGCGATAATCGCCATATACAACATTCGCGGCAATCCTGCGGTGATCGAGCACGGAGCCGCCATGATGCAGGAGTTGTCCCGGTTCCCGCTGGATGATGAGCAGACGTGGCAGCGGTCCAAGGTGTTCCTCGGCTGCCGCGCCCAATGGATTACGCCCGAATCGGTCCGCGAACGCAATCCGCTGCACGATCCGGAGCGGGGGCTCGCCGTCGTCGCCGATGCGATCCTCGACAACCGCGAGGAGCTGTGCGAGGCGCTCGGNATCGCGCCNGCCCGCCGGANCGGCGTGACGGACCCGGAGCTGCTCCTTTACGCCTATGAAGTCTGGGGGACGGAGATGGCGGCGCGGCTGGTGGGCGATTTCGCCTTCGCGATCTGGGACGAGCGCAGGCGGAGGCTGTATGCGGCACGGGATTACTCGGGCGCGCGGACGCTCTATTTTACCCGGGACCCGTCGAGCGGAACGGTCTGGCTCGGCACCATCATCGCGCCGCTCCTCGGACTTCCGCATCTCTCCGGCGCGCTCAACCGGCAATGGATCGCCGAATATCTCGCCCTCCCCTATACCGTGGATGCGGTCGACGGACGCCTGACGGTCTACGAAGGCATCGAACAATTGCCTCCGGCGCATTTTCTCGTGGCGGACGCGGAAGGGCGGTTGTCGCTGAGGCTCTATTGCCGCGTCGAGGAGCCGCGGGAGAAGCTGAGACTGAAGTCGGACGCGGAATACGAGGAGGCGCTGCGCGACGTGCTCGGCCGGGCGGTGAAGGCGCGGCTCCGCACGCACCGCGGCGTCGGCGCGCATCTCAGCGGCGGGCTCGATTCGGGCTCCGTTGCCGCGTTCGCCGCCCGCGAGCTCAAGGCGCAGGGCAAGCCGCTATATACCTTCAGCTATGTGCCGGTGGCGGACTTCGAGGACTGGACGCCGCGCAGCCGGATGGCGGACGAGCGGGCCTACATCAACGCCGTCATCGAGCACGCGGGGAACATCGAGCCGGAATATTGCGATTTTCCGGACCGCAATCCGTATTCGGACATCGACGATTGGCTGGACGTGATGGAGATGCCCTACAAGTTCTTCGAAAATTCGTTCTGGCTGAAGGGCATCTTCGAACGGGCCGAGGAGCGGAACGTCGCCGTCATCCTGAACGGCCAGCGCGGCAATTGGACGATCTCCTGGGGGCCGGCGCTGGATTACCAGACCGCGCTGCTCAAGCGTCTCAGACTGATCCGGTTCTACCGCGAGCTGGACGGTTACGCCCGGCGGGTCGGCGTCGGCCGCAAGCGGGTGCTGCGGCTGGTCCTGCGGAAGGCGGTCGGCGCAAGCGCAGCCGCGAACCCGCATCCCGTGCTGGCGAGCCCGCGCCTGCTCGCGGAGACCCGCGCCGAAGAGCGGCTGCGGGAGGCCGGCTTCAGCACGCAAGGGGGCACGCGGAACGCGTACGAGACGCGGAGGCGGCTGTTCCGGCAGACGTGCTTCTGGAACCTGAACGGCACTTACGCGACGAAGCTGTCGCTGCGGCATGCCGTCTGGGACCGGGACCCTTCGAACGATCTGCGCGTCGTCCGCTTCTGCCTGTCCGTGCCGGAGGACCAGTGCGTGCGGGACGGCATCGACCGCGCGCTCATCCGCCGCGTGACCGAAGGCGTGCTGCCGGACAAAGTCCGGCTGAACCAGAAGGTGCGCGGGGCGCAGGGCGCCGACGGCGTCCACCGGATGAGGACGGCGTGGCCGGCGTTCATCCGGGAAGCGCAGGAGATGCTGGACGATGAGGCGATGCGCGAATATTTGAATCTGGACACGCTGAAGGAATCGCTGCTCAAAGTGCGGGAAGCGCCCAAGCCGGAGCTGGCCTACGATCTTGATTTCCGCATGCTGATGCGAGGCATCATTTTCCGCCGGTTCATCAGATTACGGGAGAGGAGGTGAGACTCGCATGCGCAAGAAGGAATGGCAGGCGCCCGAGCTGGAGGTGCTGGACGTTCGGATGACGGCAGCCGGACCGGGGATTGCGAAACCGGACGCCGTACAGCCGGACGATGACGAGCCCGTGCACTACAGCTGAATCTCTCAACCTGAGCGGGATGCGGCCTTATATGCGTGCAGCCTGTAAGGCCCATTCCCGGCCCCGGATGGAGTGTGAAACGTGACCAGAACCAGCGCCGGCACCAGAGTCAATTCCGGTGCCAATGCCAATGCGAGTGCGAGTGCGGACAACCGCCATCGATACCGGGCCTTCGGGCTCCGGATCGACAGCGACATCCCGCTTCCCGAACTGGGAGACGCCATGCCGCCGGACGGCGATCCCGATCT
>Ga0065720_1021037_pt1 | contig 11744 bp, 10 predicted proteins | sample Thericmetagenome_FD_59107 | JGI IMG/M metagenome (GOLD analysis project Ga0065720, IMG submission 59107) | Thermophilic microbial communities from the Joint Bioenergy Institute, California, USA of rice/straw/compost enrichment - eDNA_2 v2... | ecosystem: Engineered > Solid waste > Grass >... | reverse complement strand
CAAGAAGGGGCCTCCCTGGAGGCCCCTTCTTGATACAAGCCCCTATCCCGTCCCGGTGGTTACGGTGTGGGATCGGCACGGCGGCCTCGTCACCGTTTTCCCCAGTAATGTTTCGGTACGTAACGAGCGGACGTTACCAGGAACCCGCCGTCAGGGCAATGGATCATATTGCCAGGAATTCGGAGAAAGTGAGTCTTCTATAACCGGGCGGGTCTGTACTACGATCAGCCCGAGGTTGTATTCGAGCTAACTCTTTGGAGGTGATTACATGATGCGCTGTCGCAAATGTTCTAGGCCCGTGCACGACTGCCAGGCCTGCAAAGGGGGACGGGCGACGGGCATTGTCGGGAAGCTGACCTGTCGCACATGCAACAACACGGGTTCCGTCTGCAATGAGCACGGCGGCCACTGGAAGTAGTCCATCAACGGTCGGCTCCACCGACCCCTTCACTTAGAGGAGAAGACGTTGGCAACCTGGCGGGACGTCGCTGCGTATATACGTGCCAACTACAAGATCACTGACGAGGACGACTCCAATATCACGCTGGTGTTCGGAATCGACGGAACCCGCACCCAGATCGTCGTGCTGTCCCAGGCTCTGCTCATGGACGGTGCCGAGGAGTGGGTGCAGATTTCCTCACCCATCGCAAGGGTGAACCAAATCAACGTCAACGCGGTTCTCCGCGCGATCGCCCCCATGGTGGTCGGCGGTCTGGCGATCTACGGGGACTTCCTGGCTATTCGCGACGCCCTGCCGTTAGCCAACCTGCAGATCAACGAGCTGGAGCGCCCGATGCGGCTGATTACCCTCACGGCCGACGCGCTCGAGAAGCAGTTTGTCGGTGCCGACGTGATGTAGTCCGGCTTCGGCCGTGGGCGTGCCGTCTCACGTACGCCCACGGTCTGCCTTGTCCACGCGGTGCGCGGGAAGCGTAACCCGTTCATCATATATAGCCCTTACGTCATATATACATGGCATTATTCTGTTGTTCGACTGGTTCACCGTGACGCGGGTCGGTCACCCACCCGGTCATGGGATGGGGATGAGGCGCAGGCGCACGTAGGGCGTGCCGATGCCGACGTTGAGCCACCCCTCTCGGTCGCCGAGGAGGCGCCGCCCGGGCCGGGCCGGCCGCGTGGGTGACGCGGGGACCACGGGCGCGTGGTCGTCGGTGGCCACCGCCGTCAGCGTCAGCAGCCCGTGGCGGCGTGCCAGCAGCCGGACGGCCGAGCATGCCATGCCGGCCCGCAGCCACGCCTCGCCGGTGTCGGGACCGTGCATCACGCCGATGTACTCGTCGCCGTCCCGGATCAGCCGCAGCCGTACGCCCTCGGCCCGGGCCGCCTTGATCAGTTCGCGCGCCACTCCGCGGCTCGCCGAAGGGGTGTGCGGCCGCCGGCGGCCGGCCGGGGCGCTGGCGGTCGGGGCGTCGGTGGTCATGGCGTCGGTGGTCATGGCGGTGGCGGTGGTGCCATCGGGGGTAGGGCCGCCGGCGGTGGGGGCGTCGGTCAGGTGGCGGGCGTCGGTCGGGTCCGTGGCGGCGTAGAGCGCGACGGCCTCGTCGGTGATCTCGATCGTGCCGGTCACCACGAGCCGGGCCAGGTGGGAGGTCTCCGGCGTCCCGCGCCGGTCGGTGGGGCCACCCCGGCGGTCGGCCGCCGGACTGCGCCGGTCGCCGGCTCCACCCCACCGTTCGCTGGCGCCGTTGCGGCCGCGACCGGGCACCCCCGCCCGGGTGCGGTCGGCCGCCCCGGGGGTGCGCTCGGCCGGTTCGGGCAGCAGCGTGATGTGGGCCTGCAGGCCTTCGGCAGCCAGGGCCACCCGAGCCCGGTGCAGCGCTCCGCCGGCCGCGATGCACGTCGCCTGCCAGTGGGGCGACGCCTCCGGTATGGCGTACAGGTCGAGCGCCTCGGTCCCCACCACCCATCGCCAGGCCCGCGCCGCCTCGGCCAGCGCGGCATCGGTGCCCGGCCCGGCCTCGTCGGGCGGCACGACCGCGGACGAGGCGGCCGATCCGGCCAGCGCCGCGGCCACGGCCCGGTCCGGCGTCGGTGCCTGCGTCGATGTGTCGACATGTGCCGTCATGACTGGTCCAGCAGCAGCGCGCAGGTGATGACGCCGATGTGGCTGTAGGCCTGCGGATGGTTGCCCAGCCCGTGCTCGGTCACGGGGTCGTACTGCTCCGGCAGCAGACCGGTCGGCCCGGCACAGGCGATCATCTGCTCGAACAGCTCCTCCGCGTCGGCGCGCCGCCCGGTGCGCAGGTAGGCCTCGATCAGCCAGGCGCTGCAGATGTGGAAGCCGCCTTCCCGCCCCGGCAGGCCGTCGTCCCAGCGGTACCGGTAGACGATGGGACCGCTGCGCAGCTCGGCCTCCACCGCCAGCACCGTGGCGAGGAAGCGCGGATCGTCGGCCGGCAGCAGACCGGACAGCCCGATCCACAGGCTCGACGCGTCCATCTCCGGGTGGTCGTAGGCCACCGTGTACGCCCCGACCTCCGGGTTCCAGCCGCGCTCCAGCACATCCTCGGCGATCTTGTCCCGCAGCGACGACCACGACGGGTCCACCGGGATGCCGTGCCGCTCGCCCACCCGCAGCGCCCGGTCGATGGTGAGCCAGCCCATCACCTTCGAGTACACGTGGTGCCGGGGCGGGATGCGCGCCTCCCAGATCCCGTGGTCGGGCTCGTGCCAGCGCCGCGAGACCGCCTCGACCATGTCGTTCAGCAGCGCGACGTGCCACGGCTCGAGGCCACCCCGCAGGTCGGCCAGGTGCGCGATCAGGTCGGCCACCGGCCCGAAGACGTCGAGCTGGACCTGGCGGTTGGCGGCGTTGCCGATCCGTACGGGGCGCGACCCGGCGTAGCCCGGCAGCGTCTCGATGACCGCCTCCGCACCCAACTCGTTGCCGTCCACCGAGTACAGCGGGTGCAGCCGTTCCGGGTGTCCGGCCGTGCCCTCGATCACGCGGCGGGTCCACCGCAGCAGCGCGTCGGCCTCGTCGGCCGAGCCGAGCTGCACCAGCGCCTGCGCGCTCATCGCCGCGTCGCGCAGCCAGCAGTACCGGTAGTCCCAGTTGCGAACCCCGCCGATCTCCTCGGGCAGCGACGACGTGCCGGCCGCGATGATCGCCCCGGTGGGCCGGTAGCAGAGCGCCCGCAGCGTCAGGGCGGAGCGCAGGACGAGCTCGCGGGCCCGGTTGGGCAGCCGCAACGAGGCGCACCATTCGCGCCACTCGTGTTCCGTCTGCGCCTGCCGCGCCTGCACGGAGGCCACGTGCGCCGCGATGACGTGACGGTGGTCGACCGTTGTCGCGGCGGTGTCGGTCCCGGGGGTCGGCCACGCCCCGGTCCGCCCGGCCGGCGCCTCGCCTTCGGTGGTCGGCTGCTCCTTCTCGCGAGACTCTTCGGTAGTCGTCAATGGAGTCAGCGGTGGCCCGCTCCCCGGCCCGCGGCCCAGCCGACCGTCGCCGCCCAGGCGCAGTTCGAGCGCCACCGTGCCGCCAAGCGCGCGAAGGTCCACCGTCGCGGTCGCCGTGTGGTGACCGCCGTCCTCGACGATCTGCCACGCCACGCCGGGCGCGATGAGCGTCATCGGGTCGTTGGAGCCGAAGACGCGCAGGGTCTCGCCGACCGGCTCGAGCTGGGTGGGCACCTGGCCGAACTCGGGCCGGGGCGCGAACGTCAGCCGTACGGTCACCGACCCGGTGAGCACACGGACCAGCACGGTGCCCGGCTCCTCGTCCAGGAGCGTGTCGGTGACGGTCAGGCCGGACCAGCGGGTCTCCACGGTCATCGTGCCCCGCCGGTAGCGCTGGCCGAGCGGCATCGCGTCCTCCGGGCCGCGACCCCGACCGACCAGCGGCGACACCGACATGTAGCCGGCCGAGCCGTCGCCGAGCAGGGCCCCGAAGACGGCGGGGGAGTCCGGCCGTGGGTGGCACAGCCAGGTGATCTTGGCGTCCGGGGTGACGAGCGCCAGCGTCCGTCCGTTGCCGAGCATGGTGTGCCGCTCGATCGGCACCGCCCGCTCCCCGTAGAGCCAGCGCCGGCGCGCCTCGGCGAGCAGGGCCAGCACCTGCACGGCCGCGTCCGGGTCGGGCACGGTGAAGTGCGCGCTCGTCTCGTCCCCGGTGCCGATCTTGATGCCGAGATCCGGGCCCTGGAGCTTGCTGAACACCTGCTCGTCGGTCGTGTCGTGACCGAGGAAGATGACCGCGCTCGCCGAGTGCTGCGTGCGCAGCTCGTCGACCGCGCTGCCCTTGTCGGGCGCGAACACGGACAGCTCGACGACGTCCCGCCCGGTGGTCATGTACACCCCGGGCCAGGTCGCCGGCCCGGATCGGATGGCGTCCAGGATCTCGGCGGCGACCTCGGGCCCGACCGCCCGGGTGTGCACGGCGATGCTCGCCGGCTTCTGCTCCAGCCGTAGCCCGGGATGCGGTCGGGCCAGCTCGAGGACCGCCTGGCCCAGCCGGGTGCGCAGCGCCGCGATCTCCGGCTGGATGCGGGCGGCGAAGCCGACGTCGAACTCGGTGCCGTGGCTGCCGACGAGCTGCACCTCGCTCGGCATGCGCGACAGGGCGGCGAGGTCGCGCAGGGAACGACCCGAGACGACGGCCACCGTCGTCTGCGGCAGGGCAGCGATCTCGCGGATGATCGCCGCGGCCTCGGGCAGCGGGGTGGCGAACGCGGGATCGTCGACCAGCGGCGCCAACGTCCCGTCGTAATCGCACGCGACCAGCAGCCGGGGCACCCGCGCGATGCGCGCCACCGCCGAGCGCAGCCCGGCATCGGTGAAGGTGGCCGCCATGGGCTGGCCCGTCCGCACCTCGGTCATGCCGCCCCTGGGCCCTCGTGGTTCGCGTCGTCGGCGATGACGCCCCGGCCGGGGACCTCCTCGCCGTTACCCCCCTTGCCGTTACCTGCTCGGCCGTTGGTCCTGGTGCCGTTGGTCCCGTTGCCGTCTGGGCCCGCCTCGGTCATCTGCAGGGCGGTGAGGAAGTCCGAGGCCCAGCGGCGGACGTCGTGGCGACGCAGGTGCCGGCGCATCGCCGTCATCCGCTTGGCCGCCGACTGCGGGTCGTCCTCCACCGCCCGCATCAGCGCGTCCTTGATGCTGTTGATGTCGTGCGGATTGCACATATATGCATGCTTCAGCTCGCGCGCTGCGCCCGCGAACTCGGAGAGGACCAGCGCCCCGCGCAGGTCGCCGCGGGCCGCCACGTACTCCTTCGCCACCAGGTTCATGCCGTCCCGTAACGGCGTCACCGCCATCACGTCGGCCGCCAGGTACAGCGCCGCCAGCTCCTCGCGGGAGTACGACTGGCGCAGGTAGTGCACGGCCGGGATGCCGACCCGACCGAACTCGCCGTTGATGTGCCCCACCTCGCGCTCGACGTCCTCGCGCAGCTCGCCGTAGTGCTCGACCCGCTCCCGGCTCGGCGTGGCGACCTGGACGAAGACGGTGTCCGGTGTGGACACCCGCCCCTCGCTGAGCAGCTCCCGGTAGGCGCGCAGCCGCTGCCCGATGCCCTTGGTGTAGTCGAGCCGGTCCACGCCGAGGATCACCACCTTGGGGTGGCCCAGCTCGTCGCGGATCTCGGCGGCCCGGGTCCTTACCGACGGCAGGGACACCAGGCGCTGCATCTCATCGACGTCGATGGAGATGGGGAACGCCTCGGCCCGGACCCAACGGTCGCCGGCCTGGACCCACGGCCCGCGGCGGCGCAGGCCGAGCAACTGCTGGGCCAGGTGCAGGAAGTTCTGCGCGCCCCGAGGCGTCTGGAAGCCCACCAGGTCGGCGCCCAGCAGTCCCTTGATGACCTCCAGGCGCTCGGGGAGCTGCATGAACAACTCGACCGGCGGGAACGGGATGTGCAGGAAGAAGCCGATGCGCAGGTCGGGGCGCCGCTCCCGCAGCATCGCCGGCACGAGCTGCAGCTGGTAGTCGTGCACCCACACCATGGCGCCGTGCGGGCTCACCCGGTCCACCGCCTCGGCGAACCGCTGGTTCACCGCCCGGTTGGCGGCCGCCCACTCCCGGTGGTGCACCGGCGTCTGCACGGCGTCGTGGTAGAGGGGCCAGATCGTCGCGTTGGCGTACCCCTCGTAGTACTCGTCGAACTCCTGCTCGGACAGCGGCACGGGCTGGATCCGAATGCCAGGGCGGGCCGCGGTCGACCCGTCACCGGTGAACCCGGCCAACTCGAACGGCTCCGGTGCCGGACCCGGCGCGCCGGTCCAGCCGACCCAGGTCGCCTGGCTCCGCCCGGCCAGCAACGGGTACAGCGCGGACACCAGGCCCCCGGGGCTGCGCCGCCAGACCCGGCCGTCGGGCGAGGTGACGGTCTCGGTCGCGTTCGCCCCGCCCCCACCGTTGCCGGCGGTCACCTCGTCAACCGGGAGCCGATTCGCGACCAGCACGAACGCCTCGCCGTCCAGCGCGTCGCCGGTCAACGGATCTCCGTCCCCGTCCCCTGTCACTGGGTCCCCTGTCACTGGCTCCTCCGTTCGGTTGATACCCCGTCGACGGTAAGGCTAGCCGGGACTGAGCGGACAGACGCATCGTTGTGCGGTTCGGCGAGCCTTGTTGGACGAAACGGTGACCCCCGAGTGACAGTGATGGTCGCACGTGTGTTCGACTTTGGGTCATGGAGAAGCGCAAGCACTTCTGGAACGGCCGGTGGGGGCGGCTGGCTCGAGTCGACATCGTGCTCTACGAGGACGCCGGCCGGTGGATCGTGGAGGAGCGCACCGGTGGGGTGGAGGGACGCTCCGTCATGACCGAGTTCGATCACGAGGACGCCGCGCTCGACCGGGTGCGCGATCTGCTCGCCGGCACCGACGACTGGCGCGAGCTGTAGCGGGCGTACGTCTGTGGGTATGTGACGTACGTCTGTAGGTATGTACAGCTGGCAATTTCTTCCGGCGGCGCGAGGGGGCATCGCAGCGAGCTTGCGAGCGAGGAGCGGGCCGAGCGTTCCGCCGGAACAGGGATTGCTCGCCGGTTCCGCTCCGGCGAGCTGCGCGGGATTGCTCGCCGGTTCCGCTCCGGCGAGCTGCGCGGAATTGCTCGCAGATTCCGCTCCGGCAAGCTGCGCGGAATTGGCGCGGTGGGGTCCGGGCGAGGCCGCGGTGCTGCCTCGTCCGGACCCGATGGTCACACCGGCCGGTCGGGCCCGGGCCCGTCCTCCTTCTCGGGCGGGGCCGGCTTCTCGCTCAGCGCCGACCGTACGGCCTCGACGGCCTCGTCGGGCTCGACGCCGAGCCGGCGGGTGAGCGCGGCGTAGGTGTGAGCGGCCTCGTGCAGCCGGCGCCGTACGTCGGCCTCGGGCAGGGGGCGGCCGACCGCGACCGTGGTGCCGTGCCGGACCCGGCTGACCACCCAGCCGCCCGCTTCCAGCTCGCGGTAGGCCCGGGCGACCGTGTTCGCGGCGAGCCCGAGATCGGTCGCGAGCTGGCGGATCGTGGGTAGCTGCGTGCCCACCGGGAGGGTGCCCGCCTCGATCATGTCAACGATCTGGGCCCGGATCTGCTCGTACGGCGGCGTCGGGCTGTTGGGATCCACGCGCACGCCGGCGCCACCGTCCACCGCGGCGCTCATGCCGTGCCCACAGTGGCCATCGCGGGGTACCCGGGTGGCGGCCACAGGGACGTTGCCACGATCCAGCCGAGCAGGGGGATCGCGACGACCCCCACCCACTGGACGACGGCGACGGCCAGTTGTCCGCCCGGCGCGATGGGGTGGACGTTGTCCAGCACTCGGAGCGTCAGGAACAGCACCAGGGCAGCGCCTCCGCCGGAGAGCACGTGCAGCGACCGCGACCGGATGGCGTCGTCGGCCTCGATCACGTCCGGTGCCGCGACGGGTTGGGCGCGGCGCAGCACCGCGCGCTGGATGAGCCGTACGGCCACCGCCACCGCGATCGCGGCCACCAGCCACACGGTGGCCCACCCCCGGTCCGTCGCGGCCCAGCCGGCTAGATCCGCGCCGGCGGTGGCCGCCCCCGTTATCAACACGACCACCGCCGACGCGGGGACCAGGGCCCAGGCGAACCGTCGCACGTACCGCTCTGGTCGTCGGGGCCGTAGCGATGCCATCCGAATCCGCCCGTGCGCCAGGTGCTCCACCCGGATCTCGGCGACCAGAGCGCCGAGGAACCAACCGGCGAAGATGGTGACGGCATCGAGGTGCGTGATCGAGCCAGGGGGCACGGGGGGGATCTGGGAGGCCGCCACTCCCGCGAGGAGGCCGAGCACCCGCCAGCGCCGGGTCGTGGCGAGATAGCGGACCACCTGTTCGCGGTTGGTGGCGGTGATCGTCAGCCGCTGTCGACGGGCGAACCGCTCCACCCGTTGCTGACTGACCGGGCCTCGTAGGGCGAGCAAGACGAGCGCCACGACGAGTGCCACGAAGAGCGTGAAGCAAATCAGTGCCGGTGTCGCCATGACTCTTCCCTCCTCATCGCATGCTCAATGTAGCAAGTCATTGCGACATTGGCCAGCGGGGGGTCGGCCGTGTGTCGGCTATCGGCTGGTCCGGCCGCTTTGGGCGCCGCTGGGCCGGCCCGCGGATAGATTGAGCCTGTGCTCGGACTGCCGGCCGGCGTGGTCGCCGGACTGTTCGACCTCGACGGGGTGCTCACGAGCACCGCGCGGCTGCACGCGGCCGCGTGGCAGCAGATGTTCGACGACCTCCTGCGCGAGTGGGCCCGGCGGTCGGGACAGCCGTTGCGCCCGTTCGATCCGGTGGACGACTACACGTCCTATGTGGACGGACGGCCGCGTTTGGACGGCGTGCGGACCTTCCTCGCCTCGCGCGGCATCACGCTGCCCGACGGGGCCGTCGACGACCCGCCGGAGCGGGAGACCGTGCACGGCCTGGGCAACCGCAAGAACGAGATCCTGCGGCGGCTCATCCGCCAGCAGGGCGTGCGACCGTACCCGGGCTCGGTGCGCTACCTGACCGCGGCCCGGGAGGCCGGACTGCGCCGGGCCGTGGTCACCGCGAGCGCCAACGCCGATGAGGTCCTCCGGTCGGCCGGGCTGGCCGATCTGTTCGAGGTACGCGTGGACGGGGTGGTGGCGGCCGAGCGCGGCCTGCGGGGCAAGCCCGCCCCCGACACCTTCCTGGCCGCTGCGGCCGACCTGGGCGTCCCCGCCGCCGAGGCGTGCGTCTTCGAGGACTCGATCGCCGGCGTGCAGGCCGGCCGGGACGGGGGGTTCGGGTACGTGGTGGGGGTTGATCGGGTGGGACACGCCGAGGAACTGCTGCGGCATGGAGCGTCCATTGTGGTCACTGACCTCGCCGAGCTGCTCGACGCCGGGGAGGGGTCATGAGCCCGGAGCCGTACTTTCCGGTTGAGCCCTGGTGCGTGCGCGAGCCCTCGCTCGGGCTGGACCGGCTGGGCCACACCGAGGCCGTCTTCGCCCTCGCCAACGGCCACCTCGGGCTGCGCGGCAACCTCGACGAGGGCGAGCCGAACGCCCTGCCCGGAACGTACCTGAACTCGTTCTACGAGCTGCGGCCCCTGCCGTACGCCGAGGCGGGCTACGGCTATCCGGAGTCCGGGCAGACGATCGTCAATGTCACCAACGGCAAGGTCATGCGGCTGCTGGTCGACGACGAGCCGTTCGACCCGCGCTACGGGGAACTGTGCGCGCACGAGCGGGTGCTCGACCTGCGCAGCGGCACGCTGTCCCGGTCGGTCGACTGGGTCTCGCCGGCCGGCCAGCGGGTGCGCATCCGGACCGTCCGCTTGGTCTCGTTCACGCAACGGTCGATCGCCGCCATCCGCTACGAGGTCGAGCCGATCGACGAGCCCGCCCGGCTGATCCTGCAGTCCGAGCTCGTGGCGAACGAGGACCTACCGTCCATTGGGGACGATCCCCGGGTCGCGGCGGTGCTGGCCTCGCCGCTGCAGGCGGAGGAGCACCACCACTCGGTCCACTCGGCGCTGCTGGTGCACGTGACCCGGCGCAGCGGCCTGCGGGTCGCGGCCGGCATGGACCACGTCATCGAGTCGACCGAGCGCATCGCCGTGACCACCGAGTCGCACCCCGACTGGGCCCGCACCACCATCACCTGCGAGATGCGCCCCGGCCAGGTCCTGCGCGTGGTGAAGTTCCTCGGCTACGGCTGGTCCTCGCAGCGCTCGCGGCCGGCCCTGCGCGACCAGGTGCACGCCGCTCTGGCCGCGGCCCGGTTCACCGGCTGGGACGGTCTGGTCGCCGCGCAACGGGAGTACCTCGACCGGTTCTGGGACAGCGCCGACGTCCGCATCGACGGTGATCCCGAGCTGCAGCAGGCGGCCCGGTTCGCGCTGTTCCACGTGCTGCAGAGCGGGGCGCGGGCGGAGCGCCGGCCGATCGCCGCCAAGGGCCTGACCGGCACCGGCTACGACGGGCACACGTTCTGGGAGAGCGAGATGTTCGCCCTGCCGGTGCTCACCTACACGCTGCCGGCCGCCGCCGGGGAGGTGTTGCGCTGGCGACACGCCACACTGGACCTCGCCCGCGAACGGGCCCAGGTGCTCGGCCTGCGGGGCGCGGCCTTCCCGTGGCGGACCATCCGCGGTCATGAATGCTCCGGGTACTGGCCGGCGAGCACGGCCGCGTTCCATGTGTCGGTGGCGGTGGCCGATGCCACGCTGCGCTACTACCACGCCACCGGCGACGAGGCGTTCATGCGTGAGGCCGGGGTGGAGCTGTTGGTGGAGACCGCGCGGCTGTGGCGCTCGCTCGGCCACCACGACCGGCACGGCCGGTTCCACCTCGACGGGGTCACCGGGCCGGACGAGTACTCGGCGCTCGGCGACGACAACGTCTACACCAACCTCATGGCCGCCCGGAACCTCGCCGCGGCGGCGTCGCTCGTGCCGCGCTACCCGGAGATCATGGCCCGCCTCGGGGTCGACGACGAGGAGGCGGCCTCGTGGCGGGACGCCGCGGCCACGATGTACGTCCCGTTCGACGAGGAGCTCGGCGTCCACCCGCAGCACGAGTCGTTCACCCGCTACCAGGAGTTCGACTTCGCCAGCATGGACCCGGAGGACTACCCCCTCCTGCTGCACGTGCCGTACTTCCAGCTCTATCGCACCCAGGTCGTCAAGCAGGCCGATCTCGTGCTGGCCATGCACTGGCGCGGCGACGCGTTCACCGCGGAGCAGAAGGCCCGCAACTTCGCCTACTACGAAGCCCGTACGGTCCGCGACTCCTCGCTCTCGGCCGCCACCCAGGCGGTCGTGGCGGCCGAGGTCGGCCACCTCGACCTGGCCCACGAGTACCTCGCCGAGACGGCGCTGGTCGACCTGCGCGACGTGCACCACAACACGCGGGAAGGGATCCACATCGGGGCCGCCGCCGGAACCTGGCTCGCCCTGGTGGCCGGGTTCGGCGGCCTGCGCGACCACGACGGCCGGCTGGCCCTCGCCCCCCGCCTGCCGTCACGTATCGATCGACTTGAGTTCTCGATTCACTGGCGGGAGCTGCGACTGCGGGTGACGGTGTCGCCGGACGAGGCGACGTACACCCTGCGGGACGGGGGCGACGACGCCCAGTTGGAGTTGACCCACCACGGCGAGCCGGTCGCGGTCCGCGTCGGGGAGCCGGTCAGCCGCCCGATCCCGCCCCCGCCGCCGGCCGGCCCGCCCCCGCGCCAACCGCCCGGCCGCGCTCCGCTGCGCCGCCCCTGACACTGGCCGCCCCTGACACTGGCCGCCCCTGACACTGGCCGCCCCTGAC
>Ga0065720_1021036_pt1 | contig 11745 bp, 5 predicted proteins | sample Thericmetagenome_FD_59107 | JGI IMG/M metagenome (GOLD analysis project Ga0065720, IMG submission 59107) | Thermophilic microbial communities from the Joint Bioenergy Institute, California, USA of rice/straw/compost enrichment - eDNA_2 v2... | ecosystem: Engineered > Solid waste > Grass >... | reverse complement strand
TTTTTTTTTTTTTTTTTTTTTTTTTTTTTTTTTTTTGGTTGCGGCAGAACCAACACCAATCCCGCTGTTCGTGGACTGTCGGTTGCAAGATCATAACATGTTAGCCAGCTGCTCTGTTTTGGGGGCTCTAAGTGGAAGACTTACATCGAATATCGGTGAGGGTCTCACCTTTGCGGATTTCTAATCACTTTCCCGTGCTTTCGATCTTTTTAACTCTTTCCAAACCCTAACCTCAACAGGAGAAGGAAATCATACTCTGCCGTTGCGGTCATACCAACAAAGTAACCCTTCCCAGAAGTTCTCTGGGGCAGCAACAGGCGCACGATTGGAACAGAAATGTAGTGCCTCTTAGAAGAACTACCTGATCCAAAACTTTGCCTGGAGGAAGTCGACTCAACTTTCTTGAAGCTAGCACAATGCCGACCACAATTGCAGGTATAATCGTCATTGATGACGACGGCAGCCCTCTGAGCATAAAGGTTTTGAAAGCCACCTTGAAGACCTGTCCTAATAGGCGATAGCCGACATAACGGAGGGACAAGGTCGGTGCCGCTCCATCGTGGATTGATGATTTTCTTGAATTTATCTCAGGACCCTTCGAGGATGACCAGTCCAGGAGCTTGCGGAAGAGAGGATTGGCGCCATGCGATGTGATCGGTCAGCTGATTGAGCGGTTGAAAAAAAAAAATCCGTGGTCGGTCCAAGTGTCATTGTGCACCCTGCCGCGATACAGAGACGACGGGCGTAGAATCTGGAGGAATATTTATTATTTGATGGGAATCGGATCTCATCGGAAGAGTGGTGATCATTTCTGGGGCTGGGCTAGCTCTCTAAGACCTGAATCCATACCCATCGTAAATTAGCTGACTAGATCTTCAGTCAATCGAGATATGCCAGAGTAACATACATTAACATTCACCGGCAGGCCATTTGAGCCCTAACTCCTCCCGTGTCGACAAAAGGTGGTCAGAGCAACGGGGGATCTTGGACGAGCTCTTCATCGTACAGTTATTCCAACGTTCGGGTAACCAATGTTTGATTGTGTCAGCCGCAGGCACTTCTCTTTTCCCACCGTTCCTAGAGCTTCATATCCTTAAGGAAGCGTTGAGCCCCCGGGAAGAATCCACCATAATAGGCGAAGGAGCTACTGCTGCCAATCATACAATGAAGCCGTGCAGGCGATCGATGCTTTTCCTTCAAGGCGTCCTCCCTCCACGGATCGCCTGCTCAGTAGATAGCCCAGAATCGAATTCGTCCTCACACAGCCCTGTATAGCTCTTGTGAAGCCTTTGGACGCTCGATTTTACCATGCTAAGCATACTCGCTGAAAGATCATCCCGCTTCGTCAGGTCTTTGCTTTTTTTTGGAGGTACTTTTAGTAAAGGGTTTGCCATTGTCGTCGGTTTGGGTCCGGTCACACTCATCAAAATCTGGATGGTCCCTCGACGATTTCGGCGTGCGTGAAGCGGAGGAGGATCATCGTAATTGATACCGTATGTGTCACTAGATGCTCTCTCCATGTAGGCCGATTGCGCCAATTGCGCCAATTGCGTGCTCATCTCGGCAGTAGGACTGACTCTTCGTTGGGACTAGTGACGTCTTCACTGTTGGAATTGATCCTCAGGTGCTAGACGCAGAGATGCATGGTTTATGAGAACAGAATAAGCGCCAGAAGCATCAGAAGTTCTAGAAATTACACATCAGTTTCAGAAAGAGGCTGCAAGCCTCTCAGCTTAATGTAGTTGATGAGTTGGCCCATCAAAACCCCTGTTGGTGTCCTAACAAGTAGACTTGGTAGTAGTTTTTGCTCATCGTCCAGTTATGGCGGACTAATGGGCGCACTCTTCAACGTATTGAAAAAGAACACTACCATTGCAATATCCTTGTTTGAAGCAAACAACAAGTAATCTCCTCACTTGATAATCCATCTGGCAGTACCATTTCGCTTTCAAGCAGGCTTCCTTAAGTTTGGCAGTTTCCCGCACAGCACTGATATGGCTCGCTCGCAGCTTATAGGACAAACCCTAGTTTGCTCATTAGCGGAAGTCTTCGTAACAGGAATCAACCCCACGATTTCGGGAACCTGTAGGAAAACCATAGTCTTTGAAAGGAAGCTTTAGCATTGAACGTTAGGTAGACAAAGTCTTCTTCAATCTAGCTGAGTGTTTTTCATTTTAATGGACGTTTTTGGCGGGAAAAAAAAAAGAAACTTTGGGTATGGAAAGGAGTCTTAAAGAGCCTACTATCAGGAGTCTCCCGCTGACAAATAAGGGGCACACTGTCTCTTAACCGAAGGATCATTGGTAAGTGATTGTTTTGACTTCAATTTCTACTTCCTCAAACACAAATATTGAGTGACCGTTTGCATAGGATGCGAAGGGCTCACGCTCACGCTCAGTATCATGGATTTTTCTCTCCTTTACGAAGCTTATTATAGAGCTAGACAAAGTCATATATTCGATTAATATTCACTCATACCCATCTAGTAATATTCTTAGTACAATGATTGTGTGTCTTGCCAACGTCATAATTCATCCTTCCCCCAGACCTGCCGACCGGGTCTATCATTATGCCCATGCTAGCCCAACTCTACCCTAAACACGCATCTACCGTAACAACCATACCAAAATCAAAGTCTTTTCCATGCTCATAAATCATCAAGCACTTCCTTCCTTTCCCCTGCTCATTGGCTTCCCGTGCCCGCTTTATCCACAACCCCCGTAGCATCAATCCTCATCTCCTTCTTCGGCGCTGGCAAAACAACCCCATCAAACACCCACTCCAACCCCACATAAGCATCACTCAACACCCACACATCCACCTTCCTCCCCTCAGCTTCACCATCCTGCTTCTTCCCAACCTCATCATCAAGAACAACATCCGGCGAAGGAATCTTCACCACCGCCTTTGCACTGGGCCGTCTCCCGACACCCACATCCCCCTGCCAAGCCACACGCTTCACGCCCCATACCTGATCACGCTGTTTGTCGCCGACAATGACGATCCATCCTTCAGTTTGGGACTTCGGGAAGCGTGGGGCATAGGCTCGTGCTTCGCGGTCGGTGAGGGGGTTTTTGCGCCTCAGGACAACAGTGATACTCTCCGGGGTGAGAGAGTCAGAGGGGAGGGAGACCTCTACGTCGGGCAGAGCCGACAACGCCTTGTTGAAACGATTCGTCTGGTGCGGGGAAATGGAGAGAATCTTTGCTAAGGAGGGGTGGTCCTCCCGCGGCAAACTGGCAAGCTCTTTAATAGTAAGTTTCTTCGCCGTCTCCGGCACAGGCTCCTCCACTCCAGGAAGTACAGCAACGGCCGGATCATCCGGCCAAACCCCCTGCTTTACACACTGCAATAGCGTCACAAACCTCAGCGCGGACGTCAACCGCCCCAACTCAGCCATGACATCGATACTCGCCTGAATCACACGAATACTCTGATCTAGCACGCTCGTCAAATCACCCACATAATCCGTAATCGGCAGCTCGACCCTGCTAAAGTGGGCTTGCATGAGCAAGAAGGCCTTGACATGCGGATCCCACATCGGCAGGCCTCCTACCGCCGAGGGTGGGAAGGGCAGGGCCTTGGCAAGTTCGGCGTTGATCAGGTCTTCGTTGTGTCGCACGGGCAGCTCGTCGTACTCTGCGGCGCGGGACATCCATGCTAGGGCATCGAGCAACGAGGCCTGGGGGATCGCGTCTGCTCGGCGAACGAGGTGTCGGATGGTGCGGTGCGAGAGGTAGTAGTAGCTCATGATGCGACCGAGGGGCGTGGCGTCGAGATCGCCGTTGGGATGGACTTCCACGCACTTGGACGTCTCCAGTTCGTCGAGGGAGTTTTCGATGAGGGAGACAAGGTACTCGTTTGCGCGGTGCTGCGCCTCGAGGGTGTTGTGCTCCTCCGCGGAGATCTCCAGGCCGTAATAGCTCGGGTTCTTGTGCAGCCGACGGAAGAAGAACGTCCAGGTGAGGTAGTCGAGGGCGTCTTGTTTGGTGAGGATGGTCTCGGCGCTGATCTCGGCGCACAAGTGGTCGTCGAGGACGGTGTGTAGGGAGGACTCGACGGGGAAGCCGGTGTGCAGGAAGTGCTTATAGAAGTCCTTTTTGGCTTCTTGGGTGAAGATTCGGGCTACGCCGGAGTCATCGAACTGAGGACGGCCGGCACGTCCTAGCATCTGAAGCACATCGGTCAGGTCCATGTCGCGGTAGGCCTCGGTCTTTGCATCATAGTACTGTGTGCCCTTGACGATGACCAGGTGGGCAGGCAAGTTGACGCCCCAGGCGAGTGTGCTCGTCGCGATGAGGATCTGGATCTTGCCGTGGAGGAACAGTTCCTCGGCAATCTGCCTGTCCGTCTCGACCAAACCGGCATGGTGCAGGCCAATGCCAAAGTTGAGCGCTTCCCTCAGAGCGTCATCCTTGACCCGGGCTAGATTCACCTGCAAGTCCTCCTCACTCATGTGCAAAAATCTTCTCGGGTTGTCCTCCATACCGCACAGGTTAATCAGATCTTTGGCCGTCAACCTCGTCTGCCTTCTCGACGGCACAAACACAATAACCGGCTTCTCCGGGGAATGGTTCAAGATCGCCAAGAAGGTCGGCCGATTCATGCTCTGCATCAAAGGACAGAACCCCCTCGTCTCCGGGAACCCATCGATATACAGCTCCAGGGGCACAGGACGCACAGAGTGCCGGAAGTTGAACAGCCCTTCGCCTTCCTTCACGCCCAGCCAGCTAGCCAGATCAGTCGCGTTCGCGCACGCGGTCGACATGCCCAGCAGCCGGACCGGCCGGCCAGTCGAAGCACCAATGTAATTCATCCGGGAGACAATGATCTCGAGAATCGGACCACGGTCGCCAGCTAGCAGGTGAATCTCGTCGATGATCACCAAGCTAACCTTCCGGACATAGTCTCTTGTCTGCCAGCTACGCGAGATACCGTCCCATTTCTCGGGCGTCGTGATGATGATATCCGCGTCTCGGATGGTCTTAGTGTCAGGGGTATTGTCACCCGTCAACTCGACCAGTCTCAGCCCCAACGGTTTGGCCAGCCGGTCGCCCCAGTCCTTGACCCTCTCCCGAACGAGGGCCTTCATGGGCGCGATGTAGACCACCTTCGACCCGGGCCGCTCACGGAAAGCCCACCACATGGCCAGTTCTGCCGCAACAGTCTTGCCACTGCCTGTCGGCGAGCCGAGAAGCACGTTCACATCCCGATGATACAGCGTATGGAACAGCTGCGTCTGCATGGGATTAAAGAAGCGGAAGCGCTTCGCATAGAGCTCTTCCAACGCCGGGTTCTTCAGCGCGGTAATAGGCAGCGGCTGGAGGTTCAATAGATCCGTATACACGCTCTCCGTATCCGGACGGATCAAGTGCTGGAACGACACAGCCGTGACCGTCTCGGCACCCAACCACCGATCTGACACAGCACGCACATAAATCTGGTTCGGTAGGGGGTCCTCCATGGGGATGGTGAAGTGCAGCTCGTGCGTGTCGTGCAGCTTGCGCCGCGTAAGCACGAGGAACTCGTGGTGGTAGATCCTGGACGTGTCCGAGTTCTCGACCCAAATGTAGTAGCCCTCGCTGGTGCCGTGCATCTGGTCGTTCCAGCGGAAGTCGGGCGTGATGGAGAGCTTCACCCGCAGGATATTCCGGTTCAGCGGCGCAACTTCGGCCTCGACGCTCAGCGTGGGAAAGTGATCGAGCAGCTTACGAATTTTGCCGCCCATGCGGAAGTTATTGACCAGGTTCCCGATCTCGGACGCCTCCATCTCGCGCATGCTCTCGATCGACAGGGCCTCCTTCATGTCCAAGTTGTTCAGCACAGGCTTCGGCAGGTCGAATTGGTGCAGCGGGTGCCGGAACATCCAGATGCGCTTCTCTATCGACTTGGCCAGCGTCAGCAGAACCAGGCACTGGTACCCCCAGCGATGGTTAAGCGCCAGCATGAACAGCGCCCGGCAGATGCGCCCTGCCTGCTGAGCCACATAGTTCAGATCGTTCACCAGGGCGAAGTCATCGGGCTGTGCGCGCGAGATATACGCCTGCAGCAAGATGTTCGTCTTCGCCTGGGGCGTATCAATCCCCTCGGGCACCTCATAGGGGATCATGTCCTCATCATTGCGCATGCGAATGAGCTCGTTGGCCTCATTATTCCGTGACTGGATGTTGTCGAACTCGCCGCTCTTGGCAATCATGCGCAGGATGTCGCGCTCGTCGGCGTCCTGACGCATCTCGCGGTTGAAGAGCTCGATACTCGTGTGCTGGATGTAGAACTGGCTGGCGATGCGCCCGATGTTCTTGCTACGAAGCTCCTCCGTGCGCTCGTTGAACACGATCATTTGGCACTGCTGCAGCTTCCGAGCTGCCTCGATGGCCAGCTTGCGTCGGCGCCCGACCAGTTGCCTGTCTTGATCATACTCGGTCCAGTCGATGCCGTAGGCCATCGGGTTCCGTCGCATCCGTACGTAGAGGTAGGAATAGCCTATCCATTTCACTGCATCGTCGATGGACGTCACTGTACCCAGAGCGATCTCAGCGTTCAGGTTGTCAACCAGCCGGCTGGCGAACCGTGACTCGATCGGAAGTTGGTCTGTCACGGCCGTCAGGTAGTGTGCCAGCTTGTCGTGTGTCGTGCAGATGATGCCGATACCGACGTCCTCGAACTGCGGACGACCGGCACGACCGAAGATCTGTAGGACGTCCAGGATACCCAGATCGACGAACTTGCCGTCCTGAGCGCTGTACACCTGTGTCCCCTTGATCACGACCGCCGCAGCCGGCAAGTTGACACCCCAGGCCAGAGTCGCTGTGCAGCACAGCACCTTGAGAACACCCTCTCCAAACAACCTCTCCATCAGATTCCTGTCCGCGCGCGCCATGCCGGCATGATGAACACCAATGCCCTTCGGCACCAGCTCCCGAAGCTCGCGGGCCCGGGTTTGGCGCACATCGCGCATGGCAAGTTCGTATCGTTCATGCCCGCTCGGGTCAAGCAGATCAAGGCAAGCATTATCGGCCGCTTTTTCGAGAAGCATCTTGGCCGTAGTCTGGGTATCCCGACGCGAATGCACAAACACCATGACCTGATGTCCTCGCTCCAGCATCTCGCGGACTTTCTCGAAGGCTACCTGGTCCAGATTGTCGCGCGACTGCTTCGTGTTGGGCTTGCCCTTGACGCCGATGAAGTGCTGTTCAAGGGGCACGGGACGGAACGACGCATCAAAGTAGAAGAGACCCGCCCGCTTGTTGACGCCCAGGAACTCGGCCACATCAATGTAGTTGGGCAGCGTGGCACTGAGACCAACGATGCGAATCAACGACTGTGTGCTCTCGACCTGCCGCTGGGTACGCGCAACCAGTGACTCCAAGACAGCGCCACGCTCGTCGTGCAGCATGTGCACCTCGTCGATGATCAGCAGACGCACCTTCTGCACGAGCTCTGTGTCTCCAGTGCCCTTGCGGGTGACTACATCCCACTTCTCGGGCGTCGTGACGATGATCTGAGTCTGCACAATCTCCGACTTCGTCAGGTGCATATCGCCCGTGTACTCGCGGCACCGGATGCCCAGCCAGGCCAGACGACGGCCCAGCTTCTCCGTGATTTCAGCCGCTAGTGCCTTCATCGGCGCCACGTACACAATCTTGAAGTCCTCCAGCGCGACGTCGAACTCGGTGACAGCGGGGTCCTCGGCCGGGCTAGGCGTCAGATACTGTCCGATGGTTTGCAGGATAGTTAACATGGCTGCGTCTGTCTTGCCAGCGCCCGTAGGGGCACAGATGAGCATATTCTCGCTCGTCTTGTATGCTACCGGATACACCAGACTCTGCATACGGTTGAGCGTCTTGTACCCCTTAAACGTATTCCTGCATAACCCATCCAGATCGGCAATTCTGACCAACTTCTGCCCGGGCCACAACGACCCCGGCTTCCCCGCCGGCACGACATACTCCTCGTACTTATCAAACTCTAGCCTCTGGCTCCCCGCTGGCAGGGCATACCCCTTGCCGGTATGACTGAGCGTATTCCCCGCCGCATACCTCCGATACACATGCGGCAGATCCTCTTCCTTCTCCCTCGCCGCCATCAACGGCGCATGTTTATGCTCCCAATCCCTCCTCTTCAACTCGGCCTGCCGCTGCGCCTTGGTTAGTAACCTCGGCCCTTCAACCCCCGCCCTCATCTCCTCATCCCCATGTATCCTATCCGATGCAATCGCCGCAACCAGCTCCGCCCGATGCGACACCAAATCTACCACAAACTCTAAATCGTCAAATCCCACCAAATCCGTCAACAAACTCTGCAGCTCCCCCTGCGGCCGGGCGACGCTCAGAATCTCCACGATCTGGTCCCTCAGCTCGCCGGCTGAAAGACCCGATCTTTTTGACGCAATTTCGGCACACCGTGCCGATAACCACGACATATCATACTTCGAAGAAGACGAAGAACCATACCCATGGTCCTCGCCATCAACACCGTCATACAAATCCCCACTGTCGAACCCGATCTCGTCAAGCTCGTCGTCGGAGATGAAGTCCCAGACGTCGCGAGGGCCGGAGCGTGGGTCGTAGGCGCGGTCGATGTTGTCGTCGTCGGACCAGTCGCTGTCACCACCGGGAAGAGGTTGGGTTGGGGAGAGGCTGGCTACGGCCGTTTTCATGGCCTCGGCTTGGGCGCGCCATTCTGCGAGGCTGTTGCAGCCATTTAGGGATCCGGCCATGATGATGGGTATTGGGATTGGTGAGTTTATATAATGAGGTGTCTCAACTTGATAACGGTCAAGATTTTTGCCCTGTTTTGCTTTCGAAATTCCGGGGTAACGAAAATGGCCGGATCAGGCCAGACTGTCTCTGCAGAAAGCAGCGAAATGAAAATTGCCCAGATCCAAATAACTGGGTGAAAGGATGGAGCAGCACCACGATGAAGATGCTGCTGATGTGGTCTTGGAAGTTTGAAAAGAAAAAAAAAAAGAAAAAAAAAGAACCAAAAATAGGTCGACATTATGAGATGAATGGCCTTTCCCGTTTGACTCAGGCCTGCTGCGATGGAGGGGCACGTTACAAGACCCACAGGTAATGTTACATACCAAAACTCGACTGTTACAAGGTTCGAAGGACGGACTTTCAACACACAACAACCTCCTCGGTTCGTTTTTTCTAGCTGCATGATTGAGATACCAAGCATGCTCTATAAATTATTTTTAATGTTATGATATCTGATTTCACATATGTTAAAGTCAGCTATCGGATAGACAATTCGCCAGCAGAATCGTGATGTCAATACATCGTCTGCGTAACATTACACACTCCCTGGACCGCTTCACCCCAGCTCTCGTTCTTCCTGAGACCTGGACCTCCAAGACCAGATAACTCCCTGCGGATAAAAACGATGCAGTCAGTCAGTCCTCAGAGCTCTTAAATAGTTCGTCGTCATCTTGTAAATGGCTAGTGTTCGTACGAAATGTCTTGAAGTCTTCGATTTCGAGAAGCGATCATTCGGTTTCCTCTTCCAACAGCTCTGGGGCTCCCCAGGGTTTAAAACCACCGTAAGTTCTCATCACCTTACACCTCTGGTGGAATGTTGATTAACGACTACATGGTGTGCATCTGGCTCCAGTTTGATAAAAGACTTCAGCCGGAAGCGAAGTGGTAACTGATGGGGAAAGAGGGATGGTATATATGCTCTCTGGTCTGAAGCAAGCCCTTTCTACCAGCAGGTGAAGCCACACTAACCGTCGTCACATCTCGGTCACTCTCAACAAGCCATTCAGATACTCAATGCAGAACAAAGCTCGGTTTCTTCCCTATTCATGCTAATGGTATTCTCCCCATGAGTCTCGCCCCTGAATGCCTCTTCACAGAATAACCCAATCTCATTATCCCCAACCATTCTCCCACCCTCCATATATATATTCTTGACACGACAAAATAACAATCCCAAGTTAGAACCACAGCACAAATCTATTATGATCATGAGCCATCACCGTCATATAGCTACCCAGCAAAAGAACAAGCCCAGACAGACAATTCGTAGAAAGTCAGACCTCATAAACGAACTCCCAATCAACTGCCCCCCCTCTCTCACCCTCCTCCCTCCCAATAATATATTATCAGTAACTGTCTGGTGCATCACAAGAAGTAATCCGCAACCGGCTTCTTCGCCGGCATTCCCCTCGTATCCTGCGCAGCAGCCTGAAATATCCTATATCTCCTAGCCGGGCCATACCTCGGCGTAATAATGCTCGGCAGACCCGGCAGGCCACTACCGCCCCCTCCGCTACCGCCGCTACCGCCGCCGCTACCACCACCACCATCTTGTTGAGCCGACCTATTCGGGATCCCGAACCCATAACTGTCCCCGTTACTCCTAGCCAACACCCCCAACCCGGACTCATCCTCACAGAGCTCCAGCAACGCCGCCACATTCCCACAACGATAACAGTAATTTGGTGCCGACCACACCGTCACAATGCTCGCGTCAAACATCTCTTTAAACCCCTCCATCACTAGTTGATGCGCGCGAGCGATCAAACTCAGGTTGTTGCGGTGGTTAAACACCTTGACAATGTCCCCCCCAAACAAGAACCCCGCGCCGCGCGGGGAAAGCCCCCAGCCGTCGATTTCATCGGGGTCGGACCAGAGAAGATCGCACATCGCGCCTTCGTGGGGAACCTCCTGCTTGCGATCGAGCAGCCGGATCTTATCGATGTGGTCGATCAGCGGGCTGAGGCCGCCGTGAACGCAGAGGACTGCGCCGGCAGGGTTGCCTAACGACCCAGCACTGGAACCAGACGCCCCCGAGCCAGGCGGGCCAGTCCGTGTCGGCGCTGAGGAAGGCGTGGTAATCCCGTTCGGGAGGGGAGCCCCGTTCGGCGTCGCCTCCTGGCCCTGGCTCATCCTCCTCGGGAAATTGGTAATAATCTCATCCTTGGAATTCCGCACCTGCACCTCGACATCCTCCCCATTCTCGCAGCGCGGGCTATCCGGCAGGGTGTTGGACGCGCCGAGCACGATGGCTCCGAGAGCGAGGTAGTCAAAGACCTCGCAGCAATAGCGCCAGACGTTGGCGCTGCCGTACTTGCGCAAGCACTCGTCGTAGAAGCCGTAGACGGTGGTGATCTGGCGGGATTCGTGGTTGCCGCGGATGAGGGTCATGCGGTCGGGGTAGCGGACTTTGAGGCAGAGGAGGAGCAAGAACGTCTCGACGGAGTAGAAGCCGCGGTCGACGAAGTCACCTGGCATGGGCAAGTCAGCAGGTAGGTTTCGGAATGCCGGTTGGAGAAGACAAACCCATGAACAGGTAATTCGTATCCGGGGGACTCCCGCCAACGCGAAACAGCTCCATCAAATCGTGAAACTGCCCATGGATGTCACCGCATATCTGCGAAGCGTGTGCGCAGCGCGCGAGGTCAGCCTCTGCTACAACCCGATCTAAACCCTGACTTCGTCGTTGCGACATACCGTGACCGGCGCATTAACCGTAACAACATTCCCCTCCTCCACCAGCAGCTCACGAGCCTTATGGCAGAGCTGTCGGACCTCGTCCTCGGGGATCGGTCGGCATTGTTTCAGCTGCTCGATGGCTCTAGAGGCCCCCGCAAGTCAGCCTTGCTCTCCTTTCCCTAGCGCGGCGCGTGCGCGCATGTATGTGGACGTACCTATCGAGGTCGCTCATGTTGGGCGATTAACTTTTTTTTTTCCTTTGCAACAAGGTTTTTTTTTTTTATTTTTTTTTAAAAAAAAGAGA
>Ga0065720_1001134_pt1 | contig 11758 bp, 8 predicted proteins | sample Thericmetagenome_FD_59107 | JGI IMG/M metagenome (GOLD analysis project Ga0065720, IMG submission 59107) | Thermophilic microbial communities from the Joint Bioenergy Institute, California, USA of rice/straw/compost enrichment - eDNA_2 v2... | ecosystem: Engineered > Solid waste > Grass >... | reverse complement strand
GCGGATCGCCATCGTCGTGGCGGTCGGATTCGTGTCCTTCGAGCTGTTGTAGAAGCGGATGCCCGCCTTCTCCCGCACGAATTCGAGCCGATGCTCGACGCCGCGGAACGCGCGCAGCGGAGCCGCGAGCGCCTCGGCGGGCGCGCCGGCGGCCAGCGCCGCGGCGATTGCCGCGGCCGCGTTGGCGGCGTTGTGGCGCCCGGGGATGCCCAGCTCGTCCACGTCGATAAAGACGGTGGTGACGCCGCCGGTCCGATGGACGATCGACCGGGGCACGCCGTCGTCCTCCGGCGTCGCGGGATACGGCGGTTCGACGAAAACGCCTTCCTCGAGCCGCTGCCGGACGGCGAACGGCAAGATCCGCGCCCGCGTCGCTTCGGCAAGACGCCGGCATACCGGATCGTCCCAGTTGACGACCGCGACATCGTCTTCCGTCTGGTTGGCGAACAACTTCGCTTTCGAAGACGTATAGTCGTCCATGCCGCCGTGATAGTCGAGATGCGTCTCCGCCACGTTGGTCAGCACGCTGATGCGCGGCCTGAAGCGGTCCGTTCCTTTCAATTGGAAGCTGCTCAATTCGGCGACGAGCCAGCTTTCGGCGCCTGCTTCCCGCGCCGCGTCGGTGAGCGGACGTCCGATGTTGCCCGCGACGATCGCCTTCCGTCCCGCCGCCTCGAGGAGCCTCCCGATCAGCGTCGTCGTCGTCGTTTTGCCGTTCGAACCCGTGATGCCGATGATCGGCGCGTCCGTCAGCCACCAGGCGACTTCGACTTCCGTCACAATCTCGATTCCCAATTCCGTCGCTTCGCGCACGGGCGGCGACGAGTAGGGGATGCCCGGATTTTTCACCACCAGAGCGGTGTCCGGCGTCACGAGTCCCACCGGATGGCCGCCGCAGAGAACGGAAATGCCCAAAGCGATGAGTTCGGACGCTTCGGGACATTGTTCAAGCGGTTTGACGTCGCTCGCGATCGTCTCCGCACCCAGCGCGTGAAACACTTTGGCGACGCTGACGCCGCTGCGCGCGAGTCCCAGCACGACGACCCGGCGGTTCCGGTAAGTCGAGGGATGTTGCATGTTGCCACTCCTTTGGATGTCGGGCCGTGACGCCGGACGGCTACACCGTGCCGCTCAGCATCAGGCCGGCGGCGGCGAACAGAAATCCGGCCGCCCAGAACATCGTGACGACCTTCCATTCCGACCAGCCGCCCACTTCAAAATGGTGATGAATCGGACTCATGCGGAAAATGCGCTTGCCGCGCAATTTGAACGAAGCGACCTGCAGGATGACGGACAAAATTTCGATGACGAAAATGCCGCCGATCACGATGAACAGCAGTTCGGTCTTCGTCAGGATCGCAACGGCCGCAAGCCCCCCGCCGATGCCGAGGGAGCCGGAATCGCCCATAAACACTTTCGCGGGATGGGCGTTGTAGACAAGAAAGCCGAGCACTGCGCCGATCATCGCGGCGGACAAGACGGCCGATTCCGGCTCGGCGGCCTTCAGCGCCACGATCGCAAACGCGGCGAACGCGATCGCGCTTGTCCCGGACAGAAGGCCGTCGACGCCGTCCGTGAAGTTGACGGCGTTGCCGACCGCCATGAACATCAGAATGATGAACGGATAGTAAAAAAGATGCAGATCGAAGCTGAAGTCCGTCCCCGGCACCGCTACCCGCGTGTCGTGACCGCTGCGGTACAGGATGACGCAGATGACGGCCCCGAACAGAAGCTGGCCCAGCAGCTTCTGCCGCGCGGTCAGGCCGAGCGAGCGCTTCAGCGCGATCTTGATGTAGTCGTCCAGAAAACCGACAAGGCCGAACCCGAGCGTCGCGACAATGAGCACCCAGAATTCCGCCGTATATTCGGCGTATCGCAGAAAGGAGACGGCGGCGGCAAGCAGGATGATGATGCCGCCCATCGTCGGCGTGCCCGTCTTCTTCAGATGGGTCTGCGGCCCGTCGGANCGCACCTGCTGGCCGAACTTGAGCCGCTTGAGCAGCGGGATGGCCAGGGGACCCAGGAGNACGGCGAGCAGGAAGGATACGCCGAGCGGGAGCAACAGTACAGGTATATCCAAAAAATGGTCTCCTCCTAACCCCGGACAAGCGCGTGCACGACTTCTTCCATNCGCATGCCGCGCGATCCCTTGACCAGGACAAGATCGTCCGGCGCAAGTTCGCCGAGCAGCCGGCGGACGAGGGCGTCCTTGTCCGCGAAATGGATCGCCCGCTCCTGCCCGAGCCGCTCCGCCGCGCCGCGGACCGTGTGCTTCGACCGTTCGCCCACGGCCAGCACGGCGTGGATCTGACCGGGGGTTACGGCCGCGCCGGTCTCATAATGAAGCCGGTCTTCCTCCGGCCCGAGCTCCAGCATGTCGCCGAGGACGAGCCATTTGCGCCGGTAGCCTTTAAGCTCGCCGACGAAGGCGATCATCGCCTTCACGGATGCCGGGCTGGCGTTGTAGGCGTCGTTCAATACGACCGCCCCGTTCGCGGCGTAAGCCGTCTCGAGCCGCATGGCCGACAGCCTGACCGCGGCGAGGCCCTTCCGGATGCTCTCGGGCNCCAGTCCGAGCAGNGCGCCGACNGCCGCGGCGGCCAGCGCGTTCGCCACGTTGTGCCGCCCCGGCACCGGCACCCGGAATTCGCCCGGCCACGCCGGGCCTCCGGGCGGCCGGATCGTGAACACCGATTCCTTCGCCGTGACGGCGATCGGCTCCGCCGACCAGCCGTCCTCCCGGCCGGACGCGAACGTCTCGAGCCGCCACTTGCCGAATCCCGGCGCCCGCTTCGCGCCCTCCAGGAGGAGCGGCTCATCCCCGCGGACGAACAGGACGCCGCCTTCGGCAAGGCCGGCGGCGATTTCAAGCTTCGCCTTGGCGATTGCCTCCCGCGAGCCGAGCTGCAGCAGGTGAGCGTCGCCGATATTCGTAATGACGGCGGCATCGGGCCGGGCGATGCGGGTGAGGCGCTCGATCTCGCCGAAGCCGCTCATCCCCATCTCGAGCACGGCCGCTTCCGTGTTCTCGTCCATCGCGAGAATCGTCAGCGGCAGTCCGATGTGATTGTTCAGATTGCCTTCCGTCTTGTGGACGCGCAGCCGCTGCGCGAGGACGGACGCCGTCATGTCCTTCGTCGTCGTCTTGCCGTTGCTGCCGGTGATGCCGATGACCGTGACGGCGAGCTGGCTGCGGTAGGCGGCGGCGAGCCGCTGCAGCGCGGCCAGCGTGTCGTCCACCATCAGCAGCGGACGGCCGGCCAGCGCCTCCGGCACGGGGCGGCCGGCCTGCCAGAGCGAGGCCGCCGCGCCGCCGGCGAACGCGCCCTCCGCGTAGTCGTGCGCGTCGAACCGTTCGCCGCTGAGCGGCACGAACAGCCGTCCTTCCGCCGGACGCCGGGAATCGGTCGACACGCCGCATACCATGTCGTCCGCGCGCCGCGCCGCGGCTTCGTTCATCTCCGCGCCGCACATGGCGGCGAGCTGCGCCGTCGTTCGTCTGATCACGGCCGTCTTCTCCTTATCGCTTCGCCGGCGACGAGCCGGTCGTCGAAATCGATCTTGCGATCTCCGATAATCTGATAGGTTTCATGACCTTTGCCCGCAATCAATACTACATCTCCGGGGCTTGCCATTTCAACCGCTTTTTCGATCGCCGCGCGCCGGTCCGCGATCCGTTCGTATCGCTCCGCGGGCACGCCGTCCGCCCGGAGTCCGGCCTCGATGTCGTCCAGAATCGCCTCGGGGTTCTCGGTGCGCGGATTGTCCGAAGTGAGCAAAACGTAGTCGGCGTAGCGGGCGCCGATGCTGCCCATGATCGGCCGTTTTCCGCGGTCGCGGTCGCCGCCGCAGCCGAAGACGAGGATGAGCCGGCGCTCCGCGATCTCCTTCACCGCCTTGAGCACGTTCTCGAGCCCGTCCGGCGTATGGGCGTAATCGACGATCACCGCGAACGGCTGCCCGGCGTCGACCGCCTCGACCCTTCCCGGCACGCCCGGCACGCGCTCCAGCCCGGCTTTCACGTCCTCGAGCGAGACATCCTCGACGAGCGCCGCGGCGATCGCCGCCAGCGCGTTGTACACGTTGAACTTGCCGACCAGGCGCAGCGCGACGGACGTCTCGCCGCGGAACGTGACGACCCTGAACGACGTTCCCCGGGCCGTGATGCGGATGTCCTCGGCGCGGACATCCGCCGGATGGTCGATGCCGTAGGTGATCGTCTCCGCCGCCGTCGCGCGCGCGAAGACGGCGGACGCCGGGTCGTCGGCGTTCAGCACGGCGTATGTCCGCTCGTCCGGCTGCGCCGGATAGACGTTGCCGAGCCGGGCGAACAAGAGCTCCTTCGCCGCGGCGTACCGCTCCATCGTGCCGTGGTAGTCGAGATGATCCTGGGTCAGATTGGTGAAGATCGCCGTGCGGAACTTCGCGCCCTTGACCCGGCCCTGCTCGAGCGCGTGCGACGACACTTCCATCGCGCAGTAGGACGTGCCCCCGGCCGCCATGCCGGCGAGCAGCCGCTGCAGTTCGAGCGCGTCGGGCGTCGTGCCGGTCATCGGAATGGACCGGCCGCCGAAGCGCGCCTCGATGGTGCCGATGACGCCGCACGTCCGGCCGGACGTCTGCAGGATGCTCTCGATGAGATGCGTCGTCGTCGTTTTGCCGTTCGTGCCGGTGACGCCGATCAGCCTCACCCGCGCGCTCGGGGAACCGTAGAACCGGTCGGCCATGACCGCGAGCGCCAGCCGGCTGTCCTTCACGACGATCTGCGGCACGTCAAGGGGCAGCCGGCGCTCGACGACGAGCGCCGCGGCGCCGCGCTCCACGGCGCCCGCCGCATAGTCGTGGCCGTCCACCGTGTATCCGGGCAGGCAGAAGAACAGATCGCCCGGCTTCACCTTGCGGGAATCCGTGCACAGCCCCCCGGGCCTGAGATCCGCGCCTTCCAGTCTTGCCGTGGCGAGCAGGCCCGCCAATTCGCTGAGCAGCATGCGCCGTACCTCCTTGCAAGCAGCCTGATATTTTCCATTATGGACGGGCCAAGCCGAATCTAGGCGTCGTCCTTGCCCAGGTAGATGCGGATCGTCGATCCCCGCTCCACCCGTTCGCCCGCCGCCGGCGCCTGCCGGATGACCACCGTGCCGGAGCCGGAGGCGGCCAGGTTGAAGTTCATGTTCAGATCCTCGTACAGATCGGACACCGTCTTGCCGACCAGATTCGGAACGGTGACGATCGGCGTGTCGCCGTAATTCATTTTTTTCGGAAGCTGTTCCTTGCGCGGCGCAACGCCCAGCTCCGGCAATGCGCTTTCGAGAATGTTCCGCACGATCGGCGCGGAGACGACGCCGCCGAACTGGATGCCCTGCGGATTGTCGACGGCGACATAGACGACGATCTGCGGATCGTCCGCCGGCGCGAAGCCGATGAACGAGACGATGTGCTCGGACGGCGAATACCGGCCGTTCACCACTTTCTGCGCCGTGCCCGTCTTGCCGCCGACGCGGTAGCCGTCGATGAAGGCGTTGCGNCCCGTNCCNCGCGCCACNACGCTNTCGAGCGCTTCCCGGATNTTGTCCGANGTCTCCGGCGAGATGACCCGNCGCACCGCCTCCGGCTCGAATTGCNGCACGATNTCNCCGGTATCGGGNNGGATGAGCGCCTTCGCGACNTGCGGCCGGTACAGCGTGCCGCCGTTGATCGCCGCCGAGATNGCCGCGACNTGCTGGATCGGCGTCACCGACACCCCCTGNCCGAACGACGTCGTCGCGAGTTCGACCGGACCGACNCGTTCCGGCTTGAACAGGATGCCGTTCTCCTCGCCCCTCAGGTCAATGCCGGTTTTCGCCCCGAAGCCGAAATTGCGGATATATTGAAAAAGCACATCCTTGCCGAGCCGCTGTCCGAGCGTCACGAAGCCGGGGTTGCACGAATTTTCCACCACTTCGAGGAACGTCTGGCTGCCGTGGCCGCCTTTTTTCCAGCAGCGGAGCCGCGCGCCTCCGACTTCGATCGCGCCCGGGTCGTGGAACCGCTCATGGTGCAAATCGACTTTCCCTTCCTCGAGCGCGGCGGCCAGCGTGATGATTTTGAACGTCGAGCCGGGCTCGTAGGTCATCCAGATCGGCAAATTCCGGTTGTACACCTCGGACGGCACTTCCCGGAAGCGGTCCGGCTCGTAGGTCGGCCGGCTCGCCATGCCGAGAATTTCGCCCGTGTTCGGATTCATCGCGATCGCGATCGCGGCGTTCGGCTGGAGCCGGATCATCGCGTCGTCCAGCTCGCGCTCGATGATCGTCTGGATCATGTAGTCGATCGTCAGCTGCAGATGGAGTCCGTCCTTCGGCTCGCTGTACGTGTCCGAGGACCCCGGCATCCTGCGGCCGCCCGCGTCCGACAGGAACGACACGCTGCCGGAAATGCCGCTCAGCATCTTGTCGTAGGACAATTCGACGCCGGTCAGCCCCTGGTTGTCGATGCCGGTGAAGCCGAGCACATGCGCCGCGAGGCTGCCGTAAGGGTAGTACCGCTTGTTGTCCTCGGCGACGACGATGCCCGGCAGGTTCATGGCGCGGATTGCCGCCGCCTTCTCCGCCGATATTTTCCGGCNGCCCGGCTGGATGCGGACGATCAGNTCCCGCTTCGTCACGAGGCGGTAGACGTCCTCCTTCTTCATGTCCAGCGCGAGCGCCAGCCGCTCGGCCGTCTCGCCGGGATTTTCGATCTGCGCCGGGATGGCCATGATCGTCGGCGAGCTGATGTTGTAGGCGAGCCGGACGCCGTTACGGTCCAGAATCTCGCCGCGCTTCGCCGTGACGGGAATGTTCCGCCGCCACGACTCTTCCGCGCGGCCGGCCAGTTCGTCGCCTTCCCAAAGCTGCACGTAGCCGAGCCGGACGATGAGCGCCAGGAACAGGGCGATTCCGCCGAGCAGAATCTGGAACAGCCGCCGCCTGACCGTAAGGCCCGATATCCGGTTGCGCATGCCGATCTCCTCCGAACGGGCGGGATTGGGAGCGCGAGGCTCCGCTTCTCTCACAGCCTATTCGGACGAGTCCGCGAGTAGAACAGGCCTCATCCCCNTTCGCCGCTTCCGCCGGTCTCTTCCGCTTCGCCCTGCCGCGCGCGCGTCTCGCCGGACGGTTCGTCCCCCTCGCCGGAGGATGCGCCTGCCTTGAGTGAGGCTTCACCTTCTGCTCCGGAGAGTTCACCTTCCTCTCCGGCGGGACCGCCTTCCGCGCCTGAGGATTCGCCGCCTTCGGGTGCGCCGTCGGGCGGTACGGCGGGCGTGCCCGGCGGCTCGAGGACGAGCCGCAGCACCCGACCGCCCGCTTCTTCCGACAGCGACTGCGAGGCGACGAATCCTTCGCCTTCGACGAAGCACCGCAGCTCGAGCAGCGAGCATATCTCGAGCGCGTCGCGGAGCGGCAGCCCGGTCAGGTCGGGCACCTGCAGCTTGCTCCGCTCCTCCGTGATGAGATAGATCCGCTGCGACGGCGACACGCTCGCGCCCGCCTTCGGAATTTGCTGCAGCACCGTCGCGCCCTGGCCCACCACTTCGAGATTGAGCGAGCGCGCCCGCAGTTCCTCGCGGGCTTGCGAGACGGTGAGCTCCGTCACTTCGGGCACCGTCACCACGCGCTCTTTGCGCGCGCCGGTATTCAGCGCCTTCACCGCGTTGGACGGCCCGATGCCGAGATGTCTGAGGCTTTGCAGCATGATTTCCTTGAACACCGGCGCCGCGACCGAGCCGCCGCCCGCATACGGGTCGTTCGGCTCGTCGACGACGACGTATACGACGATCTTCGGATCTTCGACCGGCGCATACCCGATGAAGGAGACGATGTACTTGCCTTCCTCGTACCCGCCGTTCACGACTTTCTGCGCCGTGCCGGTCTTGCCCGCGATGCGGTATCCTTCGATGTACGCGTTTTTCCCCGTTCCGTCGGCGACGACCTGCTCCAGGTATTCGCCGACCTTCCGCGCCGTCTCCTCGGAGATGACCCGGCGCACGGCCTTCGGCTCGACGCGCCGCACGCTGCCGTCCGACGGATCTTCGATCGCCTCCACGAGCTGCGGCTGCATCAGCACGCCGCCGTTCGCGATGGCCGCGACCGCCGCGATCTGCTGGATCGGCGTCACTTGCACCCGGCCCTGGCCGAAGGTGAGCGTCGCCCATTCCGTCGCGTAGCGCGGCGCGACCATGCCGGCCAGCTCGCCCTTGAGCGGGATGCCCGTCGGCTGGCCGAAGCCGAACGCGTCGATGTACCGTTTCAGCGTGGACGTGTCCATTTTCTCGTATCCGAGTTTGACGAACGCGACGTTGCTGGATTTTTTGAGCCCCTCCAGCATCGTGATCTCGCCCCAGCCCTCGCGCCTGTGGTCGCGGATCGTCTGGTCGGCCACGCGGATGCTGCCGGACATGTACGTCTCGTCCGGGTCGAACACGCCTTCCTCGACCGCCGCGGCGAGCGTCACGATCTTGAACGTCGAACCCGGCTCGTACAGCCCTTTGATCGCGTAGTCGAAATCGGCGCCCGGTTCCGTCTCCCAGTAGACGTTCGGGTTGTAAGACGGCAGCGACGCCATCCCGAGAATTTTCATCGTCTTCGGGTCGGCCGCGATCGCCGTGATGCTCTTCGGCTCGTACTTGTCGTAGGTTTCCTTGATCGCTTTCTCGATGTAATACTGGATGTCCGAATCGATCGTCAGCCGGACGTTCTTCCCGTGCACGACCGGATCGTATTCGACGTGGCCGTTCTGGAGCTGCACGCGGTTGCCGTCGCGCTCGTATTTGATGCGGCCGTCCTTGCCGCGCAGCAGTTCGTCCAGCGACAGCTCGATCCCGTTCATCGCTTCGCCGGCCTTGTTGATGTAGCCGATCAGGTGCGCCGCCAGCGAATTTTTCGGATAGAAGCGCTTCTGCTCCTCGAGCAGGTAGAGGCCGACTTCCTTCTCCCCGACCCTGTTCCGCAGCTCCTCGCGGTAATCCGCGATCCGGTCGGCCAGCTCCTTGTCGATCTTCCAGCCTTCGTTGCGCACTTCGCGCTGGCGGTAGAACTTGCCTTCGGCCGTCCGCTTCGTCGCGATGTCGTACAGCTCGTCCTTCGGCTTGCCGAGCAGCTCGTGCAGCTTGTTCACGACCTCGTCGACAAGGCCGAGCTCGTTCAGAAACTGCGGGCTGACCGCCACGGTGTAGCCGGCGACGTCCATCGCCAGCACGTTGCCGTCCCGGTCGACAATCTTGCCGCGCACCGCCGGGATCGTCTCGGAAGCCGACCACGTCTCCTTCGCTTTCGCGAGCCAGAATTCGGCATGCACGACCTGGACGACATAGATGCGGACAACCAGAACGACAAACAGGAGGGTCATTACCCCCCCGATCGCCAGGGATCTCAGCTTGATGCGCCTGATCACGTGACCACCCTAATCTTTCATCGCCGTGCGCGTCGACGATTGGCCGACTTCCAGCGAAATGACGTCATCGAACTCCGGATACACCATCCCGAGCTCGATCGCCTTCTCCGTAATTTCATTCGGGTCGCTGAGCATCTCCACTTTCCGCTCCAGTTCCTTGATCTGCACGTTGAGCTGCTCGTATCGCTGTGTCAGCTCGCGGATATCGAGATTCATCCGGTAAATTTCCGCATATCGGAAAATGATGACGCTGGCCGTGACGACGCAGACGACCACGGTGAACAGATAGAGCAGCTTCTCCTGAACGGGCAGCGGCTTGCGCCGGATGACCGTCTTCCGGCTCTCCTGGGCGGAAGCGTTCTGCTCCGGCCGCTTGTTCGGCTTCATGGCCAGATTGCCGTGCATGTAGGCCATTGTCGTTCCCCCTTGCTTGATCAGTTGCCGGAAGTTTCCGGCCGCTTCGTATTCAAGGCGCGGGCGGCAGCTTCTCCGCGATTCTGAGCTTCGCCGAGCGTGCCCGCGGATTCGCCGCGACTTCTTTCGCGCCGGGTTCGATCGGTTTCCGGTTGACCAGCCGCAGGACGCCGCGCGCGCCGCAGACGCACATCGGGAAGTCCGGCGGGCAGGTGCAGGATTTGACATATCCGGTGAAAATCTGCTTGCAGATNCGNTCCTCCACGCGAATGGAACGTGATGACCGCGACCCGTCCGCCGGGCTTCAGGCAGGCGACCGCCTGATGGAGCGCGTCTTCCTCCGCGCCCAGCTCGTCGTTCACCGCGATCCGGAGCGCCTGGAACGAGCGCCGCGCCGGATGGCCGCCCGTCCGCCGCGCCGCCGCGGGGATCGCTTCCTTCACGAGTTCGGCCAGCTCGCCGGTCGTGGCGATCGGGCGGCGACTGCGCGCTTCGACGATCGCCTTCGCGATTCTCCGGGCGAACCGCTCCTCGCCGTAGCGGTCCAGGATGTCCGCGATCTTGCGCTCGTCCCATCCGTTGACGATGTCCGACGCCGTCAGCTCCGCCGAGCGGTCCATCCGCATGTCGAGCGGCGCGTCGTGCCGGTAGCCGAATCCCCGCTCGGCTTCATCCAGTTGCGGGCTGGAGACGCCGAGATCGAACAGGATGCCGTCCACCTGCGGCACGCCTTCATGCGTCGNAACGCCGGCTTCCAGGAGCCTCGCCATGAGATGGCGGAAATTGCTCCGGACCAACGTGACGCGGTCCATGTAGGGCGAGAGCCGTTTGCGGGCGTTCTCGATCGCCGCCTCGTCCTGATCGAAGGCGATCAGGCGGCCGCTTGGGCCAAGCTGCGCGGCGATCCGCTCGCTGTGGCCGGCTCCGCCGAGCGTGCAGTCGACGTATATGCCGTCCGGCTTCACGCTCAGACCGTCCACGGCTTCCTCAAGCAGCACCGTCACATGATGAAACAAAGGTCTTTCCTCCCGGGGCATGTTGATCGTCGGCCGGCCGGCTACAGATTGAAGTCGAAGTCGACCAGCTTCTCGGCGATATCGTTGAACGTCTCTTCAGACTGCCGGTAGTAGCCTTCCCAAGCCGCCTTGCTCCAGATTTCCACGCGATTGGATACGCCGATCACGACGCATTCTTTCTCGAGCTTGGCGTAGTCGATCAGATGATTCGGCAGATTTACCCTGCCCTGTCTGTCCAGTTCGCATTCGACCGCCCCGGAGAAAAAGAACCGGGAGAACGCGCGGGCGTCCGACTTCATGAGCGGCAGCGACTTGAGCTTCTGCTCGAGCACGCTCCATTCGGCGGACGGGTAGACGAAAAGGCAGTTGTCGAGACCGCGGGTGACGATGAATTTCACGCCGAGATGTTCGCGGAATTTGGACGGAATCGTGAGACGGCCTTTGTCGTCTATGGAATGCTGGTATTCACCCATGAACATTCGGCCGCTCCACTCCTTCCCCCAAATCTCCCACTATGCCCCACTTTCCACCACTTAGCATGTTCTATTCGCCACCTGTCAGCAGATTCCTGCTGACGTTAGCCATTTTCGAAATAAATATTTTATGGGGTTAAGGAAGCAGGACGGTTGAAACTGTCTGTTTGGGCGTTCGGGCGGTTCGGGGGCGGCGATTATGGTGCGGATGCCACGCTGCGGAGGTGTATGCCGGGGGCGTCGGGAGGTTGCGGTGCCGGGTCGGGGCGTCGACGTGATTTGGACGGGAGANATATGGAGCCGTTCGTGAAAAAGGCGCGGGGGGAAGATGCGGGGCGCGGGCGGGCACGTGGTTGGGTTCGGCACCTGGAGAAAAATATGCGAAATTTTTTCCTCTTTTTCGGAAAATCCGGTCGTTTCCGGCGAAATAGAGGAAATTTCTTC
>Ga0065720_1021034_pt1 | contig 11759 bp, 7 predicted proteins | sample Thericmetagenome_FD_59107 | JGI IMG/M metagenome (GOLD analysis project Ga0065720, IMG submission 59107) | Thermophilic microbial communities from the Joint Bioenergy Institute, California, USA of rice/straw/compost enrichment - eDNA_2 v2... | ecosystem: Engineered > Solid waste > Grass >... | reverse complement strand
AAAGGCATCATATATTTTGACTGGAGTAGGAGTAATTTCCAGCTCTCCTACTTCAATTTTACCTGAATCCAGTATGTTGTTGATCAAATGAAGCAGAAGCTCACCACAGACCTTCGCGTTGCTGAGATAGTCTTTGATTGTACTGGACTTGTTTTCCATAATAGAAATTTGGATATTTCCTATCATGCTGTTGATGAGATTTCGAAGTTCGTGAGAAAAGCTTAATAGGAACAGCTTCTGTCTTTCCATCTCAGCTCTTTTCGCTTCAGCGATGGCGACTTGCTTTGATGCTATTCTGCCTGTGTAATCAATTCCGAAAAGGAGTATTGCAACCATCACGACGCAAAAGCCTGTTATGTTAGTGAATCTTGAAACAAAGGCTTCTGGCCCTATTGTGTTTATCGTGTCTATCAGAAGCTGTTTATAGAGAAATTTCAAATAGATAATTTGAAGAATTGCATTCACGGCAAAATAGAATCTGTTTCCGCTGATATATAAGACAAATGCAGGGAACACATAAACGCAAATCATATTTGCAAAAATGCTATCAGAAGTTACCTTCAATAAAATCGGTCCGTATAGGATTACAAAGAGGCTGAAGCTGATGTCACAAATTAGTTTATAAGACCGGCAGCAAATGATGAAAATGGTGAGAATGACGACATTCAGGAGTATGGTGAACACTTGCGTTTGGTTTGGTAATCCATTTGCAATAATTGAATAAATAAGCAGAGCAGCAATTATGATAGATTCTGTAAGGACAACTGAGAGATTTTTAGCAAACATGAGCTCTCGAAAGGTTTCATCTGTATAAATCTCGGGATTTGGATAACAGAGCTTCCTCAAAGCTCTTATGAGACTTGACATTCTGATTTATTTGGGAAATAAAATTAACTATTTATTGAAACAATAATGTATATTTTGAGACTAACAATTCCCTGAATTTCACTTTAGGAAACTGACTCAAAATATGTCATCTCTCTATCGAAATTACCTAGGCCGATAAGTATATTATAGAGAAGCTAGTTGTTTTCATTTTTATAAGCTTGGGCTTTCAATGAGGTTTTTTTTAAATGTTCAACAAAATTAATTAGAGATGAGTGCATTCTGGCTCATGGAATAAGAGAGAAGGTGTTCTATTGTCTAAAAGAATGGTTAAGCTACTTCTTTGAGGCAAATATTGATCTTGAGAGATCTTTTATCGCATCTAGAATTTTCCTTTAGTACTGTTTTATCTCAAGGAAATTTGATATTAGGTCCATATAATGATGTTGATCTTACTCTAAAATAAGTCTAGCGTATCGGGATAGTATTTGAGACTTTTTGTTAGAAGATATGATTTTATTCATTTGAAAATCTAGATCTGTATAAAAAAAAATGGAAAGTTGGTTATTCAAGAGAGTGATTTTACTATGAGATAGGGATTTTGGAAAAAAGGGAGTTTGGATATAGACAATTTGCATCCTTATTTATCAGATTATTGTCATAAATAACTAGATACATTACACTAAAAGTTTAGCCAACAAAGTTAAGAAAGCATAAATTAATGATAGCATACACAGGAAATATCCAAATGGTCTATCCTCCATGCTATAGATAATTTCATCAGGAATCTCCTCCAGGCCTTCCCTCAACCTCTTTTCAGTTTCCGCTCTCAGTTCCTCCATAGAAGCCTTCTGGACATACTCTTTAGGTATTCTTTCCAAATACCTTATGACCATAGTTCCTATTCAATTAACTCCCAAACTTTGTCCTTACCTGGTCTAGGAATAAATTGGCCTACTGGCTCCAACCTTCTCCCTCCGATAATGGCCACAGGAATAATATCTATGTTACAAGCTTTGGCGAGATGGAAGGGTCCTTTTTTCAGCTTCTGTAGACTATCTCGACCTATAGATCTCGATCTTCTTCTAGTCCCTTCAGGAGCTATTCCAAATGATCTTTGTTCTGATTTCACAATCTCAGCTGTTTTATTCAAGCTTTGAATTGCGGAATGCAGATTTTCCCTGTCAATTGGTATCATTCCTGTGAGCTTGAGTCCAAGATGTAGGAAAGGGATCTGGAAGACTGATTTCTTAGCCACAAAATTTACAGTTAAAGGCCAGGTTGCCTCTGATAGATTAATGAAACATAGACTATTAGTACCTATTGCCATGGGATCTAAAGTGCACGCATGTGTGAACATAAAGAGAACGTTATCGGAATAGTCTTTGGAAATTTTAGCCTAAGAGATGACAGGGCAATTTTGGTGATACCTTGAATTCTGGGATCAATTTGATTCCCAAGACTTTGAATGTACCCTTTGCGAAGTGTTTGAGTAGATATTCTGAAGCAGATCTAACTTTGTGTTCCTCCAAAAAGTAAGCGTCAACAGCTAGAGCTAGGGAAGGAATTAAGAAGTGGAAAATATTATCAAGAACGACACCAATTAAGTGTATGAAAAAATGAGCAAAGAAGCAAATGCCTCTAGTTATTCGCTCTATCTCAAGCCCTGCTGTATCGTAAGTCGTAGACATTAAAATTTATTTCAATTTTGTCTTCGAGTCTAATTCTTATTGCTTGATTAGTCCTTAAATTTCTGGTAATTTCTCTCTTTTTTCAACATTTCAGAGAGTCTGTCCTATGCCCAAAAATAACCTTTCCAAGTAATAAATGAAGACCTGGACTCTGGGATTCAAACTGTGCAATTTGGCTTATAATGGCAAACTCTGATATGGAGTCTTATTATTCGAGAATCATTTTATTGACATAGATAATTCAAAGACAGCACTAACGTATAAGATTCTTTGTTATAAAATACAAAAAAAACTAAGGACTATTAATCACCTTAAGCAATTCATGGAAACTAATGGGCTTCATGATCATATCCTTCATTCCAGCTTGCTTGCATTTCTCTTCATATTCCTTTCCAGAATGTCCAGTCAGCCCATATACAACAGGAGGCTCACTCTCATTCGCTCGAGCAAAGTTCATAATTTTCCTAGTTGCTGAGAAACCGTCCATGATCCTCATTTCACAGTCCATAAGAATTAGCCTCACTCTGTGCTGATTTTTAATGTATAGATCAACGGCTTCCTGCCCATTTTGGGCTAGCAAGACATCGATTCCAGCCTTTACAAGAAGCTCCTGGATCAATTGTAGGTTGAAGTGATCATCATCAGCCACTAATATAACATCTCCAATGTCCATCGTTGCGATATCAGGCTGGCTAAAGGGCTTAATATATTGTTCAAGCTCCTGTTTCTTAATTGGCTTTCTTATGAAATAGTCTGCCCTCACATCGCCCTCAGGATTTATACACTTAAAAATCTGAGTCTCAACGCTATTGCCTGAGATAATTACAATTACAGCAGGAGGAACGATTTCATATTTGGCTTCCAATTTCCTTATTTCTTGAGTCGCCTTCATGCCATCCATGATAGGCATCTCCAAGTCCATTGTAATTAGTTGAATAGGATTATTGTTTTTTATACTCTTCTCATAGAATTTGACTGCTTGCTGGCCATCAGTCGCCACAAACGCAACATCTATTTTAAAAGACTTCAAATAATTTGATATAATTTCAGCATTGAAGGAACTATCCTCCACAATCATGGCTCTGGTCCTTGGGCTTAGAGACTTCTTCCTCTGAAGAACCAACCCTCCTAGCTTTGATAGCTTGCCCTTACAGGGAGTACACTTGAGTTTAACAGAGAAAATCGTACCCTTTCCAACCTCACTTTTTACCTCTATATCTCCTCCCATTTTATGACAGATCTTCTTGGTGATCCACAGACCCAGTCCTGTGCCTAACATGCTCTTTTTCTGGTTATCACCGACCTGAACAAACTTATGGAATAGATTCTTTCTGTCCTTTTCAGCGATTCCTGGGCCTGTGTCAATGACTTGAAGAACCAGGATTCCTGGAAGATCAGTATTCAATATAGGAATTTCTCCTATTTCCTTGGCTACGAAGGACTGGCTTTCGAAGATAGGATCACCTAACTTCATAGAACTGCGCAGTCTCATGGGAGAGATATTGTAGCAGGGAAGGTCCTTCCCTTCATTTGGTATATATATGTTCTCCTCGTCTATCTCAGTGATGCTTGTTTCGGGGTTAGTTTTCCAAAAGAGCCTAAGTCTTATTTCTCCCTTTTCGGTGAACTTAATGGCATTACTGATCAGATTGAACAAAATTTGGGTCAATCTATGCTCATCAAGCAATAACATCTTGGGCAGCATTGATGCGATCTCGATTCTGGGCTTTAAACCCTTGTTCTTGATCATTTCTTTGAAGGCCATCCAGACTTTCTCAATGAGACCTAGGAGGTTGCACTCCACAGGACAAATTTCAATATTCCCGATATCGGCCTTACCTACATCGAGGACGTTGTTGATGAGACTGAGCAAGAGCTCCCCACAAATCTTGGCATTAAATAACTTTTGCTTGAGTCTGGAGTCTGAAGCCTCGTCTAGAGCAAGCTCAATATTTCCTAAAATGGAATTCAGAGGGTTGCGGACCTCATGAGAAAGAGACAAAATAAATAGCTCTTTTTGGTTGAGGTCTTCCTTATTGGATTGAAGCTCTCTATTCATTTTCTTTATGGCTTTTTCGTTTTTTCTCGACTTTGTATAAAAGAACCAGAAGGTTAGATAAATCGCAGGGAAAATAACATAAGTAGCTTGATAGTCTTGAATCAAGAGGCTGACTAGGTATTCTTTATCATGTTCAGCTATAACCCTGGATAAATGGTCTCTATATACATGATGCATCTTTATTAGTTCCACTAGAAACAGTGAAAAGGCCACCTTCTGTCTTTTGAAGGTGAACAGGACAAAAACTGGAAGTACCAATGAAAAGATATGATGTACTGTAAAGCCAATTTCGCAAACTTTCATGAGCAAGGGTCCAATCAAGATCATGTACACAACTACCAAAGGAACTATAAGCTTATGGTGGTTTGGATCCTCAAAGAGAGCCCAGATCATGAGGAAGTGGTATGCTTGTAGTATGAGGAACATGTAAAAGGGATAGGCTGGTATTGCGATGTAAAATCCAAGTTGGAGAACTAAACATAGAAGAATTGCTGATAGAATAAAGAGATTATTATGATAAGCTTTCAACTCGTCTTCTGGGCGGAGTTTGAGGTGTTTAGGTCGAAGCCTAGCAGAGATCTCTTCTATTGTAAGAGTAAAAGGCTTTGACTTCATGTACTTATTATTATTGTAACTAAATAAATTTATTGCTGAGAATGTCGCTAAGAAAAGAATAATTAAGTAATAGGCAAGACTGGCGATTTGATTGTAATCGAATTCTTTGTCTTTCTCGACCTGTATAAATCATTTACTTTCATTTAGAGATTTGAAGTCGAACTGAAAGATTTTAACTATAGCCTCGAAGCTTATGGGGTATTTCGAAAGATCATAAACAATACAAGCTGAATTTTAGTAAAAACAAACACAATCATGTTGATAAAAAACAGAAAACTTATCTTTGCTAGGAATCCATTCATAACTGTCATCTGCAATTCCTCAAAATAAAATTAGTTTTAAGATAACTTTTCGTTATTGAGAGGCAGTTTCTTCATGGTGAGTCAATTTTGAGGTATTATCTGCTTTGCATCAGAACTAGAATAGAATCACAGAAAAATAAGAATAATCCTGCCTGTATTACTGGAGTCTCTGCCTTTTCAAACAAGATCAAATACTTTATTCATGACTCTTTGGATCTCTAGAGTCTGAATCACTCTTTATTTAGGCTTGTTAGAATAATGTTCATTAATATTTCGATTCCTTTATCTATTTATTCTGAATTACTCCTTATAAGAAAACCTCGAATCTGTAAATATTTCAAAGAAATAGCTCAGCATTGTATGATTGGTATAAAGTAAGAAATATAATAGTGCATGAAATACATGGATAATCATGGCCAAGTCTAATATAAAAAAGGATTAACAAGAGAGATTTCACCAACAAACACATATGTTCAAATTTAATCTTTACAGAGCATTACTCAGCATCACTTATAAGTCTAACGATATCCTGGTAGGAGACAGGTTTGACAATCATTTCCTTCATTCCGACTTCCTTGCACTTGATCATGAATTCCTTTTGGGTATGTCCGGTCAGACCATAGATAATAGGTGGGTTTAAGTTATTGGCTTTGGCATAGGAAATAATGCTTTCTGTGGCTTGGAATCCATTCATGACTATCATCTCACAATCCATGAAGATAAGCTTGATTTTACTGTGATTTTTGATATACTCTGCAACTGCCTCTTCACCATTATGAGATGATATAGTTTGATATCTTGCCTTGCTCAACATCTGTTGCATTAACTGGAGATTAAATAGATCATCATCAACCACAAGAATTGAGTCATTAGTGTCCAAGTTAAGACTAGGCTCGATAAATTGCTTCAAATAAGGCTCCAGGTCATTTCTCTTGACAGGCTTTCTGAGAAAGTAATCTGCACCAACATCGCTAGTCCCATCAATACAGGCCGAGATCTGAGCCTCTGTGCAATTCGCTGAAATTATTATGATAGTAGCAGGGACCTCTACTCCATACTTTTTCTCAAGCTTTCTTATTTCTCGAGTAGCTGTAATTCCATCCATTACAGGCATCTCAATATCCATAGTGATAATTTTGGGTTGCCCTCCACGCTTCAAAGCTTCTTTGTAGAATTGAACAGCCTTGAGGCCATCAGGGGCCATGTAGACAACAGGGATTTTGTAGAAAGAGAAATATGACGAAATGATTTCTGCATTAAATAAGCTATCCTCAACAATCATGGCAGTGGTACCTTGGAAACCTGTGTTTTGTATCATTGGCAGGCTCAGACTATGAAGTTTAGAAAGTTTCTTGCTTTTAGGATTACAAGGAATTCGAACTGTGAAATTTGTTCCATGACCCAGCCTGCTCGTCACTGAAATTTCTCCATTCATCTTTTCACAAATACTCTTGGTTATCCAGAGCCCCAAGCCAGTGCCTAGCCTATTTCGTTCCTGGTTGGAAACCTGGACAAATTTGTCAAACAAATGGTGAAGTGAGGCTTGTTTTATCCCCACTCCACTGTCTATGACTTCCACAACGAGGACTCCAGGCTTGGTATTATCTAGCACTGGAATATAATTAATCTCACTTTCTATCATATTGGCCATGAAACTATGAGGTAATTTTTCACTGTGATCATTGAGAAATCCACAGCCAAGAGTCCGATTACTTGGTAGGTCTTCTCCTTCAGTAGGGATGTAAGCGAAACTCTCTTCAACATCAAGGGTCTGGGCATGTTTATCTAATTGCCAAGAGATTTTCAATCTTATCTCTCCTTTCTCAGTGAATTTTAGGGCATTGCTGATAAGATTAAATAGGATTTGGGTAAGTCGGTGCTGGTCTATGGCTAGTGACCTGGGAAGTGCGGTGACTATCTCAAGCTTGGGCTCAAGACCTTTGCTTTTTATAATCTGCTTAAAAGTCAGCCAAATTTTTTTAATGAATGGCAGGACTTGACATTCCGTGTAACAGATCTCAATGTTCCCTACATCAGCTTTTCCAACATCCAGGACGTTGTTGACAAGACTTAAGAGTAGTTCGCCACATACCTTAGCATTGAACAACTTCTGCTTTAGTGAAGGGTCAATGGCATCATCATAAGCTAGTTCGATATTTCCTAAGATTGAGTTCAATGGATTGCGGATCTCGTGGGAGAGGGATAGGATGAAGTTTTCTCTGACGTTAAGAGTCTCTTGTGACTCCCTAAGCTCCTGATTAATTTTTGAAATTGCCTTTTCATTGGCTATGGTCTTAGCATGAATTCCAACCACAACTACATGCAGAAGGACGAATGTGGGGATCAATGCATATACTTCATTATCCACAGATTCGTAGATCTGGTCAGGGGTCAAGCTTGAGAGAACTTTCTGCATTCTTGGACGAAAGTGGAAATATAACTTCAACATTTCGGCAACAAACAACACATGAGAGAGCCTCCTTTTACTGAACACGGTTAGGGTGAAGCTGGACAGCATGGAGAACATGACTACAAAGAATCCAATGCAGTTCTCTAGATAGCTCAGCAAGAAGGGACCATAAAATAAAATATGAAAAGAAATTAGCACGTCAGCGTATTTAGCCCTTTGTGGTTCGTGATACATTGCAGCAAGAATCAGGACAAAGCTGAGAATGAACATCACAAATAGCTGGCAAGATATTGCTGGGGAAAAGAGAAAAAAACCAATGTTAAAGAGGATACAAGAGAGAACTGAGACTAGTATAGTCACATTGGCATGGAATATTTTCATTTGTTGCTCTGCTGTAAGTGACTTGTCTAAAGGCTTCAGTGGATTAAGGACTTTGGCTTGGATTAAGTTACCAATCCTTGTTGAAAATGTCTTCATCACCTTTTATTCTAGGAAATATTAATTAAACTCTCAAATATTGAAAAGATATAGGTACTCAAAATTCGACTTGCTTGAGATCATCTTTCTATTTTTGCTAATATGCTGAGTCCCCTCATTAATGGAATAGAGAGAAGAATTAGGAAGTATTTTGTTGTGAGTCTAAGGTCAAGCGTTGAAATGAAGAAATCAATGTAAACCCTTTGTGAATAATGAAACAGGATTAAATAACATTTGAAAATGTGATTACCGAGAATTTTCATAGAGATATCCTAGAAAATTGAGCCTTAAGAACTTCTGATCTCGAATTACTCATTCATTGAACTTTAGGTGACCTAAATACAGTAAACTAAAATGGAGGAAAATATTTCAGATTAAACCCTTGATTAATATCATGATAAATCATCTTATATTGATGCTTGTAAGCTAAATCCTTTAAAAAAGTGAGGCAATTTTGTCCTTTTAACATAAATGCTGACTTTATTTATATCCATCTTTGTTAAGACAAATTGTTTAACTTACTATATTGAGTAAGTTTAGGATGAGTAGTCAAAGCTTTGAGTAGATGCCCCTAACTTATTTTATGAAAATCCAGACAGCTCTTAAATTTAAGCTCCTTCTCTTAAGTTCTTTGTTCTATGAAAGCTATTTAATGCAGTATATTATTGCTGACCCTTTCTAGCCAGATTCTAGTCACAGCAGCCTATCAAATAAATTAACTCATAAAAAATTACTTCATCAGTTAAATTCTTGTTTTAAGCTCATCGAACAAGAAAAATATCTAACCCCTTTGAAAAGTGGGCTAGTATTCATGAATATCTCCTTAGTAGAATAAAGGCCAATTGGTAATTAAAATATATGTGAGGCGAAATATGAACAGTTGAAAACGGAAATTCTTCTGTTTAAGGCAAATTATAGGAAAAAAAAGTTAGATATTTCTGTATGGCCTCTTGGCCATCATAAGCAACAACGGTATTACTGCCAGTTTAGTTAAGATTTCCTGAATAGACTGAACTATAAAATGGCATAAGGATAGCCTCTTCTTAAGGAGAAGAAGTCATTTCTAAAAGAATCTGGACTCTGTTCTAGTTCATGTCATTTGACTGGTTTATGTTTAAATGGGTAGTACGAACACCCTCTCAAGTGCATAAGCACCCTGAAATTTCTTCCACAGCAGTTCGTGATATAACAACTGTCAAAGGTGGTGATTCAACTTGATAATTTTGTTTTAAATTTTCTCCTTTGAGAATTTGATTCCTCCTTTGATAGGCAACTACATCTATATAGTAATGAATTTGAATTGGCTTCTTTTTTAAGGTTTTCTTATAGAGTTCAATAGTTTTAAGGGGCAAAACTGACCAGAAGAATTAAGATTTTACCTGGAGAAAATACCTCAAGGCACCCTCCAGTATGGGCAATTCTCAATGACAGTAAGCCCTTTCGAACATTTTCCTTCTCTTTTTTGAGTGAATGGGAATAGATTTCGCTAATTGGCTACTAATGTCCCACCTTTATTGCAAAAAGATGGATGCCCAAGGTTATAATTGGTACATCATTTTGTTCCAGAACAAATTATCATCGGCACCCGTGCTGCTTGAAGTACTACTATCCTAGTTATATAGAGATTTAGATGCTAAAGGTGAGTTCTGACTAGATAATTATATGTACAATATACTGTTGTATAATTAGAGAAAGGTTGGATTTTAATAAACAATAACAAGCATATATACATATATATATGTACAAGTTACAAAACGAAAGGTCTAGTTATTGCTTACCAAGGCAAGTAGCTCATTATAGCCAATAGGTTTCTTAATCATTTTTTTCATTCCTGCCTCTATGCATTTCTGTTCATAGATTTTCCCTACATGCCCAGTTAAGCCATATATCATTGGGGGTGTCACCTTCTTTTCAGTAGCATAGCTTAATATCTTCTGGGTAGCTTGAAAACCGTCCATAATTCTCATTTCACAGTCCATCAGTATTAAAGAAATTTTAGAATAATATTGAACATATTTCTCTACAGCTTCTTGACCATTATAAGCAGCAATTGTCATATACCCAGCTTTATTCAGGATCTCCTGAGTGATCTGAACATTAAAATGATCATCATCGACAACAAGAATCAAATCCTCTTTGAATGAAGAGACCGTTTCTAAATATGGAGTCAGGCACTGTTCTAACTCATACCTTTTGGCTGGCTTTCTAATGAAGTGGCTGGCACGAACACTTCCTTTAGGATTCAAGCACTTCGAAATCGCTGCTTCTACAGCATTTCCTGAGATCACAACGATAGTGGCTGGAGATGGGATATGATATTTCTCTTCTAAGACTCTGATTTTCTCTGAAGCTTGAATTCCGCCCATGACAGGCATTTCCAGGTCCATAGTGATGATCTGAATTGGCTTGTTCTTCTTCAAACTTTGCTCATAGACCTCAGCAGCTTTAAGGCCATTAGGAGCAATTTGTACAACCTCAATTCCAAATGAGGCTAAGTAATTAGAGATGATCTGGGCATTAAATGTATTATCCTCTACTATCATTGCTGTAGGGGTATTTTTCACAATTGACATGGAATCGAAGGTACATAGTTCTCTTAATTTTGTTGCGCATGGGGTACAAGGTATATTCACTGAGAAAGTAGATCCTTGGTCCACAACACTATCAACTTTGATATCAGCTCCTAATCTGTCAACTATTTTCTTTGTTATCCATAAACCGAGTCCAGTTCCAAGTACATTTGTTTGTTCCTTGGGAGCAAACTGTGCATATTTGTCAAATAGATTCTTGAAGTTTTCATGTGAGATTCCAGAGCCGGTATCAATAACTTGGAAAACCAGGATACCTGACTTCTCACTTTTCAAGGTTGGAATATTCCCCATCTCTTTCTTAGCTAAGGATTTAGGGTCTACAAAGTGTCCGGAAATAGAAGAGCTATTTGATAGATTCAGAAATGGTCCTGCCTTTTGAGAAGAACAATTGTAGCTCTCATCAGGAATATAGCTCATTTCTTCATCAACATCATCCAGATCCCCAGATTCCTTTGTACTCCAAAAGACTCGGATTCTAATCTCTCCTCTTTGAGTAAACTTGATTGAATTACTTATCAAATTAACTCCATTTGCTCGGAGGGTGCCAATTCGCATTTTCTATTTGGTATTCATTGCCATATATGGTCTCCAAGTGAATTTCTGAGTTAAGGCGGATTAAACTGTAAAACCCTTTATTTTTAAGGAAAAAATGACTGTTGCTAGACTTTATAAACCACACAACTTAGGTTATCATCTTCGGTAGCTATAATATTATGACACTTTGTGGAGCATGCTTTCTAACCCAACCCTTATACAAAGCATTTATTATGTTTTTTTTTTTTTTTTGTT
>Ga0065720_1021033_pt1 | contig 11759 bp, 11 predicted proteins | sample Thericmetagenome_FD_59107 | JGI IMG/M metagenome (GOLD analysis project Ga0065720, IMG submission 59107) | Thermophilic microbial communities from the Joint Bioenergy Institute, California, USA of rice/straw/compost enrichment - eDNA_2 v2... | ecosystem: Engineered > Solid waste > Grass >... | reverse complement strand
TCGGCACCCATCGATACCAACGATGGTATGCATTGAACATCATCATTTCTGTCTTCGCCCTCGGTTGCCTAAGATCTCGCCAACGGCAACCGTAGGACGACAGCATGAAAATCGGTAAGGAAACCCAGCCCCGGACGCGTATTTCCACTTCGGACGAACACACCATCGTGGTTCGCGGAAGCGATCTCTGTGCCGACCTCATCGGCAAGCTCTCCTTCACCGATTATTTCCACCTCCTGGTTACCGGCCGGCGCCCCGATGCGGCGGCCGCGGCGGTGCTCGATGCCACCTTGGTGGCGATTGCTGAACACGGCCTCGTCCCTAGTGTCCAGGCCAGCCGCATGACGCTGGCGGCAGCACCGGAGGCGATGCAAGGCGCGGTGGCGGCCGGCATCCTGGGCTGCGGCTCCGTCATTCTCGGCGCCGCAGAGAATGCTGGCCGGATGTTTAGCGAAATCGACCGCGAGGCGGGGCCGCAAGGCGAGATCGCCGCGGCGGCCGAATCCGTGGTGCGCGCCTACCGGGCCGCCGGCCGCGCGATCCCGGGCTATGGGCACCCCCTGCACAAGGCGCGGGATCCCCGCGTCGACGCTTTGTTCGACGTGGCGGCGCGCCATGGCCGCAGGGGCCGCTTCGTTGCCATTGCGGAGGCGGTCGAGCGCGTCATACCCGCTGTTGTCGGGAAGGACCTCAAGCTGAATGTGTCGGCCGCGATTCCGGCCGTGCTGCTGGACGTGGGCTATCCGGTGGCGGCGTTGAAGGGCGTGCCCATCCTTGCGAGAACGGCGGGCTTGATTGCCCACCTGACCGAGGAGGTCGAGCACTCCATTGGATTTGCGCTTTCTTATCAGGCCTCGCGCGAAGTGGTGTACGAAGGCGAGGTTCCTCCCGGGTGGGCGGGCGGTACTTCCTCCCACCCCTGACATCTGCCGCTGCTAGCCGGCGGCGTCCAAAAGAACGAGAGCTGGAGACAAGGAATGAAAACCACGAAATGGCTGGCTGCATGCTTCGGTTTGGCTTTATTCGCCGCGACGGCAGCGTCGGCGGCTTCCCCCGAGTGGCCCACCAAGCCCATACGCGTGATCGTCGGGTTCGCGGCAGGAACGCCGCCGGACGTATTTGCGCGCATGTATGGGGAATATGCGACCAAGACGCTGGGCGTTCCGTTCGTCGTCGAGAATAAGCCGGGCTCTGCGGGCAACCTCGCCGGCGCAGCGGTGGCCCAGGCGCCGGCCGATGGGTACACGATCCTGTACAACGTTTCGACGGCGTTCACGATCAACCCGTTCATCTACGGCAAGCTGCCGTTCCAGCCGGAAAAAGACCTGGTTCCGCTCTCGACCTCAATGAGCCAGGGGCTGGTGCTCATCGCGGGGCCGCAGTTTCCTGCAAGCTCTCTCAAGGCGCTGCTGGAACAGGCGAAAGCCAAGCCGGGTTCGATTTCACACGCGTCATACGGAGCGGGAAGTCCCTCTCACTTGGTGATGGAATGGCTCAAGGACGAAACCAAGACCGATATGTTGCACGTCCCGTATCGGACTTCTCCCATCCCCGACCTGATGGGCGGGCAAGTCGACGTGGTGCTTGAGCCCATGGCAAGCGCCCACCCGCTGATTGCCTCCGGCAAGGTCAAGGCGCTCGCCTACTCGGGCCCGCAGCGCCATCCTGCGCTGCCCGATACGCCGACGTTCGCGGAAGTCGTGCCGAATCTCGCGATGATGTCATGGCATGGCTTCTGGGCCCCCGCCGCAACGCCCCCGGCCGTGCTTGAGCGGTTGCATGCCGCCTTGCTGGAGGCCAGCAAGAATCCTGACCTGCAGCGGCGCATACGGGAGCTGAATTCGGAGCCGCTGGGCGTGAGCCGCGCCGAGATGGCGGCCATGGTGCAGCGGGACGCGGAAATCTACGGCCGCATCGCCAAGACGCGCAATATTCACGTTGATTGAACTGCCCGCTTGCCGGGTGCAGCGAACACGCATTCAATGGAAGCATCTATGCCCAAGGTACTCGAGGGAATCAAGGTTCTGGAACACGGGACGTTCATTACCGGGCCGGCGGCCGGCATGCTGCTGGCTGATCTTGGCGCCGAGGTGATCAAGATCGAACAGCCGCAGACGGGCGATCCGTTCCGGGCATTCCGGGGAGGTCTCTATAGCCCGCATTTCCAGACCTATAACCGCAATAAAAAGAGCGTGACGCTCGATACCAAGGTGGCGGCAGATGCGGCAGTGTTCGACGAGCTGGTCCGCGAGGCCGACGTCTACATCCAGAATTTCCGGCCGGGGGCGGCCGAGAGGCTGGGTACGGGCTCGGATCGGCTGCGCGAAATCAACCCTCGGCTCATTTATTGCGCCATCAGCGGCTTCGGGCAGGACGGGCCGGCTGCGCGCCGCCCCGCTTACGATACCGTGGCGCAGGCCGCGAGCGGCTTTCTACGCTTGCTCGTCAATCCTGCCAACCCGCGCGTGGTCGGCCCGGCGATGGCCGATGCGCTGACCGGCTTTTATGCGGCATACGGCATCTTGGGCGCGCTGATCGAACGCCAGCGCACCGGCGTGGGCAGGCGGGTGGACGTTTCCATGCTGGAGGCGATGTGCCACTTCAACCTGGACGCATTTACGCACTATTTCTCCGAAGGCGAAATCATGGGGCCCTATAGCCGGCCGAGCGTCTCGCAGTCGTATGTGCTGGCGTGCCAGGACGGCAAATGGATCGCCTTGCACATGTCTTCGCCCGAGAAATTCTGGCGCGGCCTCGTGCAGGCGATCGAGCGCCCTGGGTTGCTGGAAGACCCGCGTTTTTCCACGCGGGAGGGGCGCATCCGCAACCAAGATGAACTCATCGAGATCCTTGGCGAGGCATTTGCCGCCCACCCGCGCGCCTATTGGTGCGCGCGGCTCGAAGCGCAGGACGTGCCGCATGCGCCGATGTACGACACCAGCGAAGTGTTGGAAGATCCCCAGGTGAAACACCTGCAGCTCGAAGTCGAGACTGAGCATCCTACCGTGGGGCGCTGGAGGACAGTACGTTCGCCGGTTTCCTACGACGGGCAACGTCCTGTGGAGGTGACCGCCCCGCCTACGCTTGGCGAGCACAACGATGCCGTGTTGGGGGCGGTGCGTGAACGCTTGGCTGCGAGGCGCTGAGCGGGCCCGGCGCGGCACGCGCTACGTCTTGCCCGATGCCGCGGCAAACTTACGCAGGCTGCGTTTGAGCGCCATGCGCCGGATCTCGGTCGCGAGCGCTTTGGCCGTCGGGCGCGGCGTGGCGCCGCGTTTCCACAGTAATCCCGGCGTGCGCATGGGATTGGGGCTCTCGAGCGGGAGTACGCAGATGTCGCTGCGTTCAGGCACCGCGTGTTCAGAGATGATAGTGGCCAGCTGCGTCTTGGCAACCAGGCCGATCATGGGCATGACTGCGTTCATTTCCACCACGACGAGAGGCTCGGCGCCGCAGCTTGCGAAGTATTCGTCCAGTAGCCGGCGCGTCGTGTATTGCGAGGACAGCAGTACCAACGGCTGTTTGTGCAATTCCACCATCCTGAGCCGGCGCCGCTTGGCATACGGATGGGAGGCGGAAACCACCAGGACCATCTCTTCGTTGTGCAAGGGCTCGAACCAAAGCGCTTCCGGGTCGGTGGGCTGGTACCCCACGCCGAGGTCCAGCTGGTCCGCGATGAGGGCGTTGGCGATGTCTTGCGCGGATAGCTCCTCGACCAAGATCTTCACGCCGGGGTGCCTGCCCATGAATCGCGCCAGGCATTCGGGCAGGAAATTCATGTTGAAGGTGAGCGTCGCCCCGATGCGGACTTCTCCCTTCAGGGCGCCCGACGACTGGCGCAGCTCGCCCAGCCCCTGGTCGACTTCGCGCAAGGCGCGCGACGCGTATCCCAAGAAGGTTTCGCCGGCCTCGGTGAGCATGACCTTCCTGCCGATGCGTTCGAACAGCACGTGGCCGAGCTCTTCTTCCAGCTGCCGTATCTGGTGGGAAAGCGTGGACTGGGTGACGTGGACGCGTTCTGCCGCCCGCGTGAAGTTGAGGCATTCCGCAAGGGCGGAAAAATATCGTAAATGGCGAAGTTCCATGGCGTGCGACGGCTGTCCTTCCCATAGAAGTGGGCCAGATTATCACGGCAGGACGCCGGTCGCGGCGCCGCTTGCTTAAGCAGGCCCGCCGACGATGGGGCCGCTGACGATAACTATCAGGAGAGAGGTGAGTATGGATGCAACGAGTACCTGCGCGCTGGACTTGACGGAAAAAGTCATTGCTTCGTTGTCCGGCTGTGAGGATGAGCGGTTCCGCTTCGTCATGACGGAGCTGGTCAAGCATTTGCATGCGTTTGCGCGCAAGGTCGATCTGCGTTCCGAGGAGTGGATGGCGGCGATACAGTTCTTGACTGCCGTGGGACAGACGTGCACCGACAAGCGCCAGGAATTCATCCTGCTTTCGGATACCCTGGGTTTGTCGATGCTGGTGGTGGCCTTGGCGCAGATGCGCGCCAGCAAGGCGAGCACCAACGCGGTGACGCCTGCGACCGAAGCCACGGTGCTCGGCCCGTATTACTGGGAGGGGGCGCCCGACCTGCCGCTTGGCGCGGACTTGGGCGCCGGCGTGCGCGGCGAGCCGGCTTTCTATCACGGGAGGGTCACCGATACGGAGGGACGTCCTTTGGCGGGCGCGCTCTTGGACATCTGGTCTGGCGACGGCGAAGGCGTCTACGACATGCAGCTCGAAGGCAATGCCCAAATGCGGGCGCGTGGCCGCATTCGCACCGACGAGGAAGGGCGGTATTGGTTCTGGTCCATCAAGCCGAGCTTTTATCCCATCCCGATGGACGGACCGGTCGGCCGGATGATAGAGCACATGCGGCGCGATCCCAACCGGCCTGGGCACATCCACATGATCGTGTCGGCCGAAGGCCATGTTCCCATCGCGACGCATTTGTTCGTGGCTAACAGCCCCTACCTGGAGACGGACGTCGTGTTCGGCGTGCGGGACAGCCTCATCGTGCCGTTCGAGCGCATGGAGCCAGGGACGGCCAGCGACGGACGGGTGATGGACCGCCCTTACTGGGAAGCACATTACGATTTCAGGCTCGCTGCGGCAAAGTAGCGTGTCGTTCCTGCGCGGAGGCGGGTGGCCGGCAGTATCGGCTCCGCGATGACGCAGGGGACGGCATCGCGGGAAGGCCAGGCGGTTGCCCGGGATTTGCGGACCGGGGCATTTCGATATACGGTTGTACCGTACAACCATATCGGAGGTGCCATGGCGGTTGTCTTGGAATCGCCGCTGATCGACTGCGTCCGCGAAGCGTCGCGGCAAATCGTGCGGGAACTGGGCTTCATGAAGCCCACTTTGGCGGCGACGGACTATCCGCCCTCGGCCGTGCACGCCATCGTCGAGATCGGCCGCCATGGTGCGCTTGCGGCGGCCCAATTGGCCGAGCGGCTGAAGCTAGAGAAATCCAGCGTCAGCCGCATGGTTCGCAAGCTGATCGAAGCTGGCGAGTTGCGGGAATCGCCGAGCGCTGAGGACGGGCGGGTCAAGCTGCTGACGCTCACGGCGCGCGGCCGCCGCACGTTGGCCGCCATCGACGCCTATGGCAGCCAACAGGTCGCCAAGGCGCTTGCGCCGCTGTCCGCCGCCGAGCGGCAGGCGGTGGAGTGCGGCCTGCGCACGTACGCGCAGGCATTGGCCGGGCGCGGGGCCGGCAAAGCCGAGGCCGTTCCCGTTCGCATCGAACGGGGTTACCGGCCGGGCCTCGTGGGCCGGGTCGTCGAAATGCACGGACGCTACTATGCCCGGGCGGCCGGATTCGGCGCCTATTTCGAGGGCAAGGTCGCCAGCGGGCTTGCCGAGTTCTGCGCGCGGCCTGCCTCGACGCGCAGTGAAATCTGGACTGCCCTGCTCGGCGACCGCATCGTCGGCGCCGTGGCCATCGACGGCGACGCCCTCGGCCCAGACGCCGCGCATCTGCGCTGGTTCATCGTGGAAGAAGGCATGCGCGGCGCCGGCATAGGCGCCAAGCTGTTGGATGAAGCCGTGGCCTTCTGCGACGCACAGGGTTTCCCCAAGATCATGCTGTGGACCTTCCAAGGCCTCGACGCCGCGCACCGCCTGTACGAGGCCCACGGCTTCGTGCTCGCCGAGGAGTGGGTCGGCGACCAATGGGGAACGGAAGTGGTCGAGCAGCGATTCGAACGGAGCCGTCCGTGAGCGCCCTGTCCAAGCCTCCCGCGAGCGGCATCGACCTGCCGGGCGCGGCCATGGCCATCACCATTCCGGCCGCGGACGGCTATCCGCTCGCCGCCTTCGTTTGGCGGGGCGTGGATGCCCCGCGGTTGGTCCCGCGTCCCGTCGTGGTCATCAACGCGGCAACCTCGGTCAAGAGCCGTTATTACTTTCGCTTCGCGCAGTACCTGTACGACAACGGCATGGATGCGGTGGTCTATGACTACCGCGGCATCGGCCATTCGCGTCCCGGGCGCCTGCGCGGCTTCCAGGCCAGTTGGACGGATTGGGGGGCGCTCGACTGCGAAGCCGTGCTCGAGTACGCGACACGCATGTGGGCGGGACGCGAGGTTCATTTGGTCGGACACAGCTTTGGCGGATGGGCTCCGGCACTGGCTCCGTCGAACCGGTACATCAGCCGCATGGTGACCGTCGGCGCGCAATTTGCCTATTGGCGCGATTACGGGGCCGGGGCGCGATGGCGCATGGCGCTCAAATGGCATGTGGTCATGCCGGCGTTGGCGCGCGTGTTCGGCTATTTCCCAGGGCGCCGCCTCGGGTGGCTGGAAGACGCGCCCGCCGGCGTGGCGCGGGATTGGAGTGCGCCGACGCCGCGCTATGAAGACCGTCCCAGCGCCCGCCGCCAGTTCCGGGATGCCGGCTTGCCCGCGGCGCAGGCGCGCGCCCACATCCTTGCCATCAGCCTGACGGACGACCCGTTCGGGACCGTCGAAGCCATCGACCGCGCGCTAGGCTATTTCATTCGGTGCGAGCGCACGCATTTGCGCATTGCGCCGCGAGAGATCGGCCGGGAGAAGGTGGGCCATTTCGCCTTTTTCCACAGCGATTTCCAGGACGTCTTGTGGCCGGTGGCCTTGGCTTGGCTGCGGGGCGCGGACCGCGGGACGATCAGCCGGATGATCGGCGTGCCTGCCCGGGCGTGGCCACCTGGCTAGCCGTTTCCGGCGTGGTGCCAGTCCTTGCCAGACACCCGAGCCTTGGCCAGCGCCCAGGCCGGCTACAGGCCGCCCGCGACTTTGAGTACCGAGCCCGTTACGTAGCCTGCGCGTTCCGATAGCAGCCACATGACCGCCTCGGCGATTTCTTCGGCGCGCGCGATACGCCCCATTGGCACGCGCGCTGCGATGCGCTTGGGACGGTCGGGTTCGCCGGCTGCGGCATGGATGTCCGTCAGCGTCGTTCCCGGCGCGACCGCATTGACGCGGATCCCCTGCGCCGCGACCTCGCGCGCGAGGCCGACGGTAAAACCCTCCACCGCGGCCTTGGATGCGGCGTAGTGCACGTACTCGCCAGGCGCCCCGGATGCGGCGGCGATGGACGAGACGTTGACGATGTGGCCGGGCCTGCCTTGTTCCAGCCACATGCGTACCGCGTGCCGGCTAAAGCTCATGGTCCCCATGACGTTCACTTCCAATACGCGCCGCAGGGTCTTGGTGTCGGCTGCGTGGAAGGGGCCGATGGGGCCCGTGACCCCGGCGTTATTGACCAGGCCGGTTATCGCCCGGGGTAGGGAGGCAGCATGCGCGAACACGCGGTCTGCGGCGTCGTCGTCTGCGACGTCCGCCTGGATGCAGGTCGCTTCGCGGCCAAGGGCCCGGATTTCCTGTACCAAGGCGTGCGCCGCATCGCCCTGCTCGTGGTAGGTGAAGCAAACATCGTAGCCGGCAGCGGCCGCCAAGCGGACCGTCGCGGCGCCTATGCCGCGGCTGCCGCCGGTAACGACGATGGTGCCTGGATGCGTCATGGGCTTGCCTCCTTGCGATGACGACGGTGAAGCGCGACGGCGGCTGCCAGTAGCGCCACGGACATGACCAGCATCAATGCCAAGGTTCCCGGGTAGCCCAGGTTTCTGATGGCCAATGCAAATACGACCGGTGCGCCGGCGCACAGGATGAAAACCGGCTTCAGGACGCCGCCGACGATGCGGCCGTATTGCCGCGCATCGAACAGGGCGAGCGGGATCGCGCCGCGCATGATGGTGGCCATCCCGTTTCCTGCGCCGTATAGGAGTGTAAAGAGTGCCGCGCCGGGCAGGGTCGTGCCGGCGGCGAGCGCGGCGGCGAATGCGAGGCACAGTAGCGAACATGGAACGAGATTGACGGTCAGTATGCCGATGCGCTGGCCGGCGAGCGCGAGGCTGCAGCGTCCTGCCACCTGGCCTAGGCCGAAGAGCGTGGACAGGGTAATGGCCGTGGCCGGCGTCCAGCCGAGCCCGTGCAACATGCCGGGCAGGTGCGCGGCCATGCCGGACTGGAGGAAAAGGACGATCGCGGCGGTGCAGCCGTAAAGCGCGACGTCTGCGCGGAGTGCCGGCAGCGGGACCGTGGTGACCGCGCTTGCGGCCGGGCCTGCGGCCTCACGGTGTGCCGGCAGGGCCAGGTGCAGCAGGGATGACGCTGCCAGTGCCAGGGCATAGGCAAGCAGGGCCGCGCGCCATCCCCAGGCCTCGGCCATCCACTGGCCGAGCGGCCAGAAGACCGTCGAGGCGAACCCGCCGAATAGTGTGATGGATGACATTGCGGTGCGTGAGCGAGGCCCCGCGAGGTGCGCCAAGGCGGCGAAGGCCGCATCGTAGAGCGCGAGGCGCATGGCAAGCCCGAGCAGTATCCAGCCCAGGTAGTAGACGGCGCCGTGATGCGCAACGGCCAGCGTGGCGCAGCCCGCGGCACCAATCCAGCATCCTGCCATCATGGCCGCGCGGCCTCCGCGCCGGTCGATCCAGCGTCCTGCGGAGGCCGAGGCGATTCCCATGACGACCAGGGCGCAGGAGAACCCGCCGTATACGAATCCTGCCTGCCAGCCGGTTTCCGCCTGGATCGATGGGCCGAACACTGACACGAGGTAGTGCATCGTGCCCCAGGCGATGACCTGGGCCACGCCGAGGCAAACGACGATACGGCGGGGGATGACGTTCTCCCGGGCCACAACCGGTGTCTTCATCGCAGATGGAGAGGCGGGCGTGCCCGGAGAAGGGCGATGGGGCATGGCTGGCGATGAGAAGTCGGTCCGGACGAAGCGCCCGGCGTCGGGGTTTGTATGGCGTTGACCGTACTCTAGCGTTTGGCATTACATAAAAGAACCTGCGTCTTCTTATGCAATGCATAAACAACTTCTATGCAGCCCCTGAATCCCGCCTACCTGCTCACTTTCAGCAGCGCAATGGAATTGGGCAGCTTCACCGCTGCCGCCGAACGGGCCGGCATGACGCAACCTGCGGTCAGCCACCAGATACGCGAGTTGGAGCGCAGGTTGCAGTTGCGCCTGGTCGAGCGGGTCGGGCGGCGGGTGATGCCTACCCAGGCCGGGCGTTTGCTGCTGGAGCACACGGCGCGCATCAAGCTTGCGCTCGACGACGCCGAGGCGGCGATGCAGCAACATGCGAATGCGCCGGGCGGGCTCGTTCGCATCGGCACCGGCGCCACCGCCTGCATTCACTTGCTGCCGCCGGTACTCAGGCAACTCAAGCGCAAAGTGCCGCAGCTCGACATCGCGGTGAGCACCGGCAATACGCCGGAGATCCTGCGCCGCGTGGAAGACAACACGCTGGATGCCGCGCTGGTGACATTGCCGGCAGCCGGGCGCAGCCTGGATATCCGGCCGGTGGTGCGTGATGCGTTCCTGGCGATCGCGCCGCGTGGCCAGGCGTCGATGAAGCGAATTTCGCCGCAGGCGCTAGCACGGCAGCCGCTCGTGCTGTTCGAGCGGGGTGCCAATACACGCCGGTTGATCGATGAGTGGTTCGGCCGGGCGGGTTGCCACGTCAAGCCCGTGATGGAGCTGGGCAGCGTGGAGGCGATCAAGGAGATGGTGGCGGCAGGGCTCGGGTGGTCGCTATTGCCCCAACTGTCGGTGGCGACCGCGCGACTCCGGAGCGGCCTGGACGTCATCCCGCTTGCACCCGGCCTGGAGCGGCGGTTGGCGTGGGTGATGCGGCGCGACAAGCCGCTGAGCCGCGCATTGGGAATGGTGCGCGACGCGGTGCTAGGGCTGCAGGCGGCGTCACGCGCGCCCTTCCAATGAAAACGAGCAGGAGCCCTCATGCTGGACTACAAGCGAATCAACCTCCAGTTGCTGACCTACCTGGACGCTTTGATGAAAGAGCGGCACGTCACGCGCGCGGCGGAACGGGTAGGCATAGGACAGTCCGCGATGTCCAGCGCGCTGGCGCGGTTGCGGGAAATCTTTCACGATCCGCTGTTGGTCAAGACCTCAGCCGGGATGGAGCCGACCGCGAGAGGCCTGGAGCTGGCGCGCAAGGTACACGAGGCGTTGGATCTCATCGAAACGGCGACCCGCGGTGCGGAAGAGTTCGTGCCTGCCGTGGCCGAGGGGCATTTCCGCATCCTGGCGTCCGAAGGCGTCGCGCGCCAGTTCCTGCCGGGCGTCATGGCGCGGGCGCGGCGGGAGGCGCCCCGGTTGCGGTTTACGTCGCGCCCCGTGGACATCCGTCGTACGCACGAGTACCTGCGCGACGCCGAGGGTGACCTGGTCATCGGTTACGTGCGCCAGGCCCCGCAGGACCTCTACCAGACGGTGCTCTATCCGCAGAGCGTCGTTTGCATCGCGGCGGCGAACCATCCGGGTATCCGTGGCTCGCTCACGCCGGAGGAGTTCGTCGCCTATCCTCACGTGGTGTGGGGAACGGGGCCGGTGCCGTATCCCACCATCGAGGTCATGGTCGACGACATCCTCGAGCGAATGGGGGTGGTGCGCGATGTCGGCCTGCGCGTTCCCAACGTATTGTTGTCGGCTGACGTGGTGGCCGTCACCGACATGCTCGCCATCGTGCCTCAACGCATCGCCTCCGACGCGGCGCGAAACCTGCCTCTCCAGATCCTGCCCCTGCCCTTCGAAACCGATCGCGCCGACCTCAGCATGCTCTGGCACGAGCGCGTGCACCGGGACCCTGCGCATATCTGGCTGCGGGGCGTGATGCGAGACGTGGCTGCCGAGCTTCGCCGCGAAGCGGGGATTGACCTGCCTCAATAGCGGCATCGTCCGCACGCGATTGTGGGCAGCGCGGCCGGCTTGTTGTAATCGCCGGCATGCAGGACGAACCTCTTTCCTTTTCGACCGGATGCCCTGGGCGGCAAACGCATTACAGCCTGCAGGTAGGCGGCCGCATCGTGCCCGGCATCGCTTGGTTTCCCAAGGGAGCCTGTGCGGGGCTGGTTCTCGCGGGTCACGGCGGAAGCGGGCACAAGGCATCTCCCGCCGTGCTCGCCATACGCGACCGGCTCGTGCCGGAGGGCTATGCGGTTGCTGCCATCGACGGGCCCGTGCATGGCGATCGCCGTGCGGACGGTTCGCTTGACCCGTCCTTGGCGCGCGCGGATTTTCGCGCCGCATGGCGCAGCGGCGCGGGGCGCGACAGCATGACGCAAGACTGGATGGCTTTCCTGGATGCCTTGCTTGCGCTGCCGGAGCTGTCGGAACGTCCCGCGGGCTATATCGGCGTGTCCATGGGGACGGCATACGGCTTGCCCTTTCTCGCCCAAGACAAACGG
>Ga0065720_1021031_pt1 | contig 11768 bp, 4 predicted proteins | sample Thericmetagenome_FD_59107 | JGI IMG/M metagenome (GOLD analysis project Ga0065720, IMG submission 59107) | Thermophilic microbial communities from the Joint Bioenergy Institute, California, USA of rice/straw/compost enrichment - eDNA_2 v2... | ecosystem: Engineered > Solid waste > Grass >... | reverse complement strand
GACCACCGAGATCTACACTCTTTCCCTACACGACGCTCTTCCGATCTTTTTTATTTTTTAAAAGCCACTGTCTTTAGAATAAACTCTATGAAATGTAGAGTCTATTTTCTTATAAACTTTATACCCATCGTTAAGGAGGTATACTGTCATAGACTGCTTGTTGGCTGTGTTGAAAGTTATTTGTAGCTGCCAAATATTCCTCTGACATATTAAGATATTTTTGTTGACTAATTTCCAACTTTTGCTCAATATTCTTAATCTCTTTCTTTGCATTCAAAAAGTTTTTGATAATACTGTCTATTTCAAATATTTGATTATTTGTACGAAAGTTAAATGGCAATGACAAAGAAAAGTCTCGGCTAAACATCTTCTTTTCTTTCAGCTTTTTCACCAGAGAGATTCTTCTCCAGATTTCTTTGTTGAATTCATGGATGATATTTTGGAAATATTTTCTAATAATTTGGAAATTTTTCTCCAGAGAATCAATGACTACTTGAAGCTTCTGATTATACTCTAAAAACTTTTGCTCCAGGGAATAGGACATGCTTTCAAAACGGAGCTTCTCAACATCCCCAATTGAAATTAGGGATTGAGCATGCAATTCATTGTGATTTTCTTTACACACCGAGCAAAGGTATCTGTTATCACATTCCTCATCTATGCATATGAAGCCAATAAACTTCTGATTGTGATGATTGCAAAACATTGATCCGAAATCAAATATTTAATTATATTCTGCACATCAAAAAAACCTTAATTTTGTCAAATACTAAAATAATGGAACATTTCATAGAAGTCATTCAATTTTGCATAATTGAGGAAATCAGTTCAATATAAGTTGTGGCCAGAAGGATAGAAATGATCCCAAATAAATGCGATTCAATGAATGCGAAAAAGCAAAAACTCGCTTGCTCACGAATACATGATTTTCAAGGCCCTTCCATGCTAATTGTAGAAGAGTTCTAATTTCTAAATGAAATTGGACTTTAAATTACATTAGTCTCTATGGTATCTGATCGATTTTTTAAATTATTCCTGAGTTGAGAAACGAAATTAGTCCTATCTACCATTAATATCAGAATTAGGAATATACTTGAATAAGTTGTTCTGGAAAAAAAAGAATGTTCGAAGTTTTAAAAGATAGGAAATCCTTACAGGATGGAGCGCTAAACCTAACAATCCCATCATTAGACAATTAATAGATTGCAAAAAAATCATTTGACAAAGAACCCTAAAATTTGCTCTTTGAGATATCAATTTTCAGTATGATTAGAAACCTTAACTCATTGTTGGCAGTAGTTATATTGGTGAGAGTGTTTGTTAAGAGTTGAGTTACATTCTAAACACTTCTTTTACAGTTCTCAAAAATGATGAATATCAAACTAGGTAAACTTTAAATTATTTCAAAGATTGAAATCAGCTAGCAAAAAAACATAAATTTTCTTTAGGTATATTTGCTCAAGAGTCAGATAAATCATTGTTGTATCCCAGATAACAATGGATAGATAATACTTTTACTATCAACAAATCCATAATATCCAAATGAAACGAACATTTCTTTCAGGTTCTTATGATATTTAACTCTTTCTGCTTAATTTGATAAAATTATAACAAATTCCTTTATCTACTATGAGTATATTAATGAGGTTATGAGATGAACATTGATTGAGTTAAGATAGTTGGTTAGTAGACAAAGGTTTTCATCAGATTCAAAGTATCTTAATTGGAGGTTTCTTAGACTTTGAAGAAATTGGATCATACTTCCAAGCTCCTTAATTTCTGACTCGTCAATAAAGGATATTTTATGGTATAAGGATAAAGTACTGAGAATCTTAAACTTCTTCAAGAGTCGAAATCTTTCCAGCAATTTAGTTGAGTCTAAGGGTTCAACAAAGGCTAGTTCAAGAGTGTGTAATTTATTTCCAAAATTCTCAATTAATGCATTGAGTTGATTATAGAGATCCTCTCTCAATATAGGCTTATCTTCATACTTATCTATTTGGATCAATGAAAATTTTTGAAGATTCTGGAACGAATATCTTGAAGCTTTAGCGATCCGAAAAAAGGGTACTCTTATGGTAATTTCTTTGAGATTCTTGATTGTTGACATAATTTCAAACAAGATATCTAAGTCGATATAACATTCTTGTTGCTTTCCATTACCCCAAGTTGGTTCTCGCAAACTTTTATCCATAATTTCAATTTTGATTCTTTGCAAATATGGGCTCCTCTTCAAGACATCGGCATAGGTATGAGTAAATAAAGGATCAAAATATCCACTAAGTTCAAAGCTTAATTCTATATTCACTATTTGATTCCAGTTGCTAAGATTTATCAACTGTAGAGGTGAAGTTTCTTTGGGAGATTTAGTCAGTGATGGATCTATATCCATTGTAGGACTTCTAAGGCTTTTTCTAGGCGATGAATGCTCTTGAAAGATTGCTCCGATAGACGAAAGATTCATCCTACAAGCAATAGATTGTAGACTCTGAGGAAGCTTTAGCTTTTGAATATAATCCTCTTGTATCATAAAGTTTCCACAATTTATTTCAAGCAATTCTAATTGACTGAAGAGACTGAAATTTGTTGGAATAGAGAAATATTCATTTTTTGATATTTTTGACAAATTTAGAATCAATGCCTTTAGATGAGAAAATTTTTCTGCACAAGCAAGAAAGCGTATCAAGCTGTTTAAATCAATATACCTCTCTATACAAAGAAAGTTCATTGAAGAAGTAAAGAAAGTATCCATTTGACCAAACTCAATATGATTCATAGAATCAGTGTTAACATTGAGTTTGATCTTCTTTTGAAGTTTGAAATAATTATTGCTCCTTAACATATTGAATATTTGATTCATATCCCCTACTGCAGTAATATTGAGCTCAACAAGATTTTTTAATCTGAGCACATTTCGAATGAAGGATTGGAATTTATTAGACTCATAGTACTCCAAGTTCATTATTCTCAATTCATTCATTAGTAGAGGATTTCGAATCTCATCCAGACTATGAATATAAACATTCTGAAGGTTCTTCAAAGGATTCAAAATATTTTTCATTGTTATTGTAGAATCAAAGTCGCATATCATTACTTCTGTCATAGTTACATTCCTAGAATGAAATTTAAGCACTTGCGCAAAGAGCTCCAGATGAAAAGCATAGTTAATTTTTACCTTTTTTATGATCTTAACAGTCTTGAGATACCTGACAAATTGTCGAAGATGTATTGTATTTGGTGGACATTCTAAATCAAATTGCTTGACATAGAACATTGTTCGATATCTTCTAATGATGAATTCCAGAATAGATTTTGTTGAGTCAAGAAGTGCAAAGCTTAATATTAATCCAGATCTGTAGAACTTCATATCTTAAGACATTTTATTATGTCAATTAAAAACAAAAAAGCACGCATGTTCCAAGAACACATTGAGGGAACATGTATGCGATTTGTCTTGGCGTTGGGCCAACTACATTTATTACACTCATTAGGAATATCAATTTAAGTGTGTTGGTATTTTTCCAAAATATATCTAGGTTATTAAGATATATAAAAGATATATTAACATATTCTTTTTCAAGCTGTCTTTTACTGCCTACTTTAATTCATAAACAAATGACTAACAACTTGATGAGACAACTTTACTACTATAGGAAGATTGTAATGCTAAATTCAAGTGGAAGCTTGTTTAGATTTGGAAAAAATGTAGTGATTGCCTTGTTTCTCAGCTTAGATGTACTAGAAAGCCTTACTTTGTTGTCTAGACTTGATACAGTTTCAAAGTCGCTATGTTTTTATTTATACACCCGCCTAATTTAATTTTGATTGAATAGTATTTCTTCCATAAGATGTTTTCGCAACAGATATTATTGGAAATAATGGAAATTCCTTTGTCCATTCCAATATCTAAGTCGGGTTTTCATTTCCATCTGACCATAGCTATCCAAGCACTATGATTGATATAAATAAATCAATAATGGTTTAATTCTTAAATTTTTATTTATGAGGATAAGGTGATCGGAGGAAACGACATAAATAATAGCCCAGTACTTAAGATAATGTAACTGATCAGCTTTTTGTGAAGAACCAAGAAGTCATGAGGTTCCAATCTCTTTATCTTAGTAGTCTCCTCATTTTATGTTAACAATGGGTCAAGAAATATCTTTATCCTCATATAGGAATCATGCCTTATATATTGACAAGGAAAATGCGCAAGTAATCATTGAACCATAAGGCTGCAGATTTGGTTTAGACTTCATCAAATGACCTAAACTATATCATGGTACCAGACTATGACAATGCTCCATCTACAGATAAAGAAATCTCCATCTCGCTTTTCAACAACTTCTCATATTTGGATAATAGATCTTAGGATGGCATGAATTTGTAGAGAAACTCAAGAAGGTCTAGTCTGGATTTCTTAAGTGCTCTTGGAAGTCAACTGTTCATGCGTATCCTGAAGAAAGAGAGATCATTGGTAATAATAACCCAAGAAAAAGTTTCTTATCGTGGTTCTTATTTACAGTTTCATTAGTTAATAGTGGAGTCTTAATCATTCAGTTCTAATTAATGACTATGTGGATATCTTTGATAAAATTTTGGTTTAAAACCAGATCTGGAACAAATTTATAATCCTCAATTAAAAATGATCAATTTATCTCATATGAAAATAATTGTTTGTCTTTTTTTACTCTTAGCGCCTATTCGAGGTAAGCTCTCACTTTTCTTCTCTCAAGGCTGAAGGCGACTTCGAGGATATAGTAACTCGAGTACATTATATCTCTGCCTCGGGCAGTGAAAGTGGTTCACAATGGCGAACAGGTTCACTCGAAGGAGGGACACGACTCTATATCAAAGGTGAAGGGTTCTCCTCAGCATCTCCTGATCAGAATCGTGTCACAATTGGTGACCTAGAGTGCCCTGTGGTGCGTAAGAAAAGACTTAAATCTTGACTTAATTCATAGAATTCATGACTACAACAACTCAGATTGTATGCGATGTTCCCGCTCATGACGTCGAAGAAAGTCTCCAAGTCAAAGTCTTCGTTGATAATTTGAGAACTGGAACATGCTCTAGTTGTTATTGGTATTACTCATACTGGAAGACCCCTCAGATTGAATACCTTATCCCAAGTGCTGGCAGTCCAGGATCTGGAACTAACTTTTATGGACGCCAGAGAATTTCTTCTACATCCGACATTGATTATCTGAAGATAGGTCCTTTAAGATGTGACAAAAGCAACTATGTTGATATTGCTGAGATCACATTTAACAGTTGGGACAGAGTTCCCATTCCTTGTGATGTACCATCTGATCACGAAGCTGGCTACTATACAGTCTCTCAAAGAAATAAGCAAGCTACTGGTCATGCAAAGAGACTTAATTCACTTCCAGTATACAAAGATTCTAATTCATCATATGATTTTGCTGTTGTACCCCGAATTGATAGTATTAGTGCAAATAGTGGATCAAAAGAAGGACAAATATTGAATATTAAGGGTTCTGGCTTCTCCAAATCGGGCCAAAACACTGTTCGCTTAGGAGACACTCCATGCAATATCATTTCACAAGATGAAAGAGAAATTGTCTGTGAACTTCAACCAAGAGCTTCGAATCCTTCTACTCAAGGATATCATTCTGGATTGAAGTGGGAATATTATCAAGGTGCATCATCGATTGCTACTGTGAAGTCTGGAAGCGTTAGTCCGACAATCACTGGTTCTAGACTCAATAGTGATATGCCTCTCAACTAGTAAGAAATACCTTTATTTCTTTTTATTTGATAGTAATGATAAATACGTTGCTAAACTTAGTGGATACTTCAAAGCTCCTACTACTGGTAATTACAGATTTTATGTTTCAGGCGACGATGTTGCAGAGCTGTATCTCTCAACAACTCCATTAGATAAAAGCAGTCTTAGCAAAGTAGCCTTCACATCCACATCTTCCTGGTACAGAAACTTTTATCACGAAGAAAACACAAATCAACAGTCTGCTGATATTGCCTTGACAGCAGGAAATCTTTACTACCTAGAGTTTTATCTTCAGGAAAATAGTGGATCGGATCATGGTACTCTGGGAGTCAAGATTCCTGGAATCAGTCAAAACGTGAATGCAGTTCCTAATGTCCAGAAGATTACCATCACATGCCCAACAGATTATGAGACATATGATTTGACAATTAGTGGTGCTACTGGAGGCAAATTCCTACTTGCATTTGCTTTCTTAAATACTGACGGAACTACATACACTTTAAAAACAAGAGAGATTAACTACAATGCTGCAGATTCTACAATCCAAAACTATATTAAATGGGATATTGGATACTCCACTACAGTGACAAGAAAGATGCTTGACAGCGATGGTACTGAGACTGTGGATCCAGATTTGGCTGTTGACTATGTTTGGACTATTGTCTTCTTAAGCAAAAGAAAGTCAGCCAGCTTTTTGGTAGATGGTTCCTCTCTTCAAGATGGAACTGCTTCCTTGATACAAGTACAACCATCTTCTGATTCGCTTCAAGGTAGCTGGATCTTACATGCAAATGGAAAGAGTGAGACAATTCAATGGAATACTGAATCATGGGACTTAGAAGACTCCATTAGAAACCTTGGCTTCTCTGATCCTATCCATGTTGACAAGTATGGAGAATTTGAATATGGTGCTCAGTATGTGATTCAATTCCTAGGGGAGAATGGAGCTAATCCTACTTTAACATTTGATTATTCTGGTTTGACTGGATGCAAAGAACCTTCTGGAATCAGTGTTACTGCTTCGACTATTCAGGTTGGTAGCACTAATGACTTATACTACGAAACAATTCCATTCCATCTGTTGTTTACTGCTGATGACACTCCTCAAATCACCATTGAGTCAAATGGTATTTTAGGCCATTGCCCTAATTTCAACTGCGATTACAATATTATCACTTCTGGCTTACCTCATATCGCTAGTGTTGATTATAGTGCTGCACCAACTTTATCAATCACTCTTAACAATGCAGATTCTTACACTCAGAACCAACTAAGAGTCTTCCTAGGAAAGTTTGAATGCCAAGTCACATCAGGTCCATCCGCTGTAACTGCTAATTGTAATGGAGCTGAAGCTGGAGATTTCGTCCCAAGAGTCCACATTGACGGAGTTGGTTATGCTACTAGCTCAGCAAGTTCGATTACTGTCCCACTTACCATCACTTCAGTTTCACCTAGCAATATTAACCCTAATGGAGGCACCTTGCTCACTATTAGTGGTTCTGGTTTCCCTTCATCTGTCGACATCGCTGCTCAAAGAGGCCTCAGTGTAACGATTGGAACAGTTGATTGCGAATTCATTTCAGTTACTTCTACTCAGATTGTATGTGAATCTGGAGCAGTCAGTGGTGGCACACAGCTCACAATCACACTGAATTCCAAGACAGCTTCTCAAACTCTTGGAACTCTGGCCACTGTCCCTACAATTTCTGTTGATGGAATTTCACCTAGTGCATTGAGCCCAGTTTTGCATACAGTAGTGACCATCTCTGGAAGCAATTTCGACAGCACAACTACTAATACTCATGTCTATTTTGGAACCTCCACAAATTCAAAGGCTTATGAGTGCTTTGTCACAGAATCTACATCTAGTCAGATTACTTGTACATTCCTCGGAGGAAAAACTGGAACTTATAATGTTTATGTCAGGACATCTCTCGGGTACTCTAATAGCCTAACAGTGGATGTAAAGACAGTTTTAGCAGGCATTAGTCCAAGTAGTGGCTCTGAAGCTGGTGGTACTGTTCTAACATTGAGTGGAAGCGCATTCAGTTCTGATGCCCAGCAATCGATGGTCTTTATTGGGCCTTTGAATACCCAATGTGATGTAATATCTTCATCCGCTAACACTATCACCTGTATTACCCGTCCCAAAGAGTCTTCTTATGCTTCTGATACCGCTCTTGATGTTGTTGTCGCAAGCAGAATTGTTGAAACCGCTATTTGTTCTCCAGGCCCTTGCACATTTACCTATTCTTCAAGCGCAACCCCTATTGTCTCAGCTTTAAGCTCAACAAGTGTCAACCCTGGAGATACTTTGACAATTACTGGATCAAACTTTGTAGGTACTCCTACTGTAACTTTAGAGGGTATTGAGCTAAACGTAGAATCTTCTAGTACTACGAGCATTGAAGTCACAATTCCTACTTCTTTCAAACCTCACAAAAATGCTAATCTTGTTGTAAATATCCCTTCTATGGGAAATGCCCGCTTCAGCTCAATTAGCAATCAGATTGATGTTAACTTAGTCATCAGTAGTATTACACCAACATCAATTCCTTCAAACGGAGGGCTCATTACAATTAATGGTAAAGGATTCCAGAGTGGAATCTCTATTATAGTTGGAACTACAGCTTGTGACATTAGGTCCCTAAGTGATACTCAAATTGTATGCAGAGCTTTTAATGGTGGCTCACTTAAAGCTACATTTAACGAGTTTACTGCTGTCACTTGTGGATCATGCAATATTGGAATCTCCGATACTAATAGGCCCACTATAACTGCTGTTTCATCTGTTTCGTCATCTTCATTCACCCTCACTATCTCAGGCACTAATTTAGCTGGAACAACCCATGTATATTTGGTTTCAAGGGCTGATAAAAGAGATGTATTTGAGGCTGACTCCAACACTCCAGGATCAACTTCTGTACAAGCTGAATTCAGTAGCATTCCTGGTGGTGACTATGATCTTGAATTAGTCATTAACTCTAAAGTTGCCTATAGTAGTACACCTTCTGTCTTGATAGTATCAGTTCCCATCACAGCAGCTTTGAGTGGCACATACACTAGTTCCCTCGGTGGAGGCTTACCAATCACAATCACTGGACAAGGCTATTTTGGAAATGATCAAAAAGACAAGAACAAAGTTACTGTTTGTGGACTCCCTTGTGATGTAACAAGCAGCACATTAACAAGTATTACATGTTCTACTCCAAAATTTATCAATCCAGCTGTTAGAACCGCTTATCCTAACTTTGCTGAAATCATCAAACTTTCAGGCACATGGACAGCTGATAACAACTTGCAGGTTGGAAATGTGTTCGATCATGCCCTCTCAACTTCTTATCAATCGAGTACAACAGAATGCTCCATTGTTTTCAAGGTTGGAGATGATCTCCAAGCAGAGATTTCTGAAATTAGATTTTTCCCAACTGTTGATAGTGATGCTTCAAAGTTGGCTGGGTCCGTTATTGAAGGGTCTAATGATGGCATAACTTATACTACAATTACTACAATTGATGCCAATGCTCATGATGGATGGAACTTCTTCAATCCTGACACACCTGTCAGATACCAATACTTCAGATGGAATGGAGGTAGCTCAACTGCTAAATGCGCTCTAGCTGAACTTCAATTTTGGGGTATTCCACTTTCTACCAATACTGCCACTGACCTAAATTCAGTTTCATGTCCAGTTAGAGTAAGTGTAGGCAGCAAGACTGTTCAGACAACTACACAGGTTACTTATTCTCAAGTCATTACAGGATCACTCTCTTCCATCTCACCAAGATTGGGTACCTCTGCAGGTGGCACAACTCTCACTCTGACTGGTAATAACTTCATCACAAATACTGCAGATATCCAGGTTCTAATTGATGATGTACCTTGTACCGTTCAATCCGCAACCACATCGACAATTGTCTGCATAACTGGTGCTGCTCCTCCCATTGACACAAGAAGATCCTCTCTAGAAAGTGATTTAACCATTAGCTTTAACAATAGAGGAAGAGTCATCACTAACCAAATTAAATATTTGTATGTCGACAGATGGTCAGATTTGAATACATGGGGAGGCATTGCTCCACCAAGAGAAGGTGATTCTGTTAGCATTCCTAAAGGGCAGTCAATATTGGTTGATATTAGCCCACCCAAGTTGAAAGCTGTCATAGTTGAAGGAGCATTGATTTTTGAAGACAAAGATCTGGATTTCCATGCTGAATACATCTTGATAAGAAATGGAAGAATGCAAGTTGGTACTGAGCAAAATCCCATTCAAAATAAAATTACTATAACTATGCACGGAAGCAAATCCAGTCCCCAACTTCCCATTTACGGTAACAAAGTCATTGCCTTAAGAGAGGGTATTCTGGATATTCATGGAAAAGCCAGATCTCATACTTGGACTAGATTAAGCACAACAGCTAACGTTGGAGATACTTCAATTACCGTTCTCGGGGTAGTTGATTGGCAAGTAGGAGAAGAAATTGTTATTGCTTCAACAAGTCATGATCATTATGAATCAGAAACCAGAGTCATTACTTCAGTCTCAGTTGGTTCATCAACAACAGTTCTTGGCTTTGATGTTCCTCTTAGATTTAAACACTTTGCTTCTGAACAAACCTTTGGCGGAAAAGTATTCGACATGAGGGCTGAAGTTGGTCTCTTGACAAGAAATGTTGTCATCCAAGGTGATGAAAATTCACAAAAGGAAGAGTACGGTGTCCATATCATGACGGCCTCTCACTCTGGCGACGATAGTTCTATTGGAAGAATATCTTATACGGAAGTTCGTCAAGCAGGTCAAGCATTTAATGTGGGAAGATACCCAATCCACTATCACTTGGCTGGAAACGTTCATCAATCATACGTTCGCGGTAACTCAATTCATCATACATATAATAGAGCTGTCACAATTCATGGCACGCATTATCTCCCAGTCCAAAAGAATGTTGCTTACTGGGTTAAGGGTCACACTATTTTTATTGAAGACGGTATTGAAACCCATAATCTTATCGAAGATAATTTGGTCATCAATACCAGAGCTTCAGCAGCTCTTTTAGATACTGATCAAACTCCTGCAAGCTTCTGGATTACAAATCCTAATAATATCTTTAGAAGAAATCATGCTGCTGGCTCTGATAGATATGGTTTCTGGTTTGATCTAAAAGAGCATCCCGATGGACCTTCTGCTACAGACAGTATATGCCCTATTGGTACTAAGCTAGGAGAATTCATTGATAATGAAGCACATTCTAATGGAAGATATGGCCTTAGAATTTTCCATGAGCATACTCCCAGAACTTATCCTTGCCAACCTTTCAGTGATAGCACTAAGGCAAATCCCTTTGAAGCAAATCCACCAATTCAAGCAGTTTACCAAAACTTCTTAGGTTGGGCAAACATGCGAACTGCAGTTATTGGAGAATTATTGGGTGCTGTTAAATTCACAAATATTTTGGCTGCAGATAATCTAAGAGCTGGGATTGAAATCTCTGATGGTAATAGGTCTCCAGTTGGAACATTCCTTATTGATGGTGCCTGGATTGTTGGCCAGAGTGCAAATGCTGGAGATTCTTCTCTTTATCAAAGCAAGGCTGTCAGAGGTGTTATTACTCCTAAAGTTGATAATCTCATTGTGAAAAATGTAAGATTCTTTGGATTTACAGGAGAGATGACAGCTATTGAAACCTGCTCTCATTGTGAGCATCCAGCTGCCACAGATGTCGGAGGCAGAACTACTTTCTTCTCAGGGCTCACTTTCAACAATGTGGAAAGAAAAGTTAGATTCAACATTCCCTACAAAGAAATTTTGATCGATCAAGATGGAAGCTTAACAGGCAAAGGCCCAAATAGTGTAGTCACCTATTACTATAAGCATCTTGATACTACTCGATGTACTCGTGATGAAGATGTCTTCAATGGTCTTACTTGCACCAATGCTGTTACTATTAGAAGAATTGCCTTTTATAACCTTGATCCCTTCTCAGATTTTAGACTTATGGATGCTAACATAATTAGA
>Ga0065720_1021029_pt1 | contig 11783 bp, 13 predicted proteins | sample Thericmetagenome_FD_59107 | JGI IMG/M metagenome (GOLD analysis project Ga0065720, IMG submission 59107) | Thermophilic microbial communities from the Joint Bioenergy Institute, California, USA of rice/straw/compost enrichment - eDNA_2 v2... | ecosystem: Engineered > Solid waste > Grass >... | reverse complement strand
TGATTGTCTTCAAGATCACCGAGACCTCAAGAGATCTCTACTTTGTAATGGGTACTCAATATGGCGATGTTAAAAATTTGGTGCTTAACGTCTCTTCGGCCTCTGTGGTTATAGGCCTAGATACTATATTGGAAATGATTTGTTTGAAAGTTAGCAAATGGGAAATTCATCATTCAAGAAGTAATTATTCTAAAGCCACAACTACACAAGTTGCCTTCTATGCATCACTAAATCTTATACTTCCTGTGATGCTTGCCTATGTGGGCATGGAATTCCTCGATACTCTTGACCCTGTGCTAACTGGAAAGGGAGTTTTCCTCTCTGTTCCTTGGGCTATCTATGGAGATGGTGGGCTGATGACCACTATGTCTTTTGTCCTTTGGTTCGAGCCACTTAAAAACTTCCTGATGAATCTCTACGATCCTATGTATTATCTTCAACTGTTTAAGCAACGTAGGGCTATCGCGACCAATGGAAAATACCTTACACAAGCACAGGCCCATGAGTTGTTTGAAGGACCAGGACCAAGCATTGAAAAAAGATATGGATCCCTTGTGGCTGCAATGCTAATGACGGTATTCTTTGCTCCTGCTTTTCCTATAGCTCTGTTCTTTGCAGCAGCTGGTCTCACAATGAACTATTGGGCGGACAAGTATATTTTCTTAAGAAGAATGGCTCTACCTAACTATCTTGGACCTCAAATTCAACAAAAAGTCATAGCTAATCTTGAAGCCATTATTCTATTTTTCGCGTTTGGAGTCACATTTTTCACCTATAACGTAGTGTCAAAAGATCCAAATCCCGCTTGGTTGACTGTAGCAGACTACAGTTATAAACTAGAAATTGGTATTGCTATCTTTTACAAATTCATTATGCCAGTCAACTGGTTTAATCAGCTTCTTTTCCCCATTAAGAAGAGAGCAATTTTAAAGAAATCTTATGACGAAGTCAAGCACAAATTCTTGACTGACTATGATATTGAAAATCCTATTACAAGAGCTAAAGCCATTGAAGAAAGAATGAGGACAACTCTGGCTACAATGGGTGAAATCAAAGATGCAAACGAAGAAAAAAGGCTTAAGAAGAGTCTTTCAAAGGTGGATTCTGTATTGAAAAAGTATAGCTCCAGCTCCAGAAGCCCAAAAAGATCTCATGATAATACATCACTAGTGTAAATATTTCACAGAATACCTTATGCTAAGGCATTGAAATCTTGTTAATATAGTTATCTAGGTATGATTCATCTCATGATAGATTACATTTATTCTTTCTCATCTCATAATTACAATTCTGAAATTTAAACTACAAAGAGATAGTCTTTTTATGAGTCTGACATTTCTTCTCTAAGTAAATTCTTATTCTAATAATAAAGAAAATAGCAATATTAACAAAGGCCAAAATACAGTAAACTCCTAAATTTAGGATTAAGACCTGTTCTGACGAAAAAAGTCTTGATAATTTTTACCGTTTATTTCAGAATACAATAGAATCTTATTTTATTTAGATCTATAATTATTCTAACTTAACATAACATCTATCATTTTGAATTAAATATGACTGAATACACAACTGGCACACGTTATACTGATTCAGACGATGACTATGATGAGGGCATCAACTATAAGGCTGTCGAATATAACAACTGCTTAATTGAGGGTATTGAAGCATTCGAAAAGAGGGATTTTTCTAAATCTCTTGAAAAATACACTCAAGCATTAAATTATGTTCAAGAAGACGAAATCGAAAGAAAATGTCTCATCAATAGGTATATGCCATTTGCGTTTTTCTAAATGTTAGCAATATCGCCATGATTCACTTTTATAATCACGACTATAAGAAAGCCTTGAGCCAATTAGAATCAACACTGAATGAATTTAGAGACTTCAAGAATTCTAACTTGAATTTGACTGATTATCAACAGGCTATCTTCATCAAATTATTGGTAGAGTCATAGAAAGGAGAGAGTTTATTTATTAGGGCAACATCTGTGCATTAAATCTCTTCCTTAACAGATTTGAGGAATCAAAAGATTGTGCAAACGAAATAGCTTCAACCATCTCTCTAGCGTATAAACTCAATGAATAATGAATAAGTTGATAGAAAACCCGAGAAAAAGAAAATGCTGCATGAGGGATTATGCTATGCATTCTTCAGATTCAAAAACTTTGAAATGCTTAAGGAAGGATATTTCCAAAATCTTGAAGACAAATGTATATTCTGATCTATTTGTACTCATATCCTAGATAGCGGAGAGACATTGGGTTGCTTATATCTAATTCTCGGGCTTAACAGAGAGCTATTAAGTAAGATCAAATTAATTTGAGCAATAAGTTATAAGATGATTTACAGCTTGCTATGATCTATTATAAGAAGAGTTACGATATTTGGCAGAGACTTGATGACAAACTTTTCTTGCTTCTTACTTGTCGTCATATTACATCCTTAGCCCAAGAATTGAATATTTCAGCTGAAAACGCAGTATGTGAAAGCATTGAAAATATAAAAATATTAGGAATACTCAGCCATGATCAGAAATCTTATGACAAGAGAAGAGATGAAGAATATCTCTCTTGATCTTCTCTTCAAAGATTTTGAAAAGAGGATTTCACTTGCAAAGGATGTAAAATACCTTTGTTATACAAATTAATCAAAATAGATCACAATGGCCTTAAGAAAGCAAGAAGAGGTCATTCTGGGAGCAAACTTAAATAGCAGAGAGTCTATCAGAAGGGCTGATACTGCTAGATATGATGAACCTAATATTCTTGGAGAGCCTTTTTGGAAACAAGCATTGAGACTTAAGCTACACTCTGCTTTAAAATCTATCGAATCCCTCAGATACGATATCAAGACTAAGCCTTCTGAAAAGAAACAACTTGATATGGTAATCTTTCATTTCAATTAGATAAATATCAGGCAACTATGCAAATAAAGAAATCTCTTGCAATGCTTCAAGATGAAAAGAATCCCTTAATTCAAGAACAGTTACTCAATCTGAAATATACTAGGGAGGCTATTGACACTGTTAAGGCCACGGTCAATAGAATTAGAAAAGTTGTATTAGCTAACTGTTTTGCTGATGCTTGGAGAAAGCTGGTCTTACACAAAGTTCAAAAGTCAAGATTGTCCGATGTGCTCAAGAAACGTAATCTTCCTACTTCCATCTACTCCAAAGTAATAGTTATACAAAGATTCCTTTAAAAAGTAGGCAAACGAAGCTATCGCCGCTGGTGATTACTTGACAAAGGTGAATTATAAGAACGGACAAAAATCAACAAGATTCTTCAAAGTTTTCTTGGGTCACAGCTTGAGATGGAGTGATAAGGAAAAAGACATAGCTAATCCTAAAGTCTATCGTGAATGTAAGCCAATATGCAAAATATCTTATAATGATAGGCCTGCTTTCTGAAGTTAAGGGAGTTGTATATGGAAAAGCATCAGAGAGGTTTGCTAAAAACGGAAAGTCATTGGAAGACTGGTATATTAAAAGCATAAAATGTTGACCATTAGGCTCTGTATCTCTTTAATTTTGGAATCAAGAACAATTGATCTCTATCTGAGCCCTGAACAGATAAATTACTGGTACATCGGATTAGCAGAAGAAGTCAAGAAGAAGAATCCTAAAGCTTATACTTTGAGCGTAGGAAGATTCTTCTGGAAAAAACTTAAAATGATGGGAACATACTTAATCAACCAGCGTTTCGGAATAACAAAGAGGAAGGGCAAGGCTTTCAAATCATTTGTCAGGGCTTTGGTTGCTCTTAAGATAGCTGAAACACCAGGGCTTCCCTCAAAGTAAAAACTATTCATTCAATTTTCGCATTTTTGAAATATTTATTCATGTCGATTATCAATGTTGAATTCCCATTAGTTAATGTTGAATATATTCTTGTAAGAGATAAATATATATTTACTCATTAAACACACTCATCTCTTTATAAACTTTCTATTGAAAAACAATTTGTGAATTTAACTCAGAAACATCAAGTCCATCAAAGTAAGGATGCTTTAGTGCTTGTTTAGCAGAAATTCTTTTTGCAGGATCTAAGTTGATCATCTGCATCAAAAGATCCAATCCAACATCATCAAAGTTCTTAAAATATTTCTTTGGATCAGCAGGCTTGAATTTTGGAAAAGTAGTTTTGAAATCAGGTAAGCTAGTAACTCCAGGCCAAGTATTGTTATTTGGAGTTCCATGAAGAGCAAAGATTTTAAAGATTTGGTCAATCTCAGAGTCACCCATAAAAAGGGGCTTCTTCTCTACCATTTCTGCGAATATACAGCCAACTGACCACATATCAACACCTAGCGAGTATTCTTTTTGTCCAAGCAAGATTTCAGGAGCTCTGTACCATAAAGTCTCAACTTCATGAGTCAATGTCCTGATGGGAATACTAAAGGCTCTGGCTAGCCCAAAGTCAGCTAATTTGATTGTTCCATTCTTATCTATCAAGAGATTCTGAGGTTTCAGGTCACGATGAATAATCCTCCTAGAATGGCAATAGTTCAGTCCACTTAACAATTGATAAAGATAAGACTATCAATAAGAAAACAATAATGATGTTTTACCTTGATCATATATGGACTCAAGTTGTGCTTATTTTGATCCAGATATCTTTTTAAATCTTGGTCCAAAAATTCAAAAATCAAATAAAGCTTCTTTTCTGAAGGATAATATACAACATCTCGAAGACTTGGAAGGTCAATATGAGTGAGGTTATTTTTACTCTACAATATTTGGATGTTTTAGTTCATTCAAGATTGAAATTTCTCTCATAGCAGTCGAGGGCATGCCTTCTTCTTCGTTTTCCAATCTGATCTTTTTCAAAGCAACTATTTCTTTCGTTTGAGTGTCCCTTGACTTGTACACGACTCCATAAGTTCCCTCTCCAACTTTTTCTAGCTTTTCATATCGCTCCTTGATAGAATTCATTCCCTTACTGTCATTATGAAGCATCTTAGTTTGCAAATTTAAGTTTTTGATTTGAATTTGAATCTGTTATTTGACCAGATTTCGCTCGATGAATCAACTTGATTAGGATTATTTTAATCATAATTGTTACAATGATATGTTAGCAAAGAAACAGGAAAAAAATAAGCTTGAACATTTTTACTCTGGCTTTATTTCTGGTGTATTAGGTTCCATAATCACACAACCACTGGATGTTATTAAAACAACCATCCTCGTGAACCCTACGAAGAACCCTCAAATAGAACGCTCAGGAAATTTCAAATCTATTGTAATTGCTTCTAAACAGGTATGGCAAAATCAGAACAGGGGTCTCAGGGAATTTTATAGGGGCTCTCTGTCTGCTGCCGTCAAGCAAGCTTTTGGATTTGGCACCTATGTATTTTTGCTGGACCGAATGAATAACTTTTTCGATACAGAACATTCTTCTTGGAAATATGGAATCTATCTATTCACCTCTGCAACCTCGAAATTGATTGCAATGGCAATAACATCTCCTTTGTCATTGATTAAAACAAGAATGGAGATCATCACAGAAAATCCAAAGTCTTACTCAGATATTATCAAAGAAGTCACCATGAAAGATGGAAAACTCGGACTATTTAAGGGAATGAACAGCATTTTGTATAGAGAACTGGTCTACACTGTTTTCCATTACACAATTTACAGATATCTCAGAGATGAGGTATTCTCCCAAAGTTCCAAATACCCCGTAATGAGTATATTACCAGCATTTCTTGCTGGATTAATAGGCAATACTATCAGCCATCCCTTTGAAGTCGTCAGAAATAGAATGCAAGCCCCGACAAATTTACTGGAAGAGTCAAAAAATTACATAAATACTTATGACGCTATTAAAAAGATTTATCAAACAGAAGGATTCAAAGGATATTTCAAAGGCTTAGTGCCTAGGCTTATTAGACGGCCATTAAATAGTGGAATTACATGGATGACTTATGAACTGGTGTTAAAACATTATTTTAGTGAGTTGTGATTCTAATGTATATTATTCATTATTTAAACCTTTCTTATTAAGTAGCCACAGGAGTCTTTCTGAATACTTATAAGAATTATTTATGATTATTCCCAAAATAGCAAAAACCCTATCACTTTTTCTTAAACAAAGTTTTAAAATGAGCGAAGAAGCCAAGGTTAGCAATCCTTCTCAGAGAAAATTTAAAATTGGAATCTGTCAAGTTTAGCTACATAAGATGCGCTCTAATCTCTTAGATCAAACAAGCAAAAGACAAGGCATTAAACATTGAAGAAGCAAGAAAGCGTATTGAAGTATTTGATTCGACATTTTTTGCTCAAGCCTTAGGAAGCTGCATCTAATGGGGCTCAAATGGTTGTCTTGGGTGAGTTTTTTAATACGATGTACTCTAAGGAATATGCATTAAAGTAGTTATTCCAATAATTTTCTAAATTTTAGGGATGCAGAGTTAGTGCAAAAGCCTGAGGAATCTCCTACAGTTAAGATGCTTCAAGAGACAGCAAAAAAGAACAATATTTATCTAATTGGAGGCAGTATTCCTGAAAAGACTGAGGATGGAAAATTTTATAATACATCTCTTATTTTCAATCGAAATGGAGATTTGCTGACAAAACATAGGAAAGTCCATCTTTTTGATATCGATATTAAGGACAAAATTACTTTTAAGGAATCTGAGTACCTCCAAGCAGGGAATCAGATTACCGTGTTTGATACAGAATATTGCAAAGTAGGAGTTGGAATTTGTTATGATATGAGATTCCCAGAATTAGGGCTTTTGATGGCTAAGAAAGGAGCAAAAGTCATAGTGTATGCAGGTTGCTTCAATCAAACAACTGGACCTCTTCATTGGGAACTATTATTGAGATCAAGAGCTGTTGATAATCAAGTATAAGATTCGAAAACCAATATAACAATTATAGGTGTATTGCATTGGAGCTTCAGTAGCTAGATTCATTGAGGATCCCAGCATGTATCAATCCTGGGGTCATTCCATGATTGTTGATCCCATTGGTAAAATAAAAAAGTCTTGTGAGCAGGAACCAGCTATCCTTTACGAGGAAATTGATTTGGATTATATAGATGAAGTTCGCGAAATGCTACCTTATCAGCATCAAAAAAGACATGATTTATATAAAGTTGAAGCTCTATAATTCGATGTAGGATAAATATTTAGTTTCATAGAGTTATGAAAAGACACAAAAGATAAGGAAATAACAATCCAATAAGATATCAATATGCAAAGACTTAACTTAGAAAGGGTTTACTATTAAGGAAGACGGTTATTGAGCCACTTGAAACCATCTAGTATCCCTATATTCTTGGCGACAGAACACATGAATACTTCTACTCGCTCAAGATTATTATCTTTTTTATTATCTGGACTCGAGATTCCCAATGCTTCTCTTAGGCTTTGCTGGTCTAGAGCTTCTCCCTTATCAATTTTGTTTCCAAATATCAGAATGGGTACATGTTTTATTTTTGGATTTTCAAGCAGTTTCCATAACTCATCTGCAGCTTTAGGGAGTGTCTCAGTGCAAGATGCATCCACCATAAAGATTATTGCATCCACAAATGGATAATAGTTTCCCCACAGCTTGAGAACATTATCATGACCTCCAAGATCGAAGGCCTTAAATCTTACTTTCCCTACTTCTATTATTTCTGATTTAGGATTGATAGTAGGATCAACTTGAACGAACTTTCCATGCTTCATTCTGATTAACAAAGAGGATTTCCCAGCATTTTCAAGGCCGAGAAAAGCGATTTTTGCTTCTTTTTTGAAAAGATTTAAGCTAGTGAGCAATTTTTTGAACCAATTGATAACGATCATATCTTCTAATTTTAAACTATTAGTTTAAGTCTGTTAATTATACAGAGAGAAATGTGACGTGTCTTATTTTTATTGTTTGAGTTTTATTAATTGATTCTTTTTAGTACACGTGTATTCAAAATGAAGATTAAAATATATAATCACAACATCTCAACGCATCAAAACGAAAAATTGTTTAGGTCTTGTTCTTCTTAGCTGAAGAAGACTGCTTTTCGAACTCGTCAAGCTCACCCTCAGCCGGTCTCTTTATATTGACACTTGGACTTTCTGGTGCATCCCCATTCTTCTCACTTTTTTCATTTTCGAGAATCTTAGACTTAATCCTTTCTGTAATGCTCAAAGTCTCAGTCTTGACCTCTTTGACTTCTTTAACTTCAGTCGTTGGTTCACTTTCCATGGGAGATTCCTTTACTTCTGGTGTAGCTTCAACAGCTTCGGCTTTTTCAGGTATCATTTTATCACTATCTCCTTTTTCTTTCTTCTCCTCATTTTCATCTTTCATCTCAGTTTTGGTCTCTTTTATCTCGCTCCTTGGAATTTCTCCAGCTTCGAGTTTTTCCTCAGGTTCCTTTTTCTTTTCCTTATCTTCAGTTGCTTGCTTTTGTTCTTGAGTTTCTTCAGCCTTTTCGCCTACAACAGGACCATCAGTCTTTACCATCTTCTTCAAGATATCACTTAGCTTTAGTTCCACTACATCATTTTTCTGAGTGGTGCTTGCGGTTGAGAATAAATTTATGAAGTTTCTTGCTAGAACTCTTAATGCCCTCCAAACACTTGTAGGGTCGTTGGCAAGCTTGTCCTCCTCAGCTAGTGTGGGATCTTTCATCTCAGATAAGAATGAGTTGAAATAATATGAAACGCCTGGTTCAGTTGGTTGAAGCTCAGTAGGAAGTTGAGGGGGATTCAAATAGCTAAAGACTTTGTTATCTTGATCAAAATAAGTATCTCGAAGGAACCTTTGGGAAGATTCTCTTATTGTCTTGTAGTTATCATTCATAACTTTATAGTTGGGATAAAAGTTAGGACCTTCAGGATCTTTCTCTGCTTTATTTAGACTAGCAAGCAAGCCACTCTGATCAATAAGGTTATCTAGCTTTGAAGAAACATCTGATGGAACTGATCTTTCAAAGGAAGGACATCCGTTTTCCTTCCACTTTGTCCAATTCTTTTCTCTTTCTAAGAAAAGATTGACCTTATCTAAGAAGGTAACTTTTTCGTGAGGATTTTTTATTTCTTTCATATATTCAGTCAGATGTTTTTCTAGCGCTGAAACTTTTTCTAGATCTTTTTCGCTTAATTCGAATATCTTTTTCCCTCCGATTTTGATGGGATTCTTCAAAGACCAAACACATAATAAAGATTGGGCTAGCCAGATCTTTCTGAAGTCAGGATCTCTTAACTGTATGGCAAGTAATGAGGACTTAGTAAAATACTTTGGATAATGGGCTGTATAGGGAACATCCTGATTGTCCATGACAGGATCTGATTTGAATATTTCAATAATGTCAGTTGTAAACTTGCAGAAGGCATCCAATTTATTCTCATATACTGTCTTCTTGGCAGTCTGGTGTGCTATATTTGGCACTTCGATGACTTCGCCATCCATATTTTTCAATTCGTCCTCCTCTACGTCAGGTTGAAGGAGGATTGAAGTACCGTCAGAGAATAAGAGACTAGGATTATGAAGGAACTTTTGAAGCTCCCAAAACTTCTGATAAAAGCTGAAAGAAATTTTAGGGCAATTGTCCGCTGTGACATTTAACATTGAATCTTTTTCAACATTGGTAGTTTCGAATGTTGTTACGTTTTGAGTGTTAATATTACTCCTCAAGTTAACACCAGTTTTCTCACTTAGTGAAGTGATGTTTGATAATAAGAGCTGTACTCTTCCTCTAAAGTCATTATCATGGACCTTTGAAAATTTTTTTAATATACCATTTCCAATTCTAAGCATTGCTTGCTGTTGAGTAGATACAAAAACTTTCTGGGTCTTGGTTAATTCCTCAAGGAAATCGAAGAAAGGTATAATTTCACTAATTGGAAGACAATCATAGATATCTTCCATAATGACATAGGCATTTGATGTATCTATGACTCCATGGTTAGCGAGCCAAAAAGTAAATCTTAGGATTTCTCTGGTATGTTCATCGTAAAAGGTCTTGATATTTGAAATTGAATTTTCCATTTGTTTTTCAAGAAATAATCTCAAATTTCTCATATAGTTCCTTACAAAATTGAGTTTGTCATCGTTTGACTCAAAGAAAGTTCCTCCTTTTGGAAATAGAGTTTCGGCTCTTGTTTTATATGCTTCGATGTCCTCCGCTTTAAAGTCTAAGAGAGAATTTAGAAAAGACTCTTTTGTATCTAATTTCGACATTTAATCAAATTTATGTTTACTAAAATGAATGCAATTTCATAAAAGAAAGTATCGAAATGTATAACAAAGTCGCAGATAAAATAGTTTACTAACAATATCTCAATACATTTGGAATCCATTTTCACATTGCTCATCCTTTCTAGTCCTAGAATTATTTGGTTAGTTCGTTCATGACTCCTTGCTTAGGAGAGAAAGATACTTTACACCCACAAGATTTCTCTGCGTTTGGATTTTCAGAAACCTTTAACTAATTACGTTCATATTATTCTATTGTTACCACGAAACCTGATCTGATCATGACATTTTCGTAATCTATCGTAGATCCCTTTAACAATCCAAGGGTTAGCTCATCAATAACAACGTATTTCTTATTCTCTTTTTCAAAGATACTATGGATCAGGATAATTAGTTGATTAAGTACTAGTCTTCTTCAGTGAACTCATTATCAAACTTGAAGTTGTAACGATAGCCTGAACATCCCACTTATCAGTTATTTCACGTAAGTAAGGGTATACCTCCTCCTTCTATTTCTATTCTTAACACTTGATCTGGCTTTGTTTTTTGTTTAATTTCAATTTGCTGAATAATTTAGAGGGTCTTAGACAAAATAATTTACTCTTAAACACTCTTCAGTAAAAGTAACCTCTCCATTCAGTCTTCTCAAGCTCTGTTGAGAGGAAAAGAGGTACTTTGGAATATGATAAAAGGTGAGAGTCCTGCGGAAATTTCTAAATAAACTCATCTTAAATATAATTTAACACAGGAGATGTACTAATCTTAAATAGTTTCAACCAGGTATGTTATCAGATCCTGTTGAAAAGGCTAAAAGGTATCTTTTGTCGATTTTCATTCCAGAATGTAGAGTTAATTAGTGAGAAAGCAGTATCTTTTCAAGATCTATGCGATATATCATTATATGTTGCAATTTATCTTCACGAAATAACAGAAATAAATTAAAAGAAATTTTTGCGCTCTAATGTCTGCAGCCTCAAATAAGCTTGATCAGGAAGTGCTAACCATAACTGAATTTAAGAAATACCTTGAAAATAGCGTAGCCAATACAGTTAAAGATCAAACTTCCTTGAAAATTAAAAATATAGTCGATGATACAATTGATCAATCAGTTAGTCTCTCTAGAGAGTCTTGCACGAAAATAAAATCACTCAGAATTGAAAATCTAAGTTTGAGTTCTCATCAATTCGTCTATAAAAATGTGCTACAATTTTCCAATCTTGAAGAATTAGCAATATTGATTCCTGAAACAGAAAAAGACAATTTGAAATTTGACTTCGCTTCTCTTCAACACTTTTTCAATAATTTAGATGCCTTACCTAACCTGAAATTTCTGGAGTTAGAGTTCCATCCTAAAGTAAATGAGGATGCCGAAGCAATTTTCAAGGAATTCTTAATCGGAGGGAGACATATTAAGAAGAAAAAGATCAAAATAAGTGAAATTGACTTCATCAATAAGAGCCATCATAATAAAAATGAATTAACGAATAGCCAGTCTGCCCAAACTGCAGAATTACATCTTTATATTGCTGGTAAAAATCTAAGAAATTCAGGGGAATGGTTTTCAATCATACCAGAATTATATCCAAATCTAGAAATA
>Ga0065720_1021028_pt1 | contig 11784 bp, 16 predicted proteins | sample Thericmetagenome_FD_59107 | JGI IMG/M metagenome (GOLD analysis project Ga0065720, IMG submission 59107) | Thermophilic microbial communities from the Joint Bioenergy Institute, California, USA of rice/straw/compost enrichment - eDNA_2 v2... | ecosystem: Engineered > Solid waste > Grass >... | reverse complement strand
ATATCTATGAATAAACTGGTGTATGAGTAATATGTTGGCAAAGAAATTCACTTATTTAAAAAAATCTTCTATATCTTACTTAACTTTTCAGATCTTTGGATAAAAAAATTTTGGAGACCTTAGAAGACTCAGAAAAAAAAAATTCTAGAAAGAAGGAATTTTACACAAAATATTTTTTTTTTTTTGGGAATTTTTTATTTTTTTCAATTTTGAAAATTTTCAATAGAAATTTTGTTAACTAGACTTCAGATTTTTCCTGAAGTCCTTACCCATCAACTTTAGATCAGTGTTAGAATTTTTGAACAAGAGAAAGTTCTAGAACTGATGTCGGAGACTTCTAAATGACAAAGGAATTCACCTCTTAAACTAAGGCTCGCTGAATGGTCTTTTAAGAGAGATACTAGACTGGGGCCAGGCAACAAACAGGAAGAGATTTTCAAAGTTAAAAAAAAAAGACAAATTTTTTGTGAATTTATCTGAATTAACCTGTATGTTAGTGGAAGTATTCTAGAGTCAAAAATGATTAAGGATTGTTTTTGAGAAATTTTTGAAGAGTTTTTCTTGATTCTAGCTAGTTTAAGTAAAGTTTATGTTAGAATCCAGCGAATATTAATTCTTTCTCTCTAGAAAATTACAATCTTAATGTTACTAGATAAATAAATAATTAATGCAAACATGGGAATCTTATTCTCGGATCCTGCTAGCCACGGCGACAATCACCAAAAGACCATGATTTATTACTCCGATGATGAACAATATATTGGTATCTTTTCAGGACCTTTTTTTGCTTAATTATTTCAGGAGAAGTAAAAGATGGCGTTCGTGAAGGCCAAGGAGTTTATTGCTATACAAATGGAGACCGATATGAAGGAGAATGGAAAAATAATCTAAAAAATGGCTTCGGTTATTTCTATTATAACAATGGTGAGCTCTACATGGGAAGATGGTAAAGATTTTTCTGTTTTATAATCTTTCAGGTCCAATAATAAAAAGAATGGCCGTGGCATGTACTTTTATGCATCTGGAGACCGCTTCGATGGTAAACTGGTCAGGTTTAGTCTTTATCGTTAGGCGAATGGAAAGATAATTATAAACATGGGGAAGGAGTATTTTACTACAGAGATGGCACAATATTCAAGGGTAAGACTATGGCATCTTGTCTATAAAGTAGGGCAATTCAAAGAGTCCAAGAAACATGGAATTGGTACTCTGACAATGCAAGATGGTACTGTCTACGAAGAAATCTGGAATGAAGGGGAGTGCGTGAAAAGAGTCTTAGTAGAAGTCTCTGATCAGAAAAGGAAAGAGACAGCAAAAGCCAAGGTCCAGAAATTGAAGCCAGTAAAATTACAAAGGGCAGACAGTCTAAACAAAGAACTTGAACTCAATGCCTATACCAGTTTGAAGGCAGTCAAATATGTCAACCAAAAACTTCTTAAGAAAAATAGTATTATTTTTTTTGAATGTTGTTGAGCTATTTAGTAACTGACTGGGATGAGGAAGACATTTGCGTATGGTTGGACAGAGGAGGTTTTTCGAAGTATAAGAAAAATTTTCTCTCCAATCATATAGACGGAGGTCTTCTCTTTGACCTGACAGAAAATGATTTAGAGAAAGAATTGGGAATAGATAATCCGAGTCACCGCCAGGATATTTTAAAAGACATAAGTTTCTTGAAGAAAATTTATTCTAAGAACATGTTCGAGTCTAAATATATCAGAGAAAAGCTTCTCAAATTCTATGAAAGGAACCAACAAATCATATTTGACAATAAAGACAAGATCATGCCAAGTCCAATTCAAAAACCCCTAAACAGTCTTCTAAGTAATTTTAATATACCACTTTTCTAATCATAGACCGCCCATCCCAATTTAAGGATGACATCGATCATCAGGACAGAATGGATACCAGAGCTAAGATGTCCATTACATCCTCTAGCTCTTCCAGTTCAAGTTCGAGCAGCAGTGATTCTTCGGATGATGAAGATGAGGATGAGGACATTAAAGAAGAAAAGACAACAGACAAGGGTGAGACCAAAGATGCTGAGTCAACAGCAGACAAAATGTTCCAACTCAAAGAAAATGAAATTATAAAAGATTTCCAACTTGATCAAATGGTGGACACTCTGCAGGAAGAACCTAAACCTCAGCTTGAAGAGCATAAAGAACAACAGGAAATCGAAGAGCATAATTTGAACCCTGACTCTCCAATGCCTCAAGGAAATACCGTCAAAAAACCAATAAAAGCAATTGGAGAATTAGGAAAAAAGAATAATTCTACCAATGCTGACTTTTCTTTCCCAACAGACCTTCAAAGTAAGAAATAGATCCAATGGCCTAACCGCTTTAGCTGCTGTCCATATCCTTAAGGAGAATAATTTTAATTTGCTTCAAACAGTGACTCAAGTGATTGGATCTCAAGCTTTTATCAACTATAATGAACTTGAAATCGGAGAAAAGCTTGGTGAAGGAGGATATGGAGAGGTCAGAAAAGGAAGATGGCTAGGCAGAGATGTAGCAATCAAGTTCTATGGAAGAAAGAAGATTGCAAATAAGAAGAAACTACAAATCGATTTTATTCAAGAAGTCGATGTCCTGAGACAACTAAGGCATCCCAATATAGTGCTATTTATGGGTGTCAGCATCACGCCACAATTAAAGGGCCTTTTGATCACTGAGTAAGATCAAATTTGATAATTTTTCATTGATTAGATATTTACCAGAAGGGAGTTTATTCGACCACATTCACAAAAAGGGAACAAAATTCAATGATGATCAGATAATAGAAATGGCATTGCACATGGCCCTTGGAATGAACTATTTGCATGGAATGAGAATATACCATTGTGATCTAAAGAGTTCCAACATCTTGGTATGGAGATTTCTATAGAGGTTAATTTCTAGCTTGATGAGGATTTCTTTGTGAAACTGGCTGATTTTGGCTTATCAAAGTCCAAGAAGAGATTGAAGGGAAAACACAAGTTTAAGAGAATAGGAACCCCACATTGGATGGCACCAGAAATTATGAGAGAGGAGGAATATGATGAATATTCTGATGTTTATTCTTATGGGATGATTCTTTGGTATGCATCAATTGGGCATAGTATTGAGATTATAGGGAACTGGTTGTGAGGAAAATCCCTTATTTTGGATTAAAAGTGAACCAAATCATTGGGTCAGTTGGTTATGGAGATAAGCAAGTCGAGATACCTGACAAAGGAAATGAGATTATTCTGAATTTGATGAGGAGATGCCTTAATAAAGATAAAACCAAGAGACCCAGTTTTAAAGAGATTGTTAAAATATTGGAGAATTCTGAAAGACAAAGGAAGAGTAAAAATAGTTTATAGAAATTTTAAAGTTTAGATATTGTGCTCAGGGAGTTAGATAACTTCTTTGGCTAAAAACATTCTTATTGGCAATTGGTAACTGACGATGTTTTCAATTTGTTAATTCAGTTGATTGTTTTTATTGTATTGCTAATATTCGTAATATCTTTCTCCCACGTCTCCTTAATGCAGTATTATAATCTTCTTTATTCTGTAAGAAACTATGATTGTTATATTTCATATATCCTTCATATCATTATTATATGCAACTGTAACAGTCCAAATCTGCGAACAAAGTTCGGTAAACTGGTCAATTTGAGCCAAATTCAAAAATATTTTAAAAAGGACTCTCTAATTAATATGGAGAGTGCTCCAGATTCAAAACCTATCCAGCCGCCTGTGTCCAACAAAAAAGAATCTGTGCTCAAAAAGCTTATTATTGAGGATTCCAGCGACAGCGATAATGAAGAACCTCGAAGCGGCAAATCTTCCGTAGATGGAAAGAAGTATTCACTTTTTGAAGATTGGACCATCTTACAAACCTTAAAACACTACAAAGACATCAATGGATCCTACGGCCTATCCTCTCCGCATCTCTGGAATAATCTTAGGTACCAAAGACAGCTTCTAGGTGGCACCAGAACTGCAATGTCAATGAGAAATCGTTATACCAAGCTGAAAGAAGACCTAACTGAAGAGAATCTAGAGAAAATAAAGAAGTTCATTGAGAAAAATGGTGAACTTGAGATGAAGAATTACTACCTAAGGTTCAGGCAGGGGAGGGTCTCAATTGCAGATTTGTCTATGTATGAAGCGAGAAAAAGACATAAGAAGAACAAAACACCACCTGATTCAGGCAAAAAGAGTGTTTTCTACCAAAGGTTAGTGGAGAGAATGAGTACTACTAAAAAGAATAAGGATGAAGATATAGAGAGTGGGAATAATTCTTCGAATAAAAAAGTTGTAGCCTCATCTATGAAGAAGGCTCCTGCACCTACAGGGGATGAAGATGACATTTGTAATCTCCCTGAAAGAGAACTTCGGCTGAAGAAGGTCAAAGTTCAATTATTTAAAACGAAGAATGAGAATCATAGTAACGGGAATAACTAAATTGATTATAATAAAGAGCTGAACTAAATTCAGAGTTTTCTTATGTATTTTTAGTCTATCAAAAAACTAATACTTATCAAAGACTTATTTATCTATGCTTTACCATATGTCTGAAAATCTTAGAGTATATGCATTATTGGAAGCTCAGCGTTATCTGTACCTGGCTTCCCCTGTATTGAAAGTGTATCTGTTTCAATAGGGATTATTATTTATAGGTCGTCAAATTGGTTATCTCAAGTTTATTGAAAAACAAAAAGAAAGTTAGAATGAGTTGTCCATGAAATGATAGCTTCAATAGTTAGTTTTGATTATAAGTAGGTCTGATGATCGTTAAAAGAGTCTTCCCGATATATTTACTTGTGCAAATGGAATTATTTTAATTTGATCAGAGACATGAAATTGATTGATAAATTTTATTGAGCAATTAGATATGAGTCTTGAATCACTAACTCCTATGCAAAAGAGGCTTTACTACAAGATCGAAGAGATCCAAAAGGAAGCCGAAGAAAACAACGAAACACTCGTAGAATTCATTCTCTCTCTTCTCACTATCATTAGACAGCAGAAGAAATAGTTGAAGAACTCATGACCAACAAAAAATACTCAAAGGAATACGCACGTCAATCTCCTGCACTCCTCAAGACAATGGTTAGGAAGCTTACTGAGATGTTCCACCCTGAAAGACTAGCACAATTGACTGCACCAGAGGAGCCAAGATCCAATTTGATGAATAAGACCCTTCCCTTTATCAAAAATAGGAGTACTGACGAGTCAATAGATTGTAATTGTATAGAGAAAAACAAAAATGGAGACCAGGAAGAAAATAAATACGAACAAGAACTAGAAGATGGGGACATTGAAAGCATGATAAAGAGTAATAGAGTCCATAAAATAATTAAGTTGAAAGAAAAAATCAAGTCAGACCATGCTCCTGAAAAGAAAATCTTCTTTGCTGATATCGGAGGGATCGAAGAGATCATCAACGAGGTCAAAGAGCTTATTGTATATCCTATTAAGTTCTCCCATTTATTCAAAACCTTGGGAGTCAAGTCCCCTAAGGGTATCTTGCTCTGTGGACCTCCAGGTTCAGGAAAGACCTCCTTGGGTCTCGCTATCTGCAATGAGATGGGAAGACCTTACAAGAAGATCACAGGAACAGAGATTATCTCAGGCATGTCAGGAGAATCTGAGAGCAAATTAAGAGCAATGTTTGAGGAAATCAGAGAAAAGGCCCCATCCATTATTTTCATCGACGAAATTGACACCATTGCTTCTAAGAAGGACAATGCTCCAAAAGAAATGGAAAAGCGTATAGTTTCTCAATTATTGAGCTGCTTGGACGATATAGCCGACACTGATGTCTTTGTTATTGGTGCCACTAGCAGACCTGAGAGCTTGGATCCTGGTCTCAGACGTTCAGGAAGATTTGACAGAGAAATTACTCTCTCAATTCCTAACGAAAAAGCCAGATATCAAATTTTATTGGCTAAAACAAAGGATACTAAGCTTGCAGATGTCGATTTAATGGCTCTGGCAAAATTGATTCCAGGTTATGTTGGAGCTGATATTGAAGCTCTAGTTAAGGAGGTTGGTTATAAACGACTTCTTTTCTAAGACTATTAGGCTGGTATTACTGCTGTAAAGAGATTACTGAACACATTTGGTGAAGAAAGCCTTGCACAATTTCCAGATGAAGTCAAAGATCAGTGTCTCCTCACTATGGATGACTTCATGACTGCTATGAAGAAAGTTCAGCCTACAGCCAAAAGAGAGGGTTTCTCAGTTATTCCAGGAACTACTTGGGAAGATATTGGTGCTCTCAAAAACTTAAGAAGCGAGCTTGAGAGCTCCATTTGCTGGCCTATTAGGGACCCTGAAAAGTAAATTTCCCTTGATTTGTTCTGATTTTAGATTCGAAAGTTACAAAATTACCCCACCTGCAGGAGTGCTCTTGTTCGGTCCTCCTGGATGCGGAAAGACTTTACTTGCCAAAGCTGTTGCAAATGAAAGTAAAGCAAACTTCATTTCTATAAAGGGCCCTGAATTGCTGAATAAATATGTTGGTGAATCCGAAAGAGCCATCAGAGAGGTACTTCATTATTTATTTACCCCCAAATAATTCAACAGCTTTTCAGAAGAGCGAAGTCTTCCGCTCCTTGTGTCATATTCTTTGATGAAATTGATGCCATTTGTCCCAAGAGAGGCTCAGACGCCAATCAAGTCACCGAAAGAGTGGTCAACCAACTCCTTACAGAGCTCGATGGTATGGAAGATAGAAAGAATGTCTTCGTTATTGCTGCAACTAATCGACCTGATATTATTGATGATGCTATGCTTCGTCCAGGAAGACTTGATAAGATTCTTTATGTTCCTATTCCTACAAGTGAGGATAGAGTCAGTATTTTGAAGGCCCTCACCAGAAAATCTCCCCTTGCTGAAAACGTTGATATTGAGGCTATTGCCTATGACCAAAGATGTGAAGTAAGAGGGTATAGGATTAATGGTAATATGAATAGGGTTATACTGGTGCAGATTTGAGTTCTTTGGTAAAGGAAGCTGCTATGTGTTCTATGAAGAGAGAAGCCATTGATGGAAAGATTACTCAGGAAGACTTTTATCATGCATTTGAAAAGACTGCTCCCTCAGTTTCGACTAAGGACAGACACTTGTATGAAGATGTAAAATTTGAAAAAAATTGTCTTAATGTTTTAGTTACAAAAGAACCTTAGAAAGTCAAAGCATCTCCTACATTAATAGGATGACAGTTGTTTTGATGAATAATTTATTGTACTCTTATTGTTGAAATAGTGATAAGTATTGTTGAAAATGGTCTTTTGTATTTCATAATTTTCCTACAATATTCCCGAATTTCTTCAAAACCATATATCTCAATGTGATTAAGCTCAGAGTTCCTATAAATAAAGTATTACATCAAGAAACGTCTACTAAACAAATTTTTAGCTTTACAGTTAAATAACATTTTTGAGTATTAATTCAAAATTTTTCAAAGTTTGATCAAAATAATTTATCTTATTCAGAAACACCATAACTAAATTATTTCAATCCATGGAAGACGACAGAAGATATGACAAGCAGGCCTTCATGAAGAATCAGCCATCTGACCTTGAAGGATATGGTAACTTACTTTTTCCAAGGAACTAATTCCCTAGGCTTCCCTGACAATTCATCATATTATGGACAAACCAATTACACCAACCCTAGTTACCCTAACTTCCAAGCCTATGACAATAGATATCCTCAACAAGGATATCCTAGGCCACAAGACCAAGGATTCGGTCAACCACAAGGATTCGCCCAACCAAGAGCTGGGGCTCAAAATGACGGGATGATGATTGATAATGCCATGCCTGCTCTAGCAGGACTTACTAATGTTGTGGGAGGAGCATATAGTAAATGAGTTATATCTCAAATAATCTTTAGCTTATCTTGATAAAGCTGGTATCTTGGATACCAAGAGTGAACCTCTTGATATTAAAGTGCCTAAATGCCTCCACACTTGCTATCAGAAAGTAATGGAAAGAAAGACTCCTCGTGAACCTTATTACGCTCAATGTCAAAGATGTGGCCAAGCTGGCCAGACTCAAATTAAATCCGACATCGGAGTAGGTACTATTGGATGCACTGCTCTTATCTGTTGCTGTGCTCCAACCTTTTTCTGGTTCCCTTTCGTTATTGATAACTGTTATGATCACTCTCATAAATGCCAAAATTGCGGGAATATTATAACCAAAGAGAAATTTTTATTGGGAACAGATGGACAAGCTTTTAAGTAAATATTCTTTTTGTCCCAATGCTTTTTAAGAGAAGCATAGTTTATAGCAATATATAGTAGTGTAACTATATATCAAAGGATAATGCACTGTTTAATGCTAAAAATTGTCAATTTTTCAATGGTTCCTATAAAATAAATAATGAAAGAAAAATAAGAGAACATCATATTCATGAAATTTGCAAATATAAACATTATATCACCAATAGTTAATGGCATTAGTTGCGACATTATCATATCTCATAAACATCTTTCAAAAGATTAGAGATGATCCCTCCTGTTGTGGTCCAAAAATTGGTTATTTCCCAGAGGCCGAGTTGGAACAATTATAATCTTAATTGCCCAATCCCATGTTTATTGGATCAAATGATGAATAGAACTGTTTCAAATAGCATATGTATTATGGTATGTTACTTGAAAGATGGCATTGGCTCAAAATTCAAGAAGTCTAGAAAGTTGGTCTTAAATCTGAAAGACTGTTTTTTCTTCAGGTAGAAAAGTTTGGCAAATTGAGACTTTGTAATACACTCATAAAATTTGATACAAGTTATTTGAACTTATAATTTCAACTGCAGAAATTACACCCTCTCAGTTCAAATAAGTGTTTCCTCGAGTAGTTTAGTCAACTAATCACCCTATTTAGAGGATTGAGTCATAACTTAGAGGCAAGAATCTGATTCATGAAAATGTGTTGGAAGTTCGACAACTTGGATTAAAAAGAGTAAGAATAATAAGTGTATATAGTTAGAGAACTACAGTAGTTACTGATTTATGAAAAATTGAACAAAGTTTAGTTGTAATTTCTTAACTTATATCTCAATCTCATGAATATTTTTCTTTTCTGGCTCAAAGAATGTAGGATTTCTAAAACCTATTAAGATACAAGTTAAAATTACTCTTTGTAAAAGTGTTCAACAGCCCTCTCAAGGTTATAATTTGGAAATATTTTCGAACTATCAATCTCTTTCCTTTCACGTCAGGCACATTGTTATCTCATTACCTCGTAATAGGATCATAAAATCCAGCCCTGGCTATATGCTCTTCCAGCATCACTCTATCATAGCTAATTCCATCAGGTGTGAGCCTTGGCTCCTTCATGAGATCCTTAATAATCAATATTGGTGAAATAATAATAATACATAAGATATTTTGCAGTTATAATAGTCAGGAACTTCTGTGACAGGATTTTGGTTTTCAGCAACTAATTCCTCAAAAGTTCTAAGATATTCAATTTTCTTATCCCCTGTTTCGTATTTTTCAATTAAATTCTTGACAAAACTTATGGTTTCCTTCTGCTTTGGTGCCATTGCTTTCTCTTTCTTTAGAGCCAGGAGTTTCCTAGCCCTTTTTAGTTTTAATGCTGTCTCTTTCAATAGAGCCGTTAAATTTTCTTCTTTTCTGGAAGATATTAATTCATATGCCTTTTCCAGATCTTGGACTGCTTCTTCTAAGTATTCATATTTCTGTTCATCTCCTCTTTCTAGCTCAATCAAGCATATTGCCTTTGTATGAAGAGCCTTTAAGTTATTATTGTCTAAACTTAATGCAGTTCTGCAATCGTTTAAAGCCTAGCTTTTAATCCAAGCTTTTCCTCTGATTACCTTTTCCCAGTCCCCTAGAGCTTTAAAACAGAGGGCTCTATTCGAATAGTAGATACTTACATCTGGACAATATTCCTATTTATCAAGCAAACATTTTTTTTATTACTATTGCTTTTGAAAATTCCTGGATAGCATTCTTAATATCTCCCCTCAGGAAGTATTCATTTCCCAGTTCTTTATGATAATTTGCTATCCTTCCAAATTTTTCTCCGGACACAACACCGTCTTCATATGTATTTTTATTGCGAGTTGGCTAGAATTGAACGGAGGTATTTCAATTTTTTACTGAGAAAGTATAATTTTCAACTTTGAAACCCATCCAAGAGAAGGATACCTGACCTTGATTATAGGCTCTTTGAGCACAACATCCCATTTGATGCTAACTTATCAGGAATTAAATTTTATTGTTTTTCTACTATGCACAATAGTATATATGAATAAAAAAAATAAGGTGTAGTAAGGTCTCGGATATGAGGATCTTTGAGGAGGAAATGTTTATACATTCCAGAATGTCTTCTAACTAATGGCTGAGCATGTGGGCCAAGCTGTTGCAGATTTTATCTAATATGGCATCTATACATGGAGTTGTTGGTCCAGAGTATGGGTATCAAAGTTTTGTGGGTTTTCCCCCTTCTTTTGAGGGTGACTATCAGTTAATATGGAGGAATAGTCTTCGTCCTCGTCTGAAGGAGCCTGCTGATATTATAAATACTAATAATAATACTTGGAGGTACTGGTCATTGATCTCTGCATGAGAGTGCCTTGAGAAGTTCTTGTTGGATCCTTTGAAATTTTTTTTTTTGTTGCAAATATAAATAAATTTTCTTATCGGGACTGCTAAAAATACCATTTGTCTTCAAGCAGGACTAAACCTCTTCTTTAAATAACTACTCTTCATCTTTTATAGAGTTCAACTCGACCTTTCCAGCTATTATTTACTAATTTGAGTGGTCAGATACTAATCTAGTTCTCATGATTTAGTATTCAATTCATAATCTTCAATCTCTCCTTTGGCTTAGTAGGAACGATTGGTATCTCCTGATGCCATTAATCTAAGGTCGGGATTTTGATAGAGGCGATAGATTTGTAAAGACACAGTTGAGTTAAACTAAAAATAAAACACAACTCTAACATACAAAAAATTTAAATCCATGAACCAAGTTATCGCCGAATCTTGGGAATATTATAAGAAGCTCTCCCAACACATGGAAAAGAGCGCCAAGCATGTAAATTTTCCTTTCTAATAGCTTCTCACTATCTCAGGTTGATCTATTGTCCGGATATCTGCTATCAATTCAACAATGTCACGTATTTCTTTCCAAATTCCTTATTTAACTCTGCCAAAGGAGAACTTTGCTAAGCAGCTGAAAGAAAAATCTGAGAAGTTCTATGTAAGCCATTATTCGACAGAGATTCATAAAATAGCATGAAATATCTCAAGAAATGATTGATAATGACAGTCTCCTCTTTAGTTATAACTATCTTTGCCACTTTATTCTCAACATCTCGCATCAACACATGAGCTCTGCTGCGAACATCCAAAATAAGATCTTGGAGCCATTTGAATTGTTCTGTGAAAATTTCAAGGAAACTAATAAAACTCTCCTCAAAAACGGACACAAGGTATATAAAAAACTGGGCCCTTTTATTCATCTCCTAGCTTATTGACAACCTAGAAACCTCCAAAGCGGAGCTCCTTAAAAAGCAAGAAAGGTACAAGTGACCGTTATAAGAAAGACTAAATTTCAGGTATTACAAAAAAGCCAAGGAAGCCGACAAATTTTTCAAGAGTAACGAAAGGCTTATCAGCAAGGTTGACCCTAACAAGAAGGGCCACGAGGAGTATAACTACTACACCTGTATAAACTAATACTTCATTTTCTGATCTCTAGACGAAGCACTCAACAAACAAGCTAGCGTTGAAAAGGCAATGGAGGAATATAAGAGTTTGATAG
>Ga0065720_1021027_pt1 | contig 11784 bp, 6 predicted proteins | sample Thericmetagenome_FD_59107 | JGI IMG/M metagenome (GOLD analysis project Ga0065720, IMG submission 59107) | Thermophilic microbial communities from the Joint Bioenergy Institute, California, USA of rice/straw/compost enrichment - eDNA_2 v2... | ecosystem: Engineered > Solid waste > Grass >... | reverse complement strand
AAAAAAAAAAAAAAAAAAAGTTCACCATACAGTCGAAGTGATCCGTAAAGGACTGTAAACGTTTATCTCAAGGGCTCGTAATTCCCTCTTTATATAGTTCTCGAGACTTCATATTGAAGAAGAAAATCAACAAGGACCAAATGTTCAGAAGCTTGAGCTTTCAACATAGAACCGGGGGCGGGGAACAGGTGGTGGTTCGAACTAAGCAGCGGAACAAACAACCGAGACAGGGCCCACACAGCTCAATTGATGCGGTCTTCGGAAGCCCGGAATCAAGACCCCTGTTCATGTGCAGAAGCATGTGTTTCGATGAAAGCTCAACAAGTTGATGCCCCCCAGTTTCGACAGATCAATGAAACAATTCTCTTCCAGCAGTGTTCTTATAAGTGGCAGATTACATTGACTGACTCTAACCAAAGCTTTTGGTGTTCAACCATCAAAAATCCCATCAAGAAGCATGGCTGCCCCTGGTGATGCCAAGATTGTTTACATGCATATGGGCCCAAAACAGGAAGGTGGGGGGCTGGCAGTGATGGTGGTGGGGTTACCACATATCCGGGAATAACGAAAAGTTTTTCTTTTTGGACGAAGTCCTAGATAGTGGTCGCCGAAGAGATGATCATGAAACAGCGCATTCCGTAACACATAGTTGGTTCTCAATTGGAAGGGGAAGGTAATTAATCAAAAGATCTCGTCGAGTGGCGGGGGAAAACAATGTGTAAAATAACATGACACTCACAATCAGCAACGTGGGAAAAAGATTAGTGCTAGGATCAAAAATTGCAAAAAAGAGGCTATCGTTGATCGGGAATTGAGCCCGATGCGGGGGTCGAACCCGCAACCTTGAGATTTACGGAGAATCCTTAAGAGTCTCACGCTCTACCGATTGAGCTAACCGGGCATAGCCGCTTGTTGTGACAGGCGTTCCCTTTTCCTGCTTGTGGACTCCTGGTCTCTGGCAAAGAGGACCTTCGGTGGTTTTCTTCTGATCTTACATGCCTCATATCTTTTTCACTTTCTCTTCAGCCTAATTGTCTTCTCAGTGTTTTTCCCCACCGCCTTCAGCTGAACTGGCTCCCATTTCCTTCCTTGGATGACCCGCGCCCGAAGCGTCAGTTTCTCCTTCGGCCAAAGAGTGACGTAATTCTCATCCCATGTCAGAGGAAGAACATCACGGCCGTGCTCGTCCACCAAGTCGAATTTGATAAAGAAGGCCGGGACCATGGCATGATTCTCGACAGTCACGAAAACGCCGTCTCCATCGACCACAGCATCAATCGTGATGTCAGCTGGTTCAAGCTTGTTCAACGCCGTGAAGTCCGCGTACTTTGTCACCGGCGTGAAGTACCAGTCTGACTGCTCCCAATCCAGGACATCAATTTCAGGAGCCAGCCAGTAAATATTCCGACTAAGCGTCTTTCCCTTCTCATCCGTCAAGATGAGTCGCAGGAACACTGTGTCGTTCACCTTGCCCAAACCCTCCCTCAAGGATTCAACCCTCCCACTCCAATTCGGCTTCGTCGTGAAGACGCTTGTCCCCTTAAACATCTCCTTCCCGTCAACGCCCAGCACGCTGACCTCGATTCTTCTCTTCTCCTGCCCAATCGGGACCTCTAACGCGCGGTTCATCGCCCAGACATCCTTCGTCGCATAGCTAAAAGCGACATGTTCTTCCCGACCCGCGACCTTCGCCCCAAAATACGAACCGCCCGGCCGCATATAATAATCCCACAAGCTCCAGTGCAGCCCTGGCCATGCATTATTCAGCATCCAGTAGATCATTCCCGTTGCCGGGCCCTTTGACCCCTGGGCTAGAACCCCGCCATCTCCCCAATGGGCACGAAACGCCTCGAACTGTGCCCTTGTCGCCTCATAGTCCATCAGCTGCGCCTTCATCAAGTAGTCATCCAACGAAGTCGGTGCTCCCCAGCGGGCCCACAGCGCAGCATTGTAGATCTCCCTCGTATCGAATGGCGATCCCGCGCGGGACATGTGGAATAGGGACTTGTTTGGCTGTCTCCAGAGGTCGTCCATATCGTCTGCGGTCAAGAACTGTTCTAGGGAGGAGAGTGATCCAGGTGTCCCAACACCAGCGGAAAGCTCCGACGCAAACCCAGCCGCTGTCCCTAGAGTGTCCGGCGTGGTCCAATAATTTGGCGGCACCCAGTCATACGGTCCATCCATCCTCATCCCACTCGGACCAGTTTGCATCGAGAACCCGCGCTTCGAGGCCGCACCTATGACGGGCAGCTGGAAATCTGCCTTGCGCGCAGCTTCTAGGTAGAGCGAAGTCGCCCTCTCATCAGGCCAATAATCACTCCCAATCAGAAAGCCCAACACCGACGGATGCGCCTGCATCATCAACGTCTCGTGAAACATGCTCTCATGCGCAATCGCGTAATCCTCATCCGTCCATACTGGCGTCGGCGACACGGCCAAGTCGGGGTTATAGTCCCACGCCTCCCACTTGTCACAGCACTCCCATCCCGCGAGGAGCATCATGCCCAAACGGTCTGCAATGTTATACAACTCGGGGTGCTCATTCTTACCCTCGAGGCGGATGGTGTTCAGGCCGAGATCGAGAGCGTACCGGAGCTCTGTTTCCCATTTGGCTGGGTCGAAGCGCAGGAACATATTTGGGGTGTAGCCGGCGCCGATGACTTGGAAAGGCCGGTTGTTGACAAAGAAGATGGTGTCGTTGTGGGCGTTGAGTTGCCGGGTAACGCTGCGGAGACCGAAAGTGGCTGATGCGTGATCTGAGATATGGCCATCAATGGTTTGGATAGTCAGGTTGGCTGTGTACAGTGGTTGATCGCCCCATTGCCGCGGCCACCATATTTGAGGATTCTCGATAACCTCTTCAAAAAAGATGTCCAGACTAGACTTTGGCGGGATGGTGATGAGCTGGCGCCGAGTGTACTTCGTCCCCCCTGATTCGAGTACGACCTGCGCAACTGCTTCGATGGTGGTCGCACGATCTTCAAGGTTGTGCAGTCGTGCTCTCAGAGACACCTTCACGGGAAGGGTAAGGGGTGCTCCGAGATAGGGAACCACTCTTAGGGGGTCCAGCACCACCGGCCCGGTTTGCTTGATCTCAACATCCCTCCAAACACCAGTTCCATTGTCCGTAGGCCACGGATTCCAGTCGACCCAGCCAAGAGCCAGGTCGCGATAATAGTCCGTCGGGTAGACCTTGATTGCTAACACATTCTCGGTGCGAACGATGTCGGTGATGTCGTATCTCCGTCCCACATATGACCCTGCTTGTTCAGAGGAGTTTGCCACCATTTTTCCGTTGAGGTATATGTCGGCGCGAGAGGATATTCCGTTCGTTTGAAGAAAGAAGTGCTGGCCTGGTGTCGGCTGTAGGGTGAACTCGCTGCGGTAAATCCATGGCACAAGGAACTTATTCTCATCAAGCTTTCGGAGGTTATCGGAGAAGAAAAGCTCGGTCTCATTGTAAACTTTTGCTTCTATGAGACACCCGATCAGAGTGCACTTTGAGACTGGAGCATGGTACCATGATTCCGTGTCAAGTCTGTCCCTCGACAGTTTGCCAAGGTCATTCCCAACCACGGCTGTTGATTGAAGATCCCATGTTGGAATGACCGCCACTTGACCAGCCTTAGAGACCAATGTAGCGTCTACATGGAGGAAGAGTTGGCTGAGAAGGAGAAGCAGTGCCGTCGAGCGCGCCGTCTTCATTGGGCTGTACAAGTGTGCCACGACCGTCGCGGCTCCCGGTTGTCGGGTATTTGGTGACATAGATACTTAAAAGCGCAGATATACCTCCCCAGTGGAATTAAGCAGTAACGAATGAGATTCCTTCTTCATTCCGTATGCATGTTGCCGTCCTTTGAGGAGCAACCCGTGATGGTGGACGTTCAGTATGATGGAATTTGCACGGCATTTATTTACGCCAAGCGGTGTACCACCTGCGGGCCGTTACAATAACGTAGATCTTGCTTCTTGAGGAGGTGGGCTAACAACCGTGATTCATTCCATGTCGTGCTTTATGCCAATTTTGACCTTAAGGGCACTTCCCAGTTGGGCAAGTATCGACAATAGCCGCGCCTACTCGCAGTAAGCCCGAAAGGCGGTGGTTACACCGCCCGGTTAAACAAACCAATTGTACACACGAACCTGAAAATTTAATTGTCAGTTCGTTGACGTGCAGCACTTCGGTCAAGATGTTAGAAAACCGATTGGTTAGAAATGCGAATCGTTGCCATTGGCCATACCGAAAGTCCATTGAAGTGATGCTGCCTGCAATCCCAAGGCTCTTTGCCTTGACCACGATTATCTCACAAGTCTCTTTTTTTTTTTTCATCGTTGCGATCTCCGTTTGGCTTTTTACTCAGGTAGTCCTGCCATACCTGAAAAAAAAAAACAAAAATGACAAAGTCATGGAATGACTCCATGAAACGTGATCAATGTCTTAAACAGGAGGTAGGACCACTTAGGATCTATATATCCTTGGAATTTTGGCCTGTAATGTGAACTTAAGAAATATCGGGTGCTCTTGATTTTCAGAGCTGAAAACGAGGTTAGACGGAGTAGAAACAGCTAGATGAGCTCTCGGGTAATCCAGATGCGTGTCACTCGTTGCTCTCGAGTTGCAGAGAACCCTACCCAGTTTTGTTGGCGTGATGAAGTCACGATGCTGATCTTTGCTCTTCAAACAGCCGCATTGGGGTTTGCATGCAAAACCCTAGCTGATACCCTACGTAACAGATCAGGAAAGGAAACCATAAGCACCAGAGGGGGGATCCTAATCATCAAATAGCCTCATCCCAAACGCTTTGTTGCCGCAAGTGTCCTGCACTCCAACTGAGTCATCGTTGAGTGTCAAGAGGTGCAATCGATGTTCAGTTGGGTCTCAAGGGACAAGCTTGCATCTGCTCTTTTGGGGTAAAATACAAGAGCAGTCAAGCATAAGAAATACCCTGGAATACACTGCTTGATGAAAGTCTACCTACCCACCCATTGTGTCAGCATCAGTTAGGCACCTTATAGATGCACAGATAGTCGCTAGAACTCTATACATGTGACCCAATTTCACATTAAGCCTTATAGGTATTCTCCCGAAAGGGTAGTTATACGAATACATGCCTACCTATTCGACTATTGAAAACTCACTCTCCTAAACAGAGGTCGGCATCAGGCCTTGTACGTACGTAATCCATTACACATTGCAGAAACATCTTCCGTGGGCATTGCTGTTGAGCGTGACCAAGAGCACACGTCCAGTGCTGCCCAGCTCCTGCCGCTTGTTAACATAGCCAATGTTTTCACTTTAGAAAAGTCCTTTATGTACGAAATGAGCATAGAAAAGGATCTGTCAATGATTGCGCGGTCTCTGAAAGACGAATAAGAGTCACCCGGTGCTGGAGCGCTCGGGTGTTTGGTGGGTTGTAGACGGTGGAGACAAGACGCAGGCTGGTCTGACACACCCAATTTGTTCTTTCTGAAACGAAATTTTCTCCCGACTCTGATCTAAACTGACAAAATTCGCAGTTTAAAATAGGTAAAGAGACATTGAACGAAATGATGTGCTGAATCTGAGGGGAAAAAAAATAATCCTCATCTGAGGGATGACAGCATGACAAGGGTGAGATTCGAACTCACGCCCCTTTCGAGACCACGGAATCCTGAGAAGGATGGAGATTAAGGATAAACCTTAACGTGGCGCCTTGGACCGCTCGGCCACCTTGCCCTATGCTGTAAAACAACTAAGTGAGAGAGCTATTGTAGACAGCTCAGTCATTGACACCTTGAGGCATTGCCCTCAACACCACGCCATGTCCTGGTGACTAAAGTGACGAAATCGCAAGGTCATGTGAACAAGAGTTGCACAAATACCATCTTGTTCACAACAGACCAGGTTGGAAGAATTCCTCACTTGCCTAGTTAATATTTGGTAAGCTGTTTTGGAAGAGGGCTAAGCATTACTAGTGCTGGCTGTCCCGCTAGATGCAACTCCATCGGATGGTAAGAAAATAACTCGGGTTGGGCACGTTGGGCACAAAAGCTCAGGTGGTCCTTTCGGTACTGTGTCATCCTTAAACGTTGTGCTCAGCATGTGATTATAACGATTCACTATCTCTTTATCGGCACAACGTTTGCGTGGACTCAAATTGCGATCAAAAATGATGACGTCAGGTTAAGAATGTTTGGAGTGTATTGTGCACTTCACTGTCATCAGCCAAAGCTTTGGCGGTGGACAGGCCCAAAAGAAGGTCATTTTACAGCCTCTTGCATCATTGCGATAAGGAAGACTCAAGCAACAGTGATCTGAGCACAGATTTGTCTTCCAAAGCCTCGGACCATATGGCGCAAAAACTGGTAACGTCGTATCATATGCCAGGCGGAATCTGGCGATTATAAATCGAGGGGTTTCGCAGGACAAATGGCAACTTGGTCTTCTCCAAACCCACTCGGAACAATTGGCAGGCTTTTCCAACAAAGCAACAATGGGCAAGTCAAGGAAAGCCAAGCGGCGCGCGGCTGCTCGCGAGGCGAGAAACCTCTCTCCAGAGTCTCGGGAGTTCAGCCCGTCGATGGAGGATCCTTCGAGCCCCCATGAGACTATGTCAGCCGTCTCGACGACCAGCGAGACAGCTCCTCTGGACAGCTGGGGTGCCGGCCAAGATGTCCCAATTGTCGACAGCCAGATCTCTGGCAAGTCGGCCAAGGACGGCTTTTCTCCGGAGAAGTCTGAGAATAACGTGAGTCTTATTTAATCCAGCTTTTTGTCACATATCGGACCTTCTACAACCGGCTTGGCAGAAGAAATTGGCTAACAATGGGAGCATTCTGGCGCGACAATAGACTGTCCTCCAAAAACATATCCAGTTCTGGGACCGGGATCGCGACGGTGTGATCCGACCCTGGGACACCTTCTTCGGGTTCCGAGACTTGGGCTTCGGTTTCCTTTTCTGTCTAGTTGCCGTGGTGGTCATCCACTTCGTCCTCTCCTACCCAACCCGTTTGACGAGGTCGTGGTTCCCCGACCCTCTCTGGCGGGTCTACTTGACCGGAGTCCGCAAGGTCAAGGTGAGTCTCTGGCCCAGCCGATCAAGGCTGGCTGCCCGTGTAGTCGGCAGGCTTTGGACCCGAGTGTGCTAACACACTTCTCACAGCCTGACTCGGGTTCCGGCGCTCAATGGCAGGGAGGTGGCCGCTTCGATGAAGAGGCCTTCAACGCAAGGTTCTCCCAGTTCGACAAGACGGGCTGGGGCTTCCTCACTGGCCGGGAGCTGTGGAGGATGGTCCGCTCCAACCGCGGGGCGTGGGACTTGATCGGATGGTTGGCTGCCACCCTCGAGTTCGTCACGGCCTGGGTCCTTCTTCAGAAGGAAGGTCGTGTGAGCAAGGAAGACCTGAGAGGAGTTTATGATGTGTGTATTCCATAGTTGTCGATGGTGTCGATCAATTGGTAGCTAACTTATCTCAGGGCTCAGTCTTTTGGCGGGTCAAGGAGGCCCGCGAAAGCGAGGACGGCTGGAGGAAGGGCTTTGGTTGGTCCAATTTAGTGAACTTAAGCAAGGGGGAGCTGGCGCCCAAACAAGAGATGGATCCAGGCAAGTAATGAAGGCTCCTTTGGTTTAGGAACTTTGGGCTTACTCGTGTGGAAGGGCTGAGTTCCAGGTAATCAGCGTCCCTCATATTCGGTCGGTGAGAGCCCGACTAAGCCAATTAACCACATCGATCTCAATGGCTACTGTGCAACACGTAGTTGGAACTTTTCCCCATCATGACCTTGGATTATTCCAGCAATAACTCTGTTGTGGTTGAGTTGCGTTACTGGGGGGGCTTTTCCATGCTCACAAGCATCTCCGCCAGTTTGACCGTTAAGGCAAAACGATTATATGTCGTCTGTTAGCTTCGAGCCTAGTGATGAATGTGCCCACAAGGCTCGTCGGAAGGTGAGTTCCCGGACCTGGTGAGGAACTAGAAATGATGAGTAGGTATGGGGGCATAGGAAATGGTAGTGAATGGCCTTTGTTAATTGATATACATACGTCTGAAAAAGCTTTGAAACTAAGGGATACCGCCGGACAGTATGAAAAAAAAATTACTGGCGAGTATGCATAAGATGGATTGATAGGTCAGTAACATGGAAACAGAATCGAAGACAGTTCTATTTTATTCGGTTGCTTCTTGTCTTGTCTGCTGAATCTTCTTCAACTCTCCCGCAATTGTTGAGTGAGATCTACCATAGACAGGCCACGCCCAGGGAATAGGACAGTTGAAGCCTGAAGGGAAGGCCTGAATCATAGGCATCTGTAGACTTGTGTGAACAAGAAGCCATGGACGCATGGTGTGGTTATAATCCTCCAAAGGGAAGGAAGCCGATTGAGGTCATATCCGAAGGCTTCCATATCAGCCTTAGTTGCCAGGACTTCCTCATGCAGACGCGTCAGTTCCTCATGGTAAGCCCATGAAGCGGTTGGGGTCATCAGTGCCGCAAGCTGCTGGTCACGGGTAATATGATTGGGTTTATCAAGGATTGCTTCAATCTTTCAGGTGCGAAGAGTTTTAAGGTTTTGCTCATAATCATATCGAAACCACTTAGGATAGGCGTCATACTACGAGAGCTCATCTTCTGAGTGGTTGTCGTAGTAGTCAGACTCGTACATAAGAAACGGGTACTCAAACTGGGTTTGCGTCTAGCTCCATTTTCTTCAGACATGTATCGTCCCAAACAATTTCGAGTATCTACTTGAGAAATGTGTCATGGTCGCAAATCGCCCGGAACACTGAGATCGTGATAGGATTTCGCGCATAGGAAGACACGATTGAGCCGGAGCTTGCAGAGGGAATGAAGTTGGCGATATGTCAGCCTCGAACATTAATATCCCGATTCGGCAGATATGAAGTTATCCCTCCTTAAATTTCCACAGAAGCCTAGTCAAAGAAGACGGTCGCATTATGGCAAAAGTGCGGGGTGCTAGTATCGAAATCAACTGCCGCTGGCCAACAACAGAGTTTAGAACTGGCGCTTCTTGAGTTGATGGAGCTGGGCAGAAGAGGGGTTCTACTTTTGCTGACGTCAAGTAAATTCCTGTCATACAAGAAACACTTCAACCTTACGGTTTCTCGCTGCACAAATCTGTTGTTTCCGATGGTATGGAAAGATGCGACTGTTCCTATCATTAGTTCCTTGATATCCCGTCACCAGCTCTCATAATAACCGTCAAGGTAAGTGCCAACGCAAACAGAACCCTACAAAAGAAATCAGCCCCCTAACGCCTAATACTCGTCGCCACGCTACGCACCACATCACTAACCTTCTCCCCAATCCCAACCTTTCCCTCTTTTCTTCCTCGGATTCTCGGAATCGACCATTCAGAGGAAGACCAATGGGAGAGAATCAATCAGGAGTGATTATCCCGAGCAGTCGCTTTCGCAGCACCGGCCGTTCAAGTTCTCGTCCCGACCATGGAGCCCGCTAGCGCCGGCATCCTCTCGGCCCTCCGGAAGGCCAGTGACGTCAAGGTCAAAGAAACTCAACGCCCTTGTTTCCATCTCCGTGAAACTTTACGCCGCGATCGAAAAAATTGAGAGGAGTCTGTCCAAACAACTCGAGAGATTGGTCGCCAAACCGCTTATCTTGAAGCTTCACTCTTTCCTTATTCAGGAGGCCTGCCTAGTGGGCGCTCAACAACCTTCTTCCCCTGAACAACATTGTTCCTCAGGCTCCGGAGGGCTCTTCCAGAGCGTTCGGACACTTCCCACACCTCCATTCCCGATCAGTCAAGTTGAGCCACGTTCATATCATATGCACAAGCGCTCAAGGAAAGAGTAATCACCAACCTCAACTCCTTAACCAAGCGAATTGACCCTCCGGGCTTCTCGAAACAGCTCGCCCCCACCACGCACAAAAGACAGGCTGAATCCTCCAGTTGCCGTGATTTCCTCAGTGTGGACCGTGACCACCAGACTGGCGGTTAGCGACTCCCACTGGTGTCATGACCCATCTCGTTGAGAAGATCGGTTTCCCGCGTGTGGACGTCTCTAGAATCTACCCCATCAATCCGGCTTTTGCATCAAACTATCAAAGATCCTCCTCAGGGAGCAGCTCGCTCAGAAAGCTGCGACCCACAGCCTCCTCATTGAGCTGGAAACGGTTACCCACGCCTACCTTCTCTCAAATGTCCCGGAATCCATTAGGGCCTACGAGGGCAGCGACCGCTCAACCGATCACCTCATAGCGGAAGAAGTTGAGGTGACCACGAAGCAGAAAGCTCATATGCATCCTCTCAATACACCAGGGCCCTACCTGATCATTCTCAAGCATAAGGTTCTCCGTTTCTCAGTCTTCGGTTCTGACCCGGCTAAGCTCCTCTCGCGTAGACCGCGTATCTACACCTGCTCAAAATGTTTCGGCTTTCATCACGACGACAAGTGCCGCTATAACTCAGTCTGCACGGCCTGCGGCATTCCTAGAGGCCATGGACAACACAAACCCATCCCGCAGTGCCAGAACTGTTTGGGCCTCCCCAAGAACTCGATTAAATGGCTTGGGGTGGTCTTGGACACGAGATTGTCCCATTGACCCAAGCCGCCGCCAGAGTTGCAACCACGGCAGCTACAGTAAGCCTGATCAAAAGACTGCCAGACACTAAAATTAGGGGTTTCCCTCCCAAGTCTGGCTCCGTCATCTTTGACATGGCCGTGGTGCCCTCACTCTTATATGGCCTGGTACAGATGGACATCGGCCCTTTCAGAGCTGGAACCAGGGGACGACTAGTCCCATCAAATCTAGGAGCAATCTGGGCAGCCCTGGCTAGGGTCGCACACGCTGCTCTGTGTGCTATATCCCCGGTGTGGCGTACTATTTAAACCCCATGGCTGTGGTGGCTAGACGGGATCTACTCCCAGTACTTGTTGGAGCGAGAAAGAGATGGCGAGCCCGAGTTCGGACCTTACCGCCCGATTACCCCCTTTGGAGGAGACTCCAGTTCTCCCAATACAAAGGCTGGTCTCGCTTACACCAATTAGCCGCCGACGCCCAACCAGGCCCTGTCTGGGAGCCCCTGCGACCCGGGCCTCGGGCCTGGCTAGGGCTATCCCAAGTCCCCTCAGACCATAGAAGACCGCGCTCATGACATAGTATCATGGTGGCTGTCAAACAAGCCTCAGTCCAGCCTGTGGGATGGCCCCTCAGCTAAAGCCTTCCTCGCTCTCTTCGACAGAAAGTGTCTGGTTAGATGGGTTGCGGAGCAGGCATTTGGACATGGGGACTTTCTGGATTACCATCTCAGGTTCAGCCACCCTCCGAGTGCGATCAAAACTTGCCCTTGTGGATCGATAGCCTCCAGGGGCCATTTCCTGAGATGTCCCCTCTCGTCCTTCAATAACTCTATAGCAGGGCGTCTGGATCTCAGAGCCTTTTGGCACTCTCACTTACTTTTTGAGAACAGAAGAGTACAACTTGAGCTTCACGGCTCCGCGCGAAATGAACAGACAGGGCTAACTATTTCCACCTACGCCGCCCTGTCTCCTCTCCTCGCTTGGTACAACACCCCCCAAAACCACCCACCCAGCGACTCACAATCAGATTCAGAACTGTCTAGTTTGGATGTTCAAATTCCCGGCATTCTCCCCACTTAACCCCATTCCCCAATTTCCTTATGATATCCCTTTACAGCAACACACCGGCTTTATCTTCTTTTGGATTTTTCCCGCTTGTATATAGTGTAGTTAGGCAGCCAAAAATCACCTCTTGCCCGCGTTAATTTCAATCTCTCCCCAATCCCCGAAAACCCCCCCCCCCCA
>Ga0065720_1021025_pt1 | contig 11787 bp, 10 predicted proteins | sample Thericmetagenome_FD_59107 | JGI IMG/M metagenome (GOLD analysis project Ga0065720, IMG submission 59107) | Thermophilic microbial communities from the Joint Bioenergy Institute, California, USA of rice/straw/compost enrichment - eDNA_2 v2... | ecosystem: Engineered > Solid waste > Grass >... | reverse complement strand
TATAATTATATTTACAATTGAAGACAGTATATTTCACATGGAAAGTCTCTTTTCAAACCACGAAATATTTACCAAAGAGTTAATTGAGCAAAAGCTCAGAGTGATTCATGAAGTTGTTACTCAATTGGTCAAAGAATACAACACATTCTATCCGAAACTGAGTGAAGTCGAAGAATATAAGGTCAGAGTTGACAAAATGGACACATGTTTAAAGAATATCGACTCTCAATTATCATTTCTGAAAGAAGCTTTGCAACTAACATCAGATGACGAAATTCCAGCACTCAAGGAAAAATATCCTCACCTCAAGGAGAAATATGAGAAGCTAAAAGAGAGATCAGATATATCTCTGGTTCCTCTGGGCAATGCTTTGAATTTCTTGTTTGATAAGCTTCTGCCTGATACGAATGAAGCCATCCAACAAGCTTCCAAGAAAACAGAATTAAATAAGGGAAGTGAGCATTTTAAAGAAATTGTTGCTGACCTGCAAATTGTGCACTCAAAATTGGATGCAGTCTTGGAATATTTACCCGAAGCTGCCTGCTATCTTAAGACTGATATTTTTAACGAGAATAAAAATAGTGACACTTGGAAAGAGCTTCTAAATCATTGTGTTATAAATAAAACTGTGTCTAAAGAGATCATCAGGAAACACATGAAGAAATTTACAAGAATGGTCAACATGGCAAATGCAGCCATTTCCAGAACTGAGCAAAACCCCAAAGCATTAAATAGCCATTTTGCAGTAGCTTCAAACATGTTTTATTTCAGCAATAATCATGACGAAGCCAAGAAGGAGGCTGCCCTATTCTTGTCTGAGCCCAACATAGACTCCATGCTTAAAGTCCTTAGTATCCAAGATAGTCCAATTATGCAGAAAATCGCTGAACTTCATTTGCCTCCTATACAGTATGATCAAATAATCTATGTTGATAAATTGTTCCCCAAAATTGACAAAGAATTCATTCTCAAAGAATATGAAAAGGGAACAATAAATAAGATAACTCCTATGGAGTTTGAGGTTCCTGATTTGGAGGATCAAAAGAAAGATATTTTGGATAATATTTTCAAGAAGAAAGAAAATGGAGTTAGAATAAGAATATTATCTCCCAAATATCTTGTACTGAAGGGAACTATTAAAGAAAAAGTTGCTAAAACCACAAAAGGACTCATAAAAAAGATCTTTGCTCCTCCCTCAAATCCTTCATATGATAATGTTGACGGTATCATCTTCCATGTCCATGGTGGAGCTTTCGTTGCAATGTCCTCTGCCACTCATAGAAATCATACTATAATCTGGGCAAAGACTCTGAATAAAGTTATTTTCTCTGTAGACTATGCCTTGGCACCGGATAATCCTTATCCAAATGGTTTGGATGATATTTGGCAAGCTTATAATTGGGTCATAAATTATGCAGAGTCTGTATTAGGAATTAAGACTGATAAGGTCATTGTTGCTGGTGATTCTGCAGGAGGAAACCTGATTACAGCTTTGACTTTGCTAACTATAAAGACTGGAGTAAGAGTCCCAGATGCTTGTTATGCTTTCTATCCAGCCTTAAACTTATATCACCAAATGTATACTCCTAGCTATTTCTTAGCAATAGATGACCCCATGCTCCCATACAATTGTCTGAAACTCTGTGTTAATGCATACGTTCCTGAAGATTACAAACCAAAAGAAGATCCTTTCTTGAGCCCAGTTTTTGCTAGCGATGAGTTATTAGAGAAACTTCCACCATTTAGAATTGCCTCAGGAGATCAAGATCCCCTTCATGATGACTCCTGGAGATTCCTGCATAAGTTGGTCAAATTGAAGAAAAATGTGAAGATGTATGTCTATCCTAATATGCCACATGGGTTCATTAGCATGGGTAGAATGGAATTATTTGAGCTTGTGATTGCAGAAACTTGCGGAATTTTCAGAGAGCTATTTGAGTTGTAATTCCATAGTCTATTCTAATCTTAGATGAATAATCACTGTATGCCTTTTTTTTATTCAGTTCTTGATTGAAAAACCCCAGCTTAGTATTAGTATTTTGTGAAGTCCAGCCTGAGGTATGGATAGGCTGATATGACCTTATGTGTCAGTTCAACCTAGATGTTCTAGAAAATCTGATAAAGAGTTCGTATATAAGCTTTCTCAACAAAAAATTTTCCTGATTAGGTTAATAATTTTTATTAAGCGAAAGTGTGTACATTCCGATGGAAAGTCTTTACGCAAATCAGGAGCCTATAGACAAATTCAAAGTCAAAGACAAGCTTGACACAACTCTTGAAATAATTACATATCTTATTAAAGAATTCACATTTTTATACCCTGATCTTTCAGAAGTTGAAGAATTCAAACCAAAAGTCGACAAAATGAACAAATGCTTACTCTATTTCTTCTCTCAGTTGAAGTTCCTCGGTGAGGCCATTTTATTAGAAACCCCAGAGGCCATTTATGAGCTAAAACACAAATACTTGGACATACGGGACAAATTCATGAGACTAAATGATGTATCTGATATTTCTCTGGTCCCATTAGCCACAGCGCTAAACTTCCTTTTAGATAAACTGCTTCCGGATGTTAAGACTACAATTGAACAAGCAGCAAGGAAGAGTAAGTTGAACAGAGGGAGTGACAAATTTAAAGAAATTGTTGCCGATCTGGAGGTCATGTCTTGCAAACTCGATGCATTACTGGAATATCTTCCAGACGCGGCCGTTTATCATAAAGAGGACCTTTTCACAGAACCCAGAGACTCGCCAACTTGGAAAGAGCTATACCAGCATTGCCAATTAAATACCACAGTTCCAAAAGACTCAATTAGAAATATGATGAAGCTCATATCGAGAATGATGACTTTAGCTAATGCAGCTATGTCCAGGTCAGAAAATGATCCTAACGCTTCAGTTACACACTTTTCTCTTGCAGCCAAAATGCTTTACTATCTGAGCAATGAGGAAGAAGCAAAGAAAAAAGCTAGATTGTACCTAACAAATCCTCATATTGACTCTATGATTAAGCTTTGGTGTACTCAGGATCTGAGTATAATTAAAAAGCTTTCTGAGTTGATGCTTCCTTATATTCAGTATGATCAAATCGTATACTTTGACAAGCTATTTCCAAGGATTGACAAGGAATTTATTCTTAAAGAATATGAAAATGGGACTATAAATAAGATAACTCCCACAGATATGAAAGGGCCAGACCTATCAGGAAAGAAAAAAGAGGTAATCAAAGGTTTATTTGAGAAAAAGCCTGATAAAGTCAAAGTCAGGATTCTGTCTCCCAAGTACTTGACTTTCCAAAAAAACATTCAAGATAATTTTTTGAAGATGGTGGCGGAATGGAGAAGTAAGCTGGAAATTTCTCGGCCATACAATGATGGAATAGACGGTATAATATTCCATGTGCATGGAGGAGGATTTGTCGCAATGTCCTCAGCAACTCACAGGAATCATACAATCCCATGGGCTAAAAGCCTAAACAAAGTGATCTTTTCAGTTGATTATGGACTGGCTCCTGCTCATCCTTATCCAGAAGGCTTAGATGATGTATGGCAGGCTTATAATTGGGTCATTAATTATGCTGAGAGCATCTTAGACATTAAAGTTGATAAGATAATCGTTGCTGGAGACTCTGCAGGAGGAAACCTTGTAACTGCACTGACCTTAATGGCAATCAAAATGGGAATAAGGGTACCAGATGCCTGCTATCTTCTCTATCCCTCTCTGAATTTGTATCAAATGTACACACCAAGCTACTTCCTATCAATAGATGACCCTCTACTACCCTTCAGCTGTCTCAAACTTATCCTGAAAAGCTATGTTCCAGAGGAATTCAGACCAAAGGAAGATCCCTTCCTTAGTCCAATTTATGCTAGTGATGAGCTCTTGGAAAAGTTACCTCCTATCAGGATTGCAACAGGTGATAATGATCCTTTGCATGACGATTCTTGGAGGTTCCTCTATAGGCTTGTCAAGTTAAAGAGGAATGTCAAGATGCACATTTATCAGCACATGCCACATGGTTTCTTAAGTATGGACCAATTGGAAAATTTTGAACTCTTGGTCTCTCAGACGATAGGAGTCTTTAGAGAACTGTTTGAATTAAAATAAATTCTTCTATTGTTACATAATCTCTAAGTCTGTGTGTTAATTCTTATATTATTACTTGTATCTATGATATTATGACCACTTAATTCTTTATTTTATAAGGGAATGAATTTTCAATGATGACTAGAAAAGAGAGTTTAACAAACTACGATACACAGGAGCTTCCTCAAATAATACAAAATAATTTGTACAGTTTAGAAGAATATTAATGTCCTCTTCTTCTCTTAGCATATCTCATCTTTCCTTTCTTGATCTTCTTGCTCTTAGCCTGAAGCTTTTGAGCTCTTTTATCCTTCTTAAGTCTTCTATCAACAAGTCTAGTGTTTCGTCCAACCTTTCTTCCCTTGTTCTCAGCCGCATTAAATCTTCTAGAAACTATATATTTCTTTTCTTGCTTGGCACTGGCCAAAGCCTTGTTATATAAAGCATGGACTTGTCTCATCTTAGATTGCTCGTTGACACCTTCTTGTTCCAAGATTTCCTTTGCCTTTTGTTGAGCTTTCTTCAATTTCTTCTGGATTTGGAACTTCTTTCTAATCTTGGCTTCAATAACCTACAGACATTATTTTCTATCCATTTTAAATGTACCTTCTTGGGTGGTCTCTTCTCAAGAGCCAAAAGTCTTTGTTTCTCTGCCTGATATTCCTCCTTGGTGATTGGTAAGATCTTATAGTTGTGCTTTCTCTCATCTTCCAAAAACCATTCAGGAGCATCTTCGTCAACAGGTCTGGAGTATCTGTTGTATGAATCATCAATAATTTGTTCTCTGTCCTTCTTTCTAAGCATCTTAGTGGCAAGAGCTCTCATTTCAGCAAGGGAATCCAAGTCATAGTCTTCATAACGAAGTTCAGGAACAATCTCAATAGTATCTTTCTTTCCTGCCTTTCCTTCCTTTTCCTCTTCTTCCTCATCAAAGCCCAATTCCTCCTTTTGCATCTGTAAGGCAACATTCTTTTGATGCTGTTGGAGCTTCTTCTTTCTGCTTTGGTATTGCTTGGAGGGAGGTCTGATAGCAAATTCCTCTTCTGGGTCAATTTCTGATTCAGATGAGTCATCTTCCTTTTCCTTTTGTCTTGCCTTCTCTTCCTCCTCTTGTTGAGCCTTCTTAATCTTTTCTAACTTGATGGGATTAACCAAAGTTGGAAGCTCATCGGGATTTTCACTCTTCAATCCTTCTTTGAAGATCTTTCTGTCAAAGAATTTGCTCTTAAGGACTGCAGTTTGAGCCATCCTCAAGGCATCTTCTTCCTCTTCTGGGTTATATTTAATACCCTCATCTTCGCTGTCGTCATCTTCCCACTCGTCATCGAAAGTTTCGGGCTTTTGGAAGGTCTCAGCTTGAAGGCTTTCTTCTGAAACCATATGTTTTTCCTTCTTCTGCTTCTTTTCTTGCTCTTTCTTGAGTCTTTTTTCTTCATTTCTTTTCTAATTATGTTAAGCATTGGTGAGAATAAAGGACTTACAATTTTTTGTTGCTTGAGCTCGTAGAGATGTTCAAGGTTAGCCTCAATATCATCGATGTTGGCTTCCTTCTTCTTAGGAGCCTGTTCAACTGGCATTTCATTTTCTTCATCAAGGTCAACATATTTTAACTTGGTAATGTCCTTTTTGCCCTGATAGAAATCGAAAGTGACATCATCTTCCTAATGGATAAGAGGAGTTCATATTGATAATTACGTTATTGTAGACGTCAGTTGGTTGAATGGTTTTATTCTTGGTCAATTGGCTGACCTTCTTTTCCTAAAATAATGAGACCATCTCTCAAGATATTTACTCTTTCTCTTCTTAATTCCTTAAGCTCCTTCAGCTTTTCCTTCTTAATTTCTTCTTCTAATTCAGAATCAGTGTCATTTTCTTCAACTGTAGGTTTCTCCTCAGTTTCGACTTTCTCCTTAATAGCTTCCTTTTTCTTTTCCTTGTGAAGAGCCTTCATAATCTTGGTTCTCCATCTAAGCATAATTTGAACTTCTCTCTTTCCCAAGACCTTAAGATCTTCAATTAACTCCTTGTAGTCCTCAGGAGGCTCAACAAGCTTTAGGTATTTCGCTTCTTCTTCCTCGGTGAGCTTGATTTTATTGTATTTAGCGAAGATTGCAATAGGCTCTTCAGCAAACAAGAAATCTTCAAAACAGATAGTTCTATGCATAGTGACGGGCATATCATCATCGTATCCCTGTCTGCTTCTTTTCTTTTCAAACAATTTTTTAACTGAGTCATATTTAACGCTGGTTTCACCCATAAGATCGGCTTCAGTATCCTTAAAGACGTGCTTGACATCGAACAATTTAGGATCAATGTAGTCAGGAGCAATATATCTTAATCCAACGACGAAGATTTCTGCAGACTGAGTTCTTGAGGCCTCAGGCTTAGTAGCTTCGACCTTTTCGAAGAATTTATTCATGACCCAAATAAGGGAGTTATAATCAGTAGATCTGAAAATCTTAGTGACGAAGGTACCACCCTTCCTAAGGACTGTACAGGCAAGCTTCAGAGCCGCCAAGACCAACTCACTTTGTGAGAAGGCATCCTTATTCCAGGCTGAACCGACATTTGGTGCACCATCATTAAGGACGACATCGACTTTATTTCCTTTAATTTCCTTCTTGATCTAGAAAGGATAAGCACATTTTGTTTAATTTATTACCAATTGCAGACAACGAGGTGTAGTAATATCTTCTTGGAAAGTTATACAGCCAGGGACAGGCTTGATGGGAGCTAAATCGATACCAATCTTGATACTGGACATAGGCATATATCTAGTGGCGACTTGCAACCTAAAAGATTAGCTGTTTTTGTGAGATTTGTTACCATCCTCCTGGTGCAGCACACAAATCAACCAAAACATTGGCACTGTTGAGAAAATGATACTTTCTGTTGAGTTGAATAAGCTTGAAAGCGGCTCTGGAACGATATCCTTGCTCTTTGGCAATTCTATAGAACTTATCTAAACGAGCCTTGGATTTTGTCTTTTTTGCCATATATTTATTCCACTAATTTATCGGATCTTATTTAAAATCGCAATGTATGCTAATAAATCAATTTGATTTTCTGTGCATAGTTCTGTTCAGTTATCCCGATCTTTAGCATAGTCTATCATTTCTTGTGTTAAAAAAGATAACATCCTTAGATCCAAGAATAGTCATACATGAAGCTCTCCTCTACAGTATGAATAAAAAAACTTGAATAAAATTTATTTTGTGTTCTCATGAATCCAACCTATGAGGATCCAACTTTCCTTTATCATTATGGCGAAAAATATGAAGTAAATATGCAGAACGAATAATTTAGCAATTTAGAAACTAAAAGACTATGACTTCGTTAAGAAACTTGAAGTTATCAGACCACGATCTAATCATTTCTTTTCAATCACCGAGAACCAATACATAAATTCCCTAGAAATAGCGAATAACGAAAATGGGAAATATATTACTAAGACAGCATCAAAGAGATTCGGAACTTACTTATATGATATTGCCTCTATTGCAAACAATTCTCTTATTGTTGAAGGGCAAGAGCCTCCAAAAGCTTATTTCGCAGTCTCTGCAAAAGATTCACCAGTAAGGGCATACATCCAATTATTAGTGTCTTAGATTCATTTGTATGAGTTCAGACCTGGCAATAATCAAAATCCATTCAAGTCATTATGTGCTTTTAATCTCATAAAACCTAACTCTGAAATTTATATCAGTGCCATAGAACTCAAGTATAATCCTCAAGTAATTCTATGAGAATTCCCTTAATTTTGAAGCATAATGCACTTTTTGTTGGAGGAAAAAATACCTTTTGTGCTTTTGATATGTCTACTCTCAGCTCCTATTATGTATAATTTTAGTCCTATTCAATTTACCGCTAGAAAAGCAAGTCAATTGGGAAGAAGGAAATAATTTCATGTTTTGCTTTTCCTGAGGATAATTCTTCAAATATTGTTGCTTTGGGAAATTATGACAAAGTTATTAAGTTGCTGTCATTGCAAGACGATATGGTTATTGGTGAACTCAAAGTATCAAAATTTGAAATAATTTCAATGATCAGGGCCATATGGGAGGTTTGACTTGTTTGAAATTTTCTCCTAACAATAAAAATCTGCTTTTTTCAGGAGCAAGAAAAGATGCTCTGGTTTATTGCTGGGTAAGCAAATCTTCTTTCAAATCTTTATTTATAGGACATCAGAAACACGGCTACTTTTGTCACTTATTATGAAAGAAAAACTTTTACAAATCAGAGAATTGGTTTTGAGATATCTAATTCAGATATTTTATATCTAGGAAATGAGGTATCATAAGTCCTATCTTTATCGATTTTTTTAGGATGGAACAATTGTTGCATACGATGTGAAAAATAACACAGTCAAATCTTATTTCCAAGCAGATGCCGATATAATCACAGATATCCATATCTGCAATCTGGAAGATGACCCTACCACTTACATGTTAACAGCCTCTGGGGATAGAAAGTTTGTGTTAGCCGATACTGATTCTTTTGCTGACGATATCGAAGATGATAAAACTGACAATGGTGATAATTTATATCTAAAGGATGCAGACCGATCGAAATGGTATTGCAATAAAATCCAATTCTGGAAGCTCAATGAGCCCTTTATTGCTCCCATTCATGAGGAACCGAAGACTGATCAAGGACAGGGTGAACAAGGCAGTGAAATGATTCAACAGCAGCCTGAAGAAAATAATCAGATTAATGCTGAAGTTCCTGCTGATCCTCAACAAGAAATGAATATTGAGCCTAATCAATAGTTATGTGTGAATTAGTGCAATGTATTATATCCAAATTGCTGTATTTGTAATTCTAATATCTTTTTAATAGCATATATTGAAAGTGGATTGAATTACGACTCTATAATTAGACACAAATATGGTAGAGAAGTTAGTACGCTTAATACGTAAAGTAGCACCCAATTAACGCAGAAATTATTCCACATGCAGCCACAAATCCTTCATTAAACTTGACCTTAAATAACTTAGGACCAATTCCAGAGAATTGTCCAGCCACATTCAAGTCTGCCAGTATTCCTAACAGCTTTAGCCATGCATCTAGTTTCCTTTGCTTTATTATTTTCAATTCAGCTTTGAGAGAATCCATTTGACTCTCCTCACAGGTCAGAAGACTTTTTTCTATAACCATTTGCTTATGAGCAGCATGGATGACATTTCTTAAGGCCAATAAGAAGGAAAATATGAGGGCTATGAACCTCATTTGAGCACCAAGTTTGCTAAACTTTGCACTATCAGCCTTAATAACATTGATATCAGACAGAACACTTATGTTATCACAGAACCAGTGTAAAGATTCCCAAAATTTATTTATGACTGTAAAGTAGAAGGCGAATTCATCCTCTCCAGGAGTTTTCATTAAACTCCTTATGGTATGGATTTCTCTGATGAATTTTAATAGTCGAAATAGCTTCCTAGCTTGATGCATCTTGACTAGAATTTTTATAGGATTTGGCAATAACTTTTTACCATATAGAATTTTGTATTTTTCAGCTTTTTCAGCCTTGATATCGAGAAAAGCCCACATTGCAAGTCGAGATGAATATTGAATCAACTTACAAAATTTATCTCTTCCATCTAAGTAGGCAATTGGAGAAGAAAGTATGAATAGATACCTGTTTTATTGATCCATCTGATAGTTCCTTCTAATGTCATTTTTTGAAACCAGCTTCTGGATTACTACTTTATAAATTTTATTCTTCTTTAGAATTTCATATTTGAGACCCAAATTCAATTGAAATCAGCTAATTTTATTTCATCTAAAAAACAATGGCACCTCCTCCAAAGTATGTCATTACCAGAAAGCTGGTTAAGAGATTTTTCCAAAACTATCTTCCTAGAGAGCCCATCTACGCTCAAGAAGAGAAAAGCAAGCTCACAGAATGCTGGGGAAAGTACGGAATAGACTCTGCCAAGTGCAAAGACTACGAAGTTTTGTATGACCACGTCCTTGATCAGACCGAAAAATACAGAAATAAGCTCGAGGCTATGGGATTCAAGCAAACTGTTATGAAGACCCTCACCAGACCTGTCTACAAGCATGAGTTAAAGGGAAGATACAGAAAGCAAACCAAATTCACTCCTCCCTCTGTCTTCGATGGAGTCAGATAATATTCTTATGTACAGGGGCCAGAATGAAATTTATGTATATTCAGTACTGTGTCTTGAACAATCGAAAAATTATACGATATGATGAATCTGCTAAAGCATACATAAATAGTTATAGACATTTTTTAGATAAGACCTAAATTCTTTTTAACACTTGAGATGAGCTCGTCCTTGTGTTGGCTCTTTAACACCACAAAATATTCTTGCTAGATTATTTAGAAATGAGAATATCTTTCTTTACTATAATTTGGTTGAAGTTCATCATGGTGGCATTTGGTTGTTTTAGCCAATAATCTCCAAACATTTCAAATGTCACTGAATAGATCTCATTAAAGACATGAAGTGCTCTTTGTTTTGTATTTGAGTCATAGAAAAGAAAGTCATAGTGGCCATCCTTAAAATAAATGGCAATTTTACAAAGATTACGTTCATCATTCTCCAGATTTCTAAGGTGATATATAATCCAGCAGAAGCAAAGAAGTATCTAAAATAGTTATATGAAACGTCGAGATTATAAAAAACTGATGTTTTGGTGAGTTTGATTCGCGTAGAATCTCTAAAGCATTCTTCGAATGTACGTCAGCAAAAAATCTATATTTTTAGAAATAACTAGGCTAGAGTACACTAAGTTTTCTAATCCCAAAAATCCTAAAATTTTATTTTTCTAAATGAAGGTAATACCTGCTCCTCTGAAGTCAGTAGCAGGGTCTTCACCCTGGAATCCCAAATCAACTATACAATTTTAATTTGAAGTAACTTTGCTTTTACTCCATTTTCTGGTAATGATACTGGGAAGAGGTTCGTCATTTGTAAGTAAGGCCCAAAGCTAACGGGTATAAAGAGAAAAATGTCTATACTGTTTTCAATTTCTGAGAATGGTTTGGATCTGAGTGTTCATATTTGATGTTTCTTATTTCTTTCTAATTAAAGACGAGAAAGTGTTAGAGTACCCTCAATGTATTGCTTGCTCTTTATTACATTAAAGAGTTTTGTGAACATCTTCAGAAATAGATCAACATTTCTAACACTGAAATTGATTTGGAATTATTTTACGCCTTAGTATAAGGTATCTGTTTCTTTATATAAAGTTCCTCCATGACTTTCATGTTCAAAGTGTCTTCATGCTCAATATCTTTCTCAAAATACTTAGCAATGTTCTTAAGACTCTTGCTATTTTTTATGGAATCATCTATCGAGTCAAAAAAGGTTTAAATCTTGGTACGAAATCCTTTTAAATCATTCATTAAAGCCTTTCTTTCAATTTCATGAGTGTTTGTTAATTTTCTTCTGAATAATTTATGGATAGAACGTAAACAGCTCCAGTAGAAGAAATGAAGAAATCCTGTTATTGCGACATATATACTTTGAATTGTATTTCCCATTTCAATTAATTTTATTTCTTGATATCAAAAAGTATCAAATCTAAAATTCCTTTCAACTCCTAGTCAGACTTCACATAGGTATAAAATTCGACATGATAAAACTAAAGGAATAAATTCCTTTAAATTAGCTAGATCCTCAGGATGAATAAAAAACTAAAGTCTCTTTTTACAGATGAAATAAAGAA
>Ga0065720_1021024_pt1 | contig 11790 bp, 8 predicted proteins | sample Thericmetagenome_FD_59107 | JGI IMG/M metagenome (GOLD analysis project Ga0065720, IMG submission 59107) | Thermophilic microbial communities from the Joint Bioenergy Institute, California, USA of rice/straw/compost enrichment - eDNA_2 v2... | ecosystem: Engineered > Solid waste > Grass >... | reverse complement strand
GGACATTTCTCTTTTCCTTCCCTTGTTCTTCTGCTTCTTGTCTTTCTCAAGTCCTGCTTCTCGCGTATTCTCTTTCTCTTTTAGATTACTCTAGAACGGTTTGGCATACGCTCTCGTCTCAGTTGATTCCAGTTCTTTCCAGTTTCCGCCACTTTTGTCTTGCCCTTCTTCATGTATTCTCGCATTTCTCTACTGCTCTCAGCTCATCTGTCATTTTCTCAGATAGCTGTTTCCCTTCCTCTTCTCCCCTCTTCCACTTTCTCATTTGTCCATATTTTATCGAAACAATCAGTATCACCTCCATGATAAGAGCCGCTCGAAAATAATGACAATGAGATATACACTAACAGCAGATTTCATGCCCTCCCATTTTTCGGAGCAAACCTCGCATGAATTCAACCCTTAATTGGTCGGTGCTTGGAGAGCTCGGGAACGCGGTGTCTAGGAAGTTGGCTGCTAGTGCTATCTCAGGAGAGTTGTTTTGCTTGATTATTGCTTTCAAGGGCTTTGAATGCCGAGAGGAGCAGGCAGCCTATCTTGCCGGTTTGGGGGCACTAACATCACTAAACTTTGGCGCAGAGGCTTAAGGAAAACAATGAGATAATGAGTGTATCTCATTAACTTCCCGCGTTGACCTTGCCTCAAGCAAGTCTTTCTTAAACAGACACTCATGACGTTGTGTTTATGTTATGAAAGCTACCGGTTGCCTAGCTGCAGTCTAGTATGACACTTGAAAGGTTTGATGAGGAAGCTAACAGGAGTTTAGACCATATGACTTGGTTGTATTGCCTCATATCGTCCCAACTAAAAGACGAAGCACAAACTACCTGCACACACAACAAGTGTTTGTGTTTGCGACCATGAAGAATATTACTACGTAAAGACCTAAAGTCCTAAATATGTACCCAGAAAACAAACAAACGAAAATGGGTATCTCAGAGACAGGCATTAACCTTAACCAAACCGCATCCCAACCAACCAACCCAAGTCACTCAATTCAAACAGCCAAACTCCATAGTTTCCCCTCCGTTTTTCCCTCCCCTGTTCCCTGCCAACCCCCCTTCCCCTTATCTTTTCTCTCCCCATCTACCGAAACTGCCCTCGCCAATTCCTCATGCTGAAACATTGGACTCCCTGGGCTATCGCTCGGCCCCCTTCCACTTCCATCCTCGAGTTGAGTTAGATTAAGCTTGTTTGTATCGATGGCAGCTGTGGGCGAGTTCAAGCGAAGCATGATGTCGCTACTGTTGTGGTGCTTTGCGTTTACGAACAAAACGCGGAGCTGGGGGGTGGTTTGGGCGATGATGTTTACGCAGGGCTCGAGGAAGTTGAATATCGCGAGGAAGGCGAGGTAGTCTTTACAACAAGTGTTAGTATCGACTGTTATAGGGGAGAGGGCCAATGGGAGGGAACGTACGGTAGTTGTTATCAATCCTTTTGAACTGGAAAAATGTCCGAAGAATGACTATCATCCCGCTGATGAAGCCTAAACTCATAGCAAAACTGAGACCGAGCTTCTCGCGGGTTTCGAGCAGGAGCCTGTGGATGATGAACCAGGGGAAGAGAGCGAGCAAAACATCAATCAACCCGCCGTACACTGTTGCCATGACTCAGTCAGCTTCCATCCCTCAACCCACGGACTCAAACACTTCACATACCCATGGTCGTCCCCCCAAGGTACATCAAATTCATATGATCGAAACACAAATCATGCTGCGGACGAAGATGTTTCCTCGGGTCGGTACATGCAGGGATCCAGATGGACAGCATTCCGAGGACCAACACCAGATTGACAGTCACGATGACAAAGTACAGGACATAGCGCAGGTAAATGTTACGCATGATCCGCATCAGCGTCAACGCAAAGGCAACTTTCGTCCATGCCGTGCCGATGGTCGTGAGGGACGTCGAGATGTTCTGGTAGAGGAAGAAGGTGCGCTTGGCGTCGTCGGTGTGGTAGCCCACGCTAATAGCGGCGCTGATGAGGGCTGCTGCTGTGAGGAGGATCATCTATCCTCTGGTTAGCCCTCATTTCTCAGCATTCGAGCTGGAGAGAGAACATACCCAAGTAATAGTTAATACCCCATCGTCATACCACCACTTAGAGAAATGATGCCTGCACCACAGACGCATAAATAGGAACATGGCCGACGCGGACATCAAGACCCAAACGGCGACGTTGGTCTGTGAGAATATGCTCTCGTCGCCATTGTCGGTGTTAACCAGTCTTCGGGTGATGCTGCTGCTCAGGATAGTCGTGGGATTCAAGTTGTCGCTGCTCATGGCTGGAGGCTCAGCTCAGGCTAGGCGGGTCGTTCAAAGGCACAGCGTCATGTTTGTCATCAGGGCAGCATCAACATGTTGCTCCGCGTGCTGGAAGAATAATGTGAGATTGAGGCACAGTCTGTTACTTCGCAGTCTTGTCGTAAGTTGGAAGAACAGTCGACTTGAATGGAGCCAGCCTAATCCTTCAACCTCGATGGTAAAGTACAGAGTTAAACCTTGGTCGCGGGAGCGGAAAGCAAGCGGGAATGATGAAGTTGTGATGGAGGTCGGGTGGGACGATGGCGAGGGAATTAACAAGAATAGAATTTATCTCGGGATGTAAGAAACAAGCATCACACCAGCTGACAGACCAAGAGCGCGGAGAAGCAGAGTTTAAAGACCGGAGGCGAGACCCATAATGCGACGGCACGACCGAACCAGGAATCACACAGCTGCTTAAAAAGCAGAAACAGGCAGGAAGTGGAGTGAAGGGGCAATCCGGGGATCTGGGATGAGTTGCAACTTAGGCATGCGGGGCAGCTGAGTACAAACTTTTAGCGGTGGGAATGCTGAGGTGAAGGGGGGACGATCCATGGAAACGGCGAGGGGAAGGCCTGTACACAGCGTGCCATGGCATCTAACCGAGCGCATCTAAGTGGAGGAGGAGTGTGTGGATGGTGTGAGCATGGTGGGCTGGCCCAGAATAGGCTAACTTTCTAGCGTGCTTGTGGTATAAACCGTTGTCGTAAAACTTCGGTCTTGTAGAACCCGGGGCTGAGAGTCATAGCGCCGGCCTCCTGTATTTCTTCAAAAGTTCTGTGGCTGCACTAAGGGCAAGGAACTTTTTTTTATGGCACTAAGAACGAGGAATATTTTAGCGCCCGACCGTTGAGTCTCTTCGTATGCACGTTAACGTTTGTGGCGACCTGGTGGTAGCGGAAAGCGGGTTCTCCGATGCAAGGTACTACCTCACTAGGGGCTTGCACTCGCCAAGCATTGAGACGGACAAGAAGCGAGGTCTCAGATATACCAACGCTTTAGGATGAGTGCAGAGGGATATTAACTGATGCGATCTGCATCTGGGGCTCCATGTTGCGGTCTTGAAGATCACTTCCACTCGTCTGATCTTTTGAGTTTGGAAAGACTGCTGCTCTGCCGGCAGAGATCATGTTCAGCTGCTGTGCCGAGCTGAGAGGCGAGAGCCGTGGATGACCAAGACCGGGAAATGAATATTGACTCGATTGCGAATCACTTGTGGTCTTGTGCGAGAGCACAGAGAATGTCGTCCAACAGCACCGGCACAACGAACCCTGATGAGGGTTTCACTGCTTCAGTGGTCCGTCCATCCACGGTTCACCCGTTTGGGGGCCACAAAACAAGCATTCCAGCTTGCACAGCAAATACCGGTGCGTAGCGTCCCACACAAGGACCCGAGGAGTAAGCAACAGCCGGTGAGAGCGAGCAGGCATACCGATCTGTCCAGATCTGCTTGTCCTGTCTGGTCAAAGTGCCTGGTGTAGTACAGGTGGTAGTCGTTGCAACGGTGAAGTTAGCAAGCATTTCAACGTCCAGAAGCGCGCCAACGAAAACTCAAGAGCTCAACTCCCCAAATATGAAGTATAAAGACGCTGAAACCGGCCACAAAACATCCTCTCGACCAACCCCCCCCCGATGCAGACCCCAGACGAAAACGCTCGGAGTTTCGCTCCCACCCCTATTCCGGGTCATGTGGTGCGTCTCACCCGAATTATGCGGTTTTGACCCGGTCGGTTCGTGTTCCCGCAGGGAGTGGGTACTTTGCTGTGGGGCTGGCAAACCAGAAGTTCAGGAAGTTCGGGACGGACCCCGGTTCATTGATGCTGCGCACGGCACTAGCATGCACTTTGAACTATTGGTCGGCGCACTGTGGAGGGTTTTGACGATAATGATTGGTTGGGGCACAGGAACTTTACGGTTCAGTTTTGCTCACAACAGCATCACAAGTCTTAGGAATACTATTAAGGGAGGGTGTGATAGAGTGATTGTGGAGTTCAGATGAGTTGACTTGATTCAAAGCCATGATCGACAGTGTCGTTGAAGCTGAGAGTCGAAAAAGACAAATCGAGGCTGCCTGGGCTCTGGTGGACAGGGTCAAGGCCCACAACGCCAGGGGCCTTAGTGGAGCCTCGTCCATGCTTGACAAGGGCGAGCACGTGGTGGCTGCCGTCAGGCCAAGGCAACCAAACATCGCCGAGAAAAAAAGAACTTTGACCACTGGAGGGCTGTCGTTGCTTACAACGACTGATGATAAGATTAGAGCAAAAGGCCGGGAGATTCCCGAGATAGCGAGAAGATCCCCCGGACACTGTAGAAACGCGATGGACGTCCTCGGGATCATTCACACAGGGCATTCGCTGAGCATCATGGGCCTAAGATGGACGGCTGCTGCTACAATGACATTAATGAGTTCTCTCCTTAGGGATAGAGCTCTTTTGCTATGAGCCCACGACCAAATCACCGCGAAACCCAGATACGAGGTCACGTCATCCCCAAGCAGCCCAGCCCAATTACACTCAAGGCAAGACTACGACCACAACCGACAGCACCAGTTGATGATACACGCGTCTCAAGCTTGATCCAAGCCCGAGGCTCGCCGCCGCCGACCTAAACCACCTCTAACTTGGCCCAATATGCATCCGGATTCTCTGATATTTGGGTATCAGTAGAAGCAGTAGTAGTCTCATGCGCCTTTCCCTGCCTTGCCTGCCCAAGCCCAAAGAAGCCCCATCCAGCCATCCAATCAGTCCCGTCGCCGCCGCTGTACCTTAAATGCTAGAGAATTTCCTTTATTATCCCCATCCGTCGATGACGAAAGAACGAAAATAAAACTTGTGGCTAAAAAAGCAAAGTAAGTTGTTAAGCTGAAGCCAGACCATCCATCATAAAAGCGTATCCTCATCATATCCCATTCCTAAATCCGAACTTAAGCCATAGCCCCTCTCGAGCTAACACACCTCCAGCGTACTAACCCTACGCGTCGTCCTCCTCCTCTTAGCAGCAGGACTCAGCACAGGGCGATCATCCGACGCTGAACCCGTCGCGGATGCAGACCCGGAAGGGGATCCCAACGACGAGATACTGTTGCCACTATTCTTCTTCTCTTCGCGACTCTCCACAGGAGAATTCGCCCTCGTACTCGCCTCCTCATCAAAGCTACTCCCACTCCGATCCAACTCCTGGCTCTGCTGGCTCACCTCGGGCGTGGCCGACCTCTTTCTTCTCTTGACCCTGTACCCCGGCGCCGTCGGCGGCGGCGAGGGGGTACTATACTCTTGCTTTGGCGTACGCGGCTGGTCGAGCAACGCGTCCCAGAGGGCAATATATTCTGGGTCAGCGAACATCGGCTCCCCAGCGATTTCGGTGCCGAGAGCCTTGGCCAGACGTTCTTTGAGGCCGAGGATGGGCCAGACGGTGACGGGCGTGCAGGTGATGGTCATGCCGGGGCCAGATTCATGAGCAGGGGGTGCTTTGTGTGGGTGGAGAAAGCGTTCCATGAAGGAGGTGGTCACTACGGCAGTGTAGATCACAAAGTTGGGAGTACTGTCGTTACCTTCGTCGTGGGTAATGATGCGGAGCTTGATGTCGCGGAATTTGGGGGTTGTGAGGCGGATGGATTTGCGCTGGCTCTGGCTCTGGGACTCGGGAGGGGATGAGGCCCGCGACGGCGGTTCGCGGTAGAAATGGGCTTGTGCCATGGCGAGGAAGACGGCGACTAGGTAAGGGTCGTAGTCGGGATTTGAAGGAGTAAGCATCTTGGAGCGCAGCTGCTGAAGACGGGTGACTGGTTCGTTCGGGGTGTTATTGGGCCCGCGAATGACGGTGTAGAGATTCCTGCGTATGCTGGCAAGCTGGGACTTGTTGAAGTAGGCCATGATGGGCGCATTAGGTGAGTAGTCGGTCGCCGTGTCGCGCGACCCTTTCAGTCCCTGGCTGAAAGACGTCGCCGGCACGGTCAGGCATGAGTCAAAGGATGCATCGCTGCTCTTGACGCTCTTCCAGACGCAGGGAACACGAACAACCTTACGGAAGACGCGCTTGCCGAAGTAAAGATTCAACTGGGCGTCGCTCTTGGGGCGCGACATCGTCTCGGGGAAGAAGGTCGACATGATGTGCTTAATGGCGCGGTTCTTACAGAAGATGCGCTGAGGCGTACCCTCTTCACGAACAAGCGTGTGCAACTCGTTGGTGAGGTTCTGCGCCAGGCGCGACGGTTCAACCCACATGCCAGGCGGCAAATCGGGGATAGGTCGGTTGATGACGGGCATCTCCTCGAAGCGTACGTCGAGCAACTTGGCATGCAGGTCGGTCCAGCAGATGGGAAGGACGTAGAGCGCGACGCCGGCATGCTCGTGCATGATGTCATACAGCGAGCCTAGCTCGGGCCGGGTGACGCGGCGGATGCAGGGTCGCTTTCGCACAGGCATCGGGTTAATCTGGGATTGGTCGGATTGGGACAATGTCATGGTTTGGGCTGCGTCACAAAAATCGTGCTGTTGCTGGTCGGGCACCGTGCCCGGATTGTCGCGAGCGGTGGCAGTCGGCATGTTGACCATGGCGCGCAGCTGATCGAGAAAGCTGCTGCTAAAAAGGGACCTGTTGTGGTGGTGCAGGAGACGCGCGCATTAGCTGGTGAAATTTAAAATTTCAGAAAAAAAAAGTCGCTAGACGCGCGAGCGCTTTGTTGCTGCGACTTGAGCGGTTGCCTGGAAGTAACGGGACTGTGCCTACTCAAATCTGCCCATCAGACGGCGGTTTGGCGATCGGTGGTCGCTCTTCTCTCTCGGGGAGGAGGGGAGCCGCAAGGGTTCCTCTCAGCTGGATGGACCCGTGGAGACACCCTGGCTGGGGCCTGGAATGCCGCGATCGCACGCCCCCAACAAACTGAAGTGTGCTTGAGGCAAACACAAATCGCAAATCACGCGTAGCGGAATCTGGAATGTGAGCCACACAGTCCAACAGAAGGAAAAAACCGACTTCTGAAACGGGAAGCTTTTTCGCGATGATCTGCTTTTGAAATCGAAACGCCAATACCGTCGAGTCTTGATGCTCCGGCGAAAACCGTTTCCAGGAAAGACGCTGGTAGCAGGTCGGCTGGCCAGGAATGCGTTGGTGCTGGCTTAAAAACGCGGACAAGACAGAAGGCGGCCTGCGCGAACTCCTCTAATCCAAGGTCTCTTGCCTGCGGCGGGCTGCGGGTGTGTGGCGAGCGAAAAAGGTGCAACAATGTGGGCTGTGCCCGACGCGGCAACGCGCTAACACACGAAATCCCGTGACTTGTGATTTGAGCATGGCCAGGCACCGACCGAACCCTCGCAACCCTGGTCCCACGGGTAACGGATAACCGCCATCCTTTTGTACATGTACAGGTACCTGCACCCAACCGCGACACACGCCCACATTGGTGCCCAGCGATGGTAACGATGGCACCAATGCAGCCCTGCTTGCTCTGCACGAAACCCGTCGACCACACGTGTCACGGCCGGCTGTGGCCTGACGATATGAAAGATTTGTGCAATCCACATTGCTTTCCAATCAAAGCTATCTTTGTAGACTAGATAGAACTCCGAATCGAGATGCCATGAGGTCATCTCCTAACCTTCGCCAAAGAATCCCCGCCAAAGTCAAGGAACTTGACATCTTGAGAGTTTAGCCGCCGGACCCCCTACCAGCCAATCATGTCTCGGCCGTTGAATCCCACCGTCTGACAGGCTGCGGGCCGCGGCTGCCTGTGATGACGCAGCCCCGTGTACAGGTTGTGGCCTGAGGTATCATTTGGCCTGTGTCCAGAGCATGGGCCAACAGACAAGCCACATCTCTTGCGTTTGTACGCCACGGGGCAGCGGCAAGCCACCCCTTCGACGCCGACCAGGCCAACGCAGGGACAGGCAGGCGAGCCCACGCCAAGCCAGTGGAGAGACCCCTCCAGGATGCTTGTGGCTGCCGTGTGGTTGCTGGCGGCGATCGAGCTCCTGAATCGACAGCGACAGCGCGTGGCCGAAGGACCAAAACATCCACCACATCTTTTACGTTTTCATACACAGAACCAATATTTGCGCCGAGCGGGTGTATCAGGTATACACAATGCCGGTAAGTTTGTCCTTTTGCTCCAAACTTCCCGTCCCCCTATCCCTTTTCAACACCAACCCAAGCATCGCTAACACCGCCATTCCTCCCTTCATCAGGCCTTCAACTCCATGTTCAACAATGATCCCAACCCGCCGCGCTTAATCGGCAACTTCCCCCTACTTCCACTGCGCACAAAGCTCCGGGGTCCCGTCTATCCTCTGCCCTTCCCGGACCCTCCCCTTCCGGCAAATGAGTCCCCAGACCCCGACTCGGAGAGCTACGACATCCTGGACGAGACGCTCGCTCTGTTCCGTGCCAACACTTTCTTCCGTAACTTTGAGATCCAGGGTCCGGCCGACAGGCTGCTGGTGTACGGGATCTGGTTTATCTCGGACTGTCTGAGCAAGATCCGGCCGACAGCGAGCCTGCGCGAGGCGACCAAGGATGTGATGAACCTGGCGCTGGATCTCAACTTTGCTATTCCCGGTGACCCAGGCTGGCCGTTGAATCAGGTAGGTAGCTCCCATATATGACACATATCTTGGTTGAGAACAGTTGGACTAACGTAGTCGCGTGCAGATGTACGAGCCGCCCCGCGACAGACAGGACGCAGAGACCCTCCGGCAGTACATGTCGCAGGTTAGGCAGGAGCTGGCGACGAGGTTATTGGCGCGGGTATACGCTGACGACGAGACGAAGCCGAGCAAGTGGTGGCTGAGCTTTACCAAGAGGAAGTTTATGGGCAAGGGGCTTTAAGGGACGCGGTTAGAACATTCGAGACTGGTTGGGCACATATAGATGAGGACACATAATAAAGCCGGATGGCGCCAGCATTCACCGAAGGTATTTGCTTAGACTCAGATTGTACAATGGTATCCTGTAAACTCCGTCCCATCCAGAACCCATCTTTGCTCTACGCCGACGAAGCAGGCGTACCCGCAACCTCAGCCTTAGACCCCTCGGCACACTCAACCTTCCTCTTTTTAAACCTCCCCTTCGCCTCGACTCTTCCCTCAGCCGGCTTAGCCCTCCAAGCCGTAAATACATACCCATCAGCCCCTCCCCGTTCAGTCATGAGCGGATGAGTCCGACTAGGCAAAACCTGCCACCTCCTCGCCCGACTCGTCTGAATAGACACACCTTGCAACAGCGTCGGATTCAGCGGGAACCGTTCATTCCCCTCCCACCGTTCCAACTCGGCTGCAGACAAGCCCTGTACCTCCGGTACACTCCCACTCGTCCATGCTGTGCGGCGGGGGACACTAAAGCAATCCGCCAGCGCAGCCAACGGCTCAATTGTAGGCGAATAAATCGCCACCGGCGCGCCACCTGCCAATAAGGGGAGGGTATGCTTCAGTATACTAATCGGGTCCATTGTGCTGGCACACACAAGGCCGTTGAACCCTCCTGCGCGAGTGGCATCAACAATATGCCTGATCCGGGCAAATCGTCTCCTCTTGCGATGGAAGTTACCCCGGCGGCTGGGCTTCCATGAGTTCAATGTTTCCTGGGTCGCGGTGAGGGGCGGGGTAGAGTAAGAGGTGTCAAGCTCCGGCTTGAGAAGCTGAAGCCAAGTAAGGGTGAGGAGGTGATTGAGGAGCGGGTGAGGGGGATGGTTCGGGGAGGTGGCGTCGAAGCCCCAGTAGGTAAGGAAGGAGAGGTTGGGTTGGCTGGCGGAGTGGATGACGGTGAGGGTGTTGGATTGGGAGTAGGGGATTGCGAAGTCGGAGGGGCGGGGTTTGGGTTGTTTGGGCTTCTTTTCGGGCTTGGAGGAAAGGATTTGGGCGTCGGTCATTTCTGTGTCGGTGTCCTTAGGGGGTTGTTGCGATGTTGCTGTGGGAGTCTGCTCGGTCGGAATAGAGGTTGTCGCCTCCGGCTTGGACTCTTCCTCCTCTTCTTCCAACGGGTAGAGGATACCCATCCTCTCGGCCATAGCAGCAACCAGCAAACCACCCGTATCATCCACAACAAGCCATCTCCCTCTTAGCCGGTCCTTCTCCAGCGGCACAAGAGCCTCCTCCCCCTGATCTGTCCTCGCCTTTGGGTCCTCGAGGTACACATCCTCCCCACCATAATGCACATTTGCCCAGCATCCCACCAATCCTAACATCTCAGCCCTCAAATCCATTATCTTACTCGCATCCCTCTCCTCCAACTGCCACGTAGCAAAATTCGCCACATCTAACGGCAGCACCTGGAACCGTCGAATATACTTCTTCGTCTTCAGCAACTTATACTTGGCTAGACTGAAACTGGTCTTCTCATTCAGCGCGGTATGCGAGAGCAATAGCTTCGCAATGACATCCTTGCCCGCATTGCTGCCCTTTTTCTTGAGTTCCTCGATCTCGGCTTGGGTGAGGGTCTGCCGCGCGCGGTCGTCGAGGACCTCGCGGGTTGAGCGTACGACCACGTTGCCTTTTTCGTCAACTAGGCTAAATTCTTCGCCGTCGGTGGACGTGATGACGGTGTCGCATGCAGAGGTAGTGTTGCTGCCTCCCGTGACGGCGGGGGCAGAGAATGATTCAGTGGCCTCTTCCTCGGCAAAGACCTCTTCGTAGAGCTCCGATGCGGGCACAACCCGGAGGCGGGAGAAGTTCTCGCCAGGTAGCCGGTCCTGAAGCTCGAATGTGACATGGTATGGACGACCGATGATAAGGTTGCTTGGGAAGCAGCCATATTTACCGAGGGAGATTGTGCTGCGAGCGAAGAGTCAACAAATGTGTTTCATTGTGAACGGCAATCAAAACATGGGAAGGGAGAAAATGAAAAAACACTCACGTATTAGGTGTAACCTGCAAAACTTTGGTTGTACCTGAAGGAAGCTTAAGCGCCACCCAGGCATTTGGTTTAATGCAAGAAGTCATCTTGAGTGAGGGGGCGGCACAATGGGTGTGGTTGCTGCTGCCGCGATGGATGTTTTGTCGCAAAGATCAGAGGTGGGAAAAAATTCAGTTGCGACGCAGCACTGGAGCGCGCCCTGGGCGTTGCGGGGCGTTGTCATAGGCTCTTGGCGGGTCTCGGGGTGCGCACCTTGATGGACTGTGGACTGTGGGCTTTGCGGTAGCTTGTTCGACATCAATTTTGATTTTTGTTCATCATTCTAAAAGGTTGCGTATTGTTGCCGTGCGCAAGGCTCATCTATGAATTTCTCGAAGATGCGTTGGAGTCGAAGGTCAAATGCCCTTCTTCAATTCCAATCTTCGAGGTACTCACTTCTTAGCGCTGGGCTCACAGACCAAGCACACAACTCTTCTTGGGCTCTCTTTTCATTCCTGACTGACCTAAATCAACTTAGAGTTGTCTGATATCGATGCTGGCGTTTAGGTATCGCCTTGAAGACTAAAGGGGTCAAAACAAAGATGTAGCAACCGTGCGAACTGTCAACAACAAAAAAAAAAAAAAAAAAAAAAAAAAAAAAAA
>Ga0065720_1003958_pt1 | contig 11790 bp, 8 predicted proteins | sample Thericmetagenome_FD_59107 | JGI IMG/M metagenome (GOLD analysis project Ga0065720, IMG submission 59107) | Thermophilic microbial communities from the Joint Bioenergy Institute, California, USA of rice/straw/compost enrichment - eDNA_2 v2... | ecosystem: Engineered > Solid waste > Grass >... | reverse complement strand
GCGTGACCCCGCTTTTCGCCGCGATTTCTTCCACTACATCATCAATTGATTTTTCATCCGTCATGATTTTGGTTTCCGTAATCACATGATCAAAAGCGTGAATACACCGGTCAATATTCCGCTTTGCCCACGTCCTTCCACCTTCGAACCGCTTGTTCAATCGTTTCAGCAATGTGGCTTTGCTTGCGTAAAGAATGAAGTGCTTTAATGGGGCACCATCATCCAACAAGCGCTGGATGATTTCATCATAGTATTGCGGGTTGACGATGGTCATAGGCACGATGATGGTTCCGGAACCCTTATCCGAGTTCAAATTCGATGACGCCGCTGTCCGTCAATTCGAACGGACCGGCTGTGACGTCTGCGTCAGGCCTCCTGTTCCCGAAAAAGTCCGAGTCGAAGCGATAAGGCGTGCCGTCCGGGTGTTCAAATTTCATCTCGGCATGATAGGTGCTCCCGAGCAGATCGGTGGTGACCAGCATGGCGGAGGCGCCGCGAAGCAATTCGGGTTCCGTGATCCGGATGCGCGCCTTGCCTTGCGCGGGATCCGTCTCCACTTCAATCCCCCGCTGCTGATGGACCTTCGCGCCCGGTTCGTGACGACCCGGAACCGCATCGCCCAGATACAGATTTCCGCCCATCGCCACCGGAAGAACGGCATTGCCGGTAAAGATTTGCTTTTTCTCGGCGTCATCGAGCGCGGCCAACTCTTCCCGGGTGTATTCCCACCATGGCTTGTCTTTCACATTCGGATGCTTGTCGTAGCCTCCCAATCCCACCGGGTGCAGCCAGCAGATGGAATCGTCCGGCACACCGTCCATGACGGGCTTCCCATCCTCATCGACTTTATCCCTGGGTTTGAGCGGCAGATGCTCGAAGAAGGTGATCGGGACGGGCTCTTTGTTCGGGTCATTGTCTCCCAGGAAGACATTATTGTAGTACCGGTCATCGCCTCCGGTAATGTTGGAGTAGCCGGCCACGGCGGTCTCATGCGGGAAGTGGTACGGCGTCGTACGGGTCAGCTCATTGCGAACCACGAATCGGCCCGCGAACAGATTGTGGGCGAACGCTCCGCCTTGCGCCATGTTTCGGAAATTCATCAGAGAAAGGAACAGATTGTGGTCCACCATATACGGACCATGGCAAACCTCGACGAACAAGTCCTCGGACAGATTGTCGAAAAAGACATTGCGGCTGATGCGCGTCCCCTGCGCCTGCCAGTCCAGCCACAGACCGCGGTAGCAACTGTAGATGATATTTTCGCGAATCTGGGTATCCAGCGCCGCATGCAGCTTGATGCCCGCCACTTCGGCGCCGTGCCGGAGACGCTTGTGGTGAATATTGTAGATCCGGTTTCCATAAATCTGGCTGAAAGCGCCGCCCATATGTCCCACGATGCCGGCCTGTTCGCAATCATGGATCACATTGTTCCGGACGATATGGCTGCCGACGAGGGTCTTGTGCCAACCGCCGGTATGCAGCGCCCGCATGATCACTTCCTGCTCGCGCTGCGTGCCGCCCTTCATGTGCCGGCCTCTGACCTTGGCGTGGCCCGTTCCGATCGGGGTGCCCAGGCTGATGCCGACGCTTTTGGATTCACAGATGATATTGTTTTCGATGATCCAGCCTTTGCTCCAATGAGGCCCGATCAGACCTTCCTGATGGGCGGTCGGCGGCGCCCACTGGGGAGCTGCCTGGCGAAGCGTGAATCCGCTAACGGTGATGTAGTTGCGACCGGGTTTGTCAGGCCAGAAGCACCAAGGGCGAACGCTGATTTCGACGTTCTCCTTGCGGGGATCTTTCCCGCCGAAATTGGCCCAGATCTTCGTGGTTGCGGAATCGACTTCGGCATACCAGGTCAGCAGCGAGTCATCGGGATACTTGGCGTCAGGCCAGACTTCAGGCTTGCGTACCTTCTCCAGGCTATCACACTCATACAAGGACTTGCCGTCCAGATAGACATCGCCGAGGTGGACGGGGAAAGCGCCTTCAAACAGCCAGTCTCCGGAGAGCTCGACTTCGAACGGGTTCCGGACAGAGAAAATGGCATTCGGAACTTCCGTGCTCCAGACATTGCCGCCTTCGTCCTTCCAGTCGGTAATCCGTTCAGCCCCCGTGATGACGACTTCCCCGTCTCCCGCGGAACGATAGACGATGCGATGCTCTTCCGTTCCGCCATTGGCCGGATTGACCCACTCCCTGTAAACGCCGGCATGCACGATCACCGTATCGCCGGCCACGGCCAGCGACGCCGCGCGTTGGATGGTGCGGAAGGGCTGATCGGCTGTTCCTTTCGCCTGGTCGTTGCCTGTTATGGACACGTGGTATTCCATGGGATCACTCCTTTTCCTGGTTGGTTGGAGGGGATTTTTATCATCCAAACAGGTCCGCCGGGATTGCCATACTTTCCTGTTCAATACGTTTTCCGTGGACCAGCATAAGCCTGATCAGGCCATGCCAGCGAGCAAACCGTTCGTTTGCCAGCATGTCCTTCAGCTTTTTCGCATATGATCTGCTATATTCCATTCCGGCGCCGGCATTGCGCAAAAAGCTCTGCTCGTCCATTCCGAGCGGTTCAAGATCCGGAAAAAAGTGTATGCGGAGAAATTCGAAAATTTGAATGCCGCCGGCATCCATGTCGCCCCAATGGTAAACCGGCAATCCGCCGACCGCACCGAATCTCCGACCTTCCTCGCGAGAATCGCCGTAAACGTAGCCGCCGAGTTTGCGCAGCAACTGCTGCACGGCGCGGTTCGGAAAACCGCCGGTATAGACAACGACTTCGTCCGCCCCTTGCCTCTCCTTCACCCACTGATGCCAGGAAGTAAGATTTTCGATCAATACGATACGCAAGCCGCCTACCTCGTCAATCGTCATCGCGCGCACCGTATCCCGCGACAAGCCGATGCCGCCGGGGAACATGGCAAGCGAGACCGGGTGATTGCCAATGGAACACCTTAGCGCTCCGGCGATCCAGACACTTCGGGGTTGATCGGCGATTCCGACACTTTCCAACGCGTCCGCGTCACTGTCGTATTCAATCCCCGAACGGGTCTGAATCAAATGGACGAGCCGCCGCTCGACCAGACGCTCGAACGTCTTCGAATTCTGAAACAGGCGGTGGCTCAGCACGCGTTTCGGAATGTCGTCCTCCAGTTTCGGCAGTTCCCGCAGCACATCCGCCAGCCGTTCGTACCCTTCCGGATCGTCGAGATCGAGACTGGCAGATTTGCGCTGGTTAAGCGCACTCACCGCTTCACGTGACCATTGGGCAACCCATTCCCACGGGTGATGATCCAGCGTTTTCAGAATATCCCTAAGCCGCTCCATTTTCTTTTGGCGAGGCGTCGCCCCCGCCAGTTCATACGCCGCCTCGACGCGGTCCGGTTCCAGATAGACTTTGGCCAGCTGCCGGCCCTCCCGGAACTTCTCCCATTTCACCGCCACAATGCCCCGCGAGGCCAACGATTCGACCACTTCATGAATCCATTCCTTCTTGCGGAAATCCATCTCGTCTTCATATTCCACCTGAAACGGACCGTTGGCGAAAGAAACTTGCGGTTTCTGCTTCACCGGATCGCCGCTTGCGAACGCCTTGCTGCTCTCGTATTTACGTATCAATTGTGCCAAAAGTCGCCGCCCGAACTCTTTCTTGTATTCCGTCTCGCTCCAAGCATCCCGATCCATCAATGCCTGAATCCCTTCCTTTCGACGAAAACGCAACCCGCTCCTTCACTAAAACAACTCGTCCTGCCATACCACTTCCCTGGTCCCATCCTCATCATCACCGGAACCTGTGACTCCCGCCCCCGCATCGTCATCCTCTATGGCCAAAAATTCCGCGATATCCGCACGATCCACCATATCGACGAAACAACGATAGTTGCGGTTCGTCACAATCAGCGTCGTCGTGACCTCCGGCGCCATGTGTTGCATTTTCTCGTCCGGAACCGCGGCGATCAATTGTAGGTTCAACTGTTTGATCAAGCGCAGACTCGACTGAATCCGCTGCTCGTCCATTTTGTTGAACGCTTCGTCGAACACAACGAGCCGTGAAGTCTTGTTAGTCCTGTACAAATGGTGAAACGAAGCCAGAATCGCGATATAGAACGGCGTCTGCGTCTCACCGCCCGACTTTTCCCGCAGCACCCTGGAGAAAGAATAGCTGGAATCATCCGAGTGGACTCTGATATCGAAATCCAGGTAGCTGCGATAGTCCGTGAATTCTTCCATATCCCCCGCTTCGCCCCGGACCAGCATTTCGAACAGTTCGTGCAATGTCTCCGAGGAATCATGGTCCGGCAAGTCAAACAGCGACCCTTTCTCCGCCAGCATCGGGTTCATGACCGCATCGTAAAACCGTCGGTATTTCTCTCTTGGCGTCACCTCGAAAAAATACCGGTCCCGGGAAAAAGGAAAATTCCGCAATGCATAATTGAGTTCATGAAACTCGCGCTTTGCCATCTCGATCGCTTCCCTGAGCCTGAATACGAAATGCGATTTGAACTCCTCTTCGGAATCTTTCAGCGCCTTTTCGACCTTGTCCTGGTAATCGGGAATGTTGATATCGGCGACGGTTCTCAGCGCCGCGTCATAGGCGTCATTGTCCTCCGCCGCCTCCGGTCCGTCGAACAGATGCTCGGCGTTGAACTGAAGACGCAATTTTTGAAGCTCACTGCGTGTGTCATCGCGGCGAGTCGCGTTGCCTTTCTGATTGTTTTGCCAGTTTTCCAGTTTGCGATAAGTCGGGAGGTCCTGTTTTTCGGCATCGGACCAACGGGAGAGCGCGCCCTGCAGCAGTCCGGGATCATACTCCGCCACCCAGCTGTCCAGCACTTGCCGCGCGTCCTTCACCTTGTTGTTCTGGATGTAAATCTGGGCATTGATATTCCTTCGCTCTTCTTCCTTCACCCCCATTTCTTTACCAAGATCCATTCGCCGGTTGTTCCAGCGTTCTACCTCGGATTGCCAGTCATGATAGGCTTGCTCCAGCCGCCGCGCTTCGCTCAGATCCAACCGCTCAAACTCACTTTTCGCCCCGGCCAATCGCCGCCTCGTATCCGCCAATTGCGACGTCAAGGCCAGTTGTCCGCCAAGCCGTTCCATGCGCGCTTTCTTGTCGGTCAACTTTTCCGTCCATCCGGTGATGCCCCGGTGAATGTCCGCCCAATGCGCATGCTCCTTTGACGTTTCCGCCAATTCTTTTTTCTTCATCTCGAGCTGGCGTACGATCGCCTTGGCGCCGATGTAAGGCAGCTCGTATTGCTGACGTCTCATCTGCCGCGCCACCATGTTGTGGTACACCATGCAAGTGCGCGTTACGGCTGTCCGATGCCGGCGCAGGTCCTGTTCGTCCGCCGCCTTCATGACGCGGCCGAGCAAATGATCAATATGCGCCCGAACGAACGGATTGTCCGTGCTGAGCGCCTCGGCAAGTGATCCGGCTTCGGCCGTCTGAAAGAACCGCTTCTCTTTCTCCGTATCAACCAGTCCGACCCCTTCGAGCTGCAGACGGTATTTCTCCCTTTCATAAATCGACAACGCCTCGGCGAACACTTCCGGCCGAACGAGCAGATCGAACCGCTGCGTATTCAGATAACCTTCGACGGCATTGCGCCAATCCTCATCTTCGACCTCCATTTCCTCACAGAAAATCCACACCGGCGACCGTCCGTTCAGCCGTTCCTCAAGCACGCGTTTCAACTGAACGACCGAGTGCGGGTAGGGACGCTTCTTGTTTTCCAGATCCCGAATGACCTGTTCCAGTTCACACATGCGGTCGGCCAAGGCCCGGACACGCTCTTCCGCGCGGGTTCGTTCAATGAGGAGTTGCTCGTGGATTTGGCCAAGTTGTGTTCCCAAATCCATGATGCGTTGCATGAGTTCTCCGAGATCATCTACGAAGATCTCCGTCTCCGGATCGGAATCCAGCATAATCTCCATACGGCGAATTGCCGTCGACATCGCTTCCACACCTGACGTCAGATTAGCACGATCATCCGATCGGAGCGTCCAGCCATCGTTTCCCGGCCAATCCACCAATTGCGCGACGAGTTGCCGTTCTCCTTCCAATGCCCTCCTGGCAGCATTCAGTTCCTGCTTTAACCGTTCCAGTCCGTCGCTCCATTCCTCGATCTGGCGCTCCAGTTCCTCCGCACGCTTCACCGCGTCATGGCTCTTCCAGCGGGTCAACGCCTGTTCTGCTTCGGCTTTCGCTTCTTCGTACTTCATCGCGGCAAGCGCCATCTCGTCTTCCATCCCGCGCAGACGGTCCTCCATTTCGGCGAGCTGCTTGCGGCATGTTTCCAGTTGCTCTTCCTCCAGCGTCAGCTTGAGCCGCCGGATCACATACTCCTGTTCCTGAACCGTCACGCGCAGTTTGTCATATTGATCGTACACGTCGCGAATGCGCTGCAACTTTTCCTTGCGAATCTGCAGTTGTTCAAGTTCACGTTTGTATTTTTCATGGATGTCGAAATTTTGCTTCATCAAGTCCAGCTGCAGTTCTTTTTTGTCCAGAATGTAATCGTACACGAAATCTCTGACATTCTGGATCGGTTTGAACGATAGAGCTTTAAGGAAAATGCGGAAAAAGCGCTCGTTCAGCCCTCCCAATCTCGCGAGCAACGCCTTCTGGTACGTCGTTTTGTTCCGTTCGAAAATCGCCCTCGCCCGCGAACGGTCGGAGGAAACCGCGTGCCTGCGCCTGAATTCCTCCCGATTGCGCAAATGGCCGGACGGCTTGATGAAATCAAGATCGTCAAGTCGACAATCGGCCAGAATAAAGTATTCTTCCTCAAATTGCTGATCGGAGAACACATCGATGACCACGCCGATCACGAATGATTCTTTCTTCACATCATCGCGAAATTCCGCCACGATATAAGTGGTAAAATCCCCGTCGCGTACGAAAGTACGGTCATCGCTGCCGATTTTTCCTTTCAGATAGTGAATCAACGACCGCTTCGCCTCTTCGTGGGCCGCCGGGTTGAAGCGGATCTGACGTTGGTCGGCAATCAGGAGCACTTGCAGCGCGTCGATGATCGTCGATTTGCCGGCGGCGTTCTGGCCGGTGATCAATGTCTGCCTGCCGAATTCCATCGTCTCATCTTCGAAGTAGTGCCACTTAATCAGCCGGAGTTTCTTCAGCCACTTCATTGAACAGGTCGCCCTCCTCCCGCTGTCGGTATCGCTCGATCCGTTCTGCCAATGCCTTGACTTCGTCCATGTTGATGAAATAGATCCAACTGTGAAAAAGCCGAAACCGGCAGTCATCGGAGCGCACGTCGTTGTCCAGCGTATCGAGAAGTTGATGGCGTGTGCACAGCCGCACCAGCCGATCCAACGTCGTCATGTTGATCCACGGCAGACGGAACGTGTCGTACTTCGATCGGATTTCATACAGCGTCGTGATCGGAAATTCGCTGAGCGACAATGTTTCGCGCTTTTCCTGGTAAATCAGACGCAGGATCAGCATCCAGATCGTTTCATCCCGGTTGAACGCGCGGCGAATCGTGCTGTCCGGCCCCTGCACATAGACGACCTCGTGACGATCATCGAGAATGAACTCCCATTGCAAGAAACGAAAAAAAGCCTGCGCCGCCTCCCGATTTCTGCGCAGGAACATGTACGCTTCCCTGTCCCGTTCTTTGACCAGAAAATTGTTCGCAAGCAGCCGATTGAGCGCGGCGCCCATTTTCTGCTTGTCTGATTCTCCCAACGCGTCAAGCAAGGCCAATCCTCCCGCCACGGCGGGATATTCGCTGCCCATGGTCATGGCGTTCGCACCTCCCGGCTCTGGTTTGCCCGTTCATCGCATCACCGCTTTACGGCCCGCATTCCCCTCGGCACGCACGATGGTATGATTGTGGAAACGATACGGTCCGATCCGTACAATGACGCGCTCCTCGTTCCGCCGCAAGCGGAAGGCGGAGGAGTCGTCCTGACCGTACAAATACACATAAGTCAGAAGCAGCAGTTGCTCCACAGTGTCCGGCGCCAATTCCCGCATCTCCATATGGTCGCGTTCCCCCATCTTGTCCAGAACGAACCGTTCGACCTTCTTGCGGGTGATCGACCGCCGCATCCGTTCCAGGTTCGTTTGATGCAGCTGCTCTTTCCATTCTTCGGGGATGTCAACCACGATATGGCGCTCCGGCTGATGAGGCTGGCGGCGCTGTCGGGGAATATACAGGGAACCTTCACTCAGCTGACCGATGTGCAGCATGCGAAACAGGCGCTTAACCTCCGCATTTTCACCGTCGAAATCCGCATTCAGGCCGAGAGCCTCGGCACGCTGTGACAAGTGCTCCAGCAGCATGCCCAACTGTTGCGCCACTCCGGTCTGATGCTGACTGAGATAACGCGCCCGATCGTAAGACGCACGCAAATACTGATTATGGCGCACATCGATCTGATAGAAAACCTCGTCCAGTCCGGCATAGATTTCCTCGATCGTCAAGAGCGACCGGCGAATGTCATCTTCCGCCTCTTCCCGCGACCGGTAAAAATCGCTCTGCAAACCGTCGGTAATCGTCTCCTCCATCAAGTCACGGTCCAGAAGCCAGTCCTGCACCTTCTGCAAAATGTGATGTCTGTATCGCGATACGTGGTCGGACGTCTTGAGGCGATGGTAGCTTTTGTCCACGATTTGCGATATGTAGGTGTCGAAATGATGGTCAAGCACGTCCTGGATGGACGTCTTCTGAACGACCTGTTCCATGTGGTGTTTCATATTGTTGTACAGGGTGATCAGCTCTTGCCGAAATTGCAGCGTAATCTGCAGCGCTTCGCGCACGGCGAAACAAGGTCGCCGCTCGGCCTCTCCGCCGGTCAAAATTTGAAACGTGGTGAAAGCGAATCGCTGATACTCCACCGACCGGGCTTCGCACAATTCCATGAACAGGCCCAACATCCGGCTTGCATAATGTGGCAATACGATATAGCGCTGAAATTGATCGCGGTCTTCGACATCGATCCATTTCAAAGCTTCGAACCGCCGAAGCATTGCATTCGCTTGCATCCTGGCCGCTTCTTCCACAGTGATTTGTTGCGCTCCCGTTTCCCCGATTCGCAAGGACCCGCTGCCCCGATTCGCTGTTCGCGTATTTCCGCCCGGCGCACGAACTTCATCATCCAACAGTTCGTCGTCATCCGGCGCGTAAGCCAGTCCAAGCTCCTGTTGGGTCTCAATCAGTTCCTGCAGCAAGTCCCGCATCACATCATAGCGGATGCCGAACCGGTCCCGCTGCGACTGTTCATAAATGAGCAAACCCGCTTCCGCGTACAGTTCCTTGTTGGATCCCGTCAACAAACGGAAAAAGTTGTTTGGCAATACCTCGAATAATTTCATCGCCTGATGATCCCCTGTTTCCATCAAACCTGTGTCCTATGCTTACTATACCATAGACCTGCCAAACGATTGAGTAGAATTCCTTCAAAAAAATGGATGGAAGATTCACCCTATACCAAGAAAATGCTCCAAATAAAGAAACTCCGCGATTAATGCGGAGATCACTGCTTGAGAATCGGATTGACTTGTTGTCATCATGTCCCTCAATTTTCTCTTTCACTGTTCTCTTGACAGAAAGCAGTTCAAATTTGCTGCGTTAGCTTCTGATTAACTTTTCGATCTGATCCTTAACCCTAATATATACTTCGGCTTTCAAATGCCCGAATTTTCTGATGACGATCTGGTTCGAGAATGTGTAAATCTTATCCGCCCGAATCAAGGAGTCTACCTTTAATTTTCCCTCGTCGAGATCATTTGCGGTTATCAAGATTGAATATTCTTTCTCCGTCAAATTCGATGTAATTGCGGCTACAACGATGTCCTGGTTCGATTCATTATACTTGGTATTGGACAATACAAGTACAGGACGCTGTTTCGTTGACGACAAATCGGTAAATGGAAACGGGATCAGCAGTATATCGCCCTGCTTATACATCATTCCAAACCTCATCATCAACCGGATTGTCCCAGAAGTCCATACTGGTCAGGCTTGCCTGTTCGAGATTTTTCAATGCCTCGCGTTCGCGCTTCATGTTTAAATAACCGATAAAATCAAGCAGTTCTGCTACTTCCTGTTCGGAAATGTGGTCTATCATGCGTTTCAACTCTTCGCGATTAACATTCATGAATCGCACCACCTTTTCTTCCTCCAAAACCAGTATACCACAGGTTGAGAAGGTTACAGACCTTCACATCAGGCTATTCCTTCTCACCCGATCCTCCAGCCCGATGCCGCGCGTTCCTTCGCAAAGCGTTCCAGATCCAGGCCAAGGCCGAACCCCGGCAGATTCGGGATCGTAACGGCGCCGTCTTCCACCCGATAGGCTGAGCGGTCCACACCCGCCACGTCGCCTTCATCCCATTCGACGAACTGGAAGCCGCGGATCGCCCCCGCCAGGTGCCCGCCGACATAGTTCCCGATAATGGTGCCGTAGCTGTGGGGCGCGGAGAGTGCGCCGCATTGGTCCAGCTTCGCCCCGATCCCGAGCCATGCGGAGAATCCCGGAACGATAATGTCATATTGCACCACGTCCACGACCCCGGCTTGCGCCCAATCCATCAGATGAGGGGAGGCATCCCCTTCGCCGTCGGCGATCATCGCGCGGATATCATGCTTCGCCATCCACTCCCGCAAATCTTCATACAACACGCGGTCTTCGTGGAACGCTTCCTCCACCCAATACAAGTCCGGCGTCTGCCGCAGCACTTCCTTCAGCTGATTCAGCGTATACCCATTGTTCGCGTCGATCATCACTTTGCCTTCGGGGCCGGCAACTTCGGCCACCGCCCGGATAACGGCGATATCCCGCTTCAGACCGGCTGCCGGGTCCATCCAGCGCGCGCCGCGGCCGACTTTGATTTTAAAATGGCGGTGGCCGAGGCTTTTCCCTTCCTCCGCCTCGCGCCGCATCCATTCTGCCGCCGCGGGATCGTCCTCCAGGTGCAAATCATCGAAATACAGAGACGTGTCATAACACGGGATCCGCACGCCGTCGGCCGCGGAAGGAGCATCCGCCCTGCGGAACAGGTCGTACACCGGCTTGCCGGCCGCCTTGCCGAGCCAGTCGAGCAGCGGGAACTCCAGCGAACGGTACGGCTCCTTCACCGCGCCGTTCTCCTCGAAAAACTCGTAAACAGGGGTGCCGATCATGCCTTCCGCCGTCTCCTTGCGGATGAACGACAGCCCGAAACCGACGATCCCTCCGATGCGCACGACGGCGACCGGCGGCTCCGGGTATTTCCCGTGCACGCCAAGCCGGGCGTTGCGACCCGCTTCCCGGAGGCGCTCCCCCGGCAGCNTGGCCCANTCCACCGATTCCAAACGCAAATCCGCAGACAACTCCACGCCCGCNATTCTCATGCGCAGAAGCCCTCCCTGATTGGTTCTTTCGGTCAAGCCCTTTCTTCGATCCGAAACTCCGGACTGCANTTTGCTCCTGCATATAATTTCGATTAGTAAGCCTTGGAATCCTTGTGGCTGCACTTCTCGTGGCCGTATTCCCGGTTCGGCGCAAGCTCGTTGCAAAGTGTTCTCATTGCGACATCTCCGCGTTTCGGTGTATTTCGCGTACCGTCATTCCCTGCTTCCGCCTTCCGCATATCTTTTCAAATAGCGGCCGGTAATGGAAGCATGGCAATGGATCAGCTCCTCCGGCGGCCCCTGGAACAGCACATTGCCTCCTTCATATCCCGCCCCGGGGCCGAGGTCGATAATCCAGTCCGCCTGGCCGATCACGTCCAGATGATGCTCGATCACAATAAGCGTCGCTCCCTGATCG
>Ga0065720_1003891_pt1 | contig 11798 bp, 7 predicted proteins | sample Thericmetagenome_FD_59107 | JGI IMG/M metagenome (GOLD analysis project Ga0065720, IMG submission 59107) | Thermophilic microbial communities from the Joint Bioenergy Institute, California, USA of rice/straw/compost enrichment - eDNA_2 v2... | ecosystem: Engineered > Solid waste > Grass >... | reverse complement strand
AGAGGGCCGGACGCTAGCACGATGGACGTCACGCCACGGTATCTGGGCGCGGGCTCCTTCCTCGGACGCCGCGATCCACGGGTGCTCCTGCTGGTGCCGGTGCTCTACCTCGTGGCCGTGGCGGGCATCGACGACCTGCGCGGCGTGCTGCTGTGCGCCGCGTTCGCCGTGGTGTACTACCGCGCCGCGGGCATCCCGTGGCGCGGTGTCCGGCGGCACTGGGCGTTCATGCTCACCTTCACCACGGTGCTCGTGCTGTTCAACAGCGTGCTCACCTCGGCCGTCACCCGCACCACCGGCGGCGACGTGCTGTTCACCGTCCCGCTCACCGGCACCGACGTCACCCCGGGGACGCTGTCGTACGCCGCGACGCTGCTCGTCCGCTACATCTCGCTCGCCATGGTCGGCTTCCCGGTGGCGTTCTGCGTGGCGCCGTCCGATCTCGGCGCGGCGTTCGCCCGGCTCGGGCTGTCGCAGCGGCTCGCGTACGGGGTGGACCTCACCTTCCGGTTCCTGCCGTCCACCGCGGCCGCGCTGCAGGCGACGATCGACGCGCAGCGGGTGCGCGGGTACGAGCACAGCCGCAGCCGCAACCCGATCAAACGGCTGCGGTCGCTGCGCCCGGTGATCATCCCGGTGACGGTGAACGCCCTGCTCGACGCCGAGGACACCGCGAACGCCATGGATCTGCGGGGTTTCGGCACGGTACGGCGGCGCACCTGGATGCGGGAGCTCGTCTTCGACCGGGTGGATTACCTGGTGATCGCGATTTTCGCACTGCTCGCGGCCATTATGACCGCTGCCAAAATCGCGGGTCTGACCGGTAACGTATGGATACCGTTCACCTGAGATTCATCCCCCGAGTTCCCCTGGGGACGGAATGACGACCGCGAGGACCAGGACCAGGGCGGTCCCCGGTCTGGGCGGAGGACGACCGGGGCAGGTCGTCGTCCACTCCGCCCCCCTCGTGCTGCCGATCGCGGGACCGCCGCTGCCCGAGGGCGCGGTCGCGGTACGGCGCGGCCGGGTGATCGCCGCCGGGCCGCGCGGCGAGATCACGGGCGCGTTCCGGGGACGCCCGGAGGTGCGGTGGGACGGGGTCGTCGTGGCGGGGCTGGTGAACGCGCACACCCACCTGCAGTTCAGCGCCCTCGCCCACGTCGGCCGCCGCCGGTACGGCTCGCTGGAGGAGTGGTCGACCACCTTCGACGCGGCGCACGCCGAGGCCACCGGGGCCGCCGGCGTCGACTGGGCCGACGCGGCGCTCCGGGGGGCCCGGGAGGCGATCGCGACCGGCACCACGGCCGTCGCCGACGTGGTCACCGTCCCGGAGGCCGCCACCGCCTACGCGGAGGCGGGCCTGACCGGGATGGCCTACCTGGAGGTGCTCGGCGACACCGAGGAGAGCTGGCACGCCGAGGGCCGGGACCGGCTCATCACCGCGCTGCAGGAGAGCGGCCGGCCGATGGGCGTCTCCCCGCACGCGCCGTACACCCTCGACGTCGCCGTGCTGGAGGACCTGGCGCTGCTCGCCCGGTCGTACCGGATCCGGGTGCACATCCATCTCGCCGAGTCGGCCCACGAGCGCGAGTACACCGTCTCCGGGACCGGGCCGCTCGCCCGCATGGTCCGCGACATCGGCTTCGACTTCGCCCTGCTGCGCGAGGGCGGCACCGGCCTCGGCCCGGTCGACCTGCTCGACGGGCTGGGCGTCTTCGGCGAGCACTGCCACGTGGCGCACGGGGTCTACCTCACCGCGGACGAGCGCCGGATCCTGCGCGAGCGGGGCACGATCATCGCGCTCTGCCCCCGGTCGAACCGGACCCTCGGCCTCGACGCCCCCGAGGTGGCCGCGCTGCTCGCGGAGGGCAACCCGATCGCGGTCGGCACCGACTCCCTCGCCTCCAGCCCGTCCCTGGACCTGCTGGAGGACGTGCGCGTGCTGCGCGACCTCGCCCGGGAGCAGGGATACCGGGGCGCCGACCTGGAGGAGCGCCTGGTGCGCGCCGCGACCGAGGGGGGCGCGCGGGCGCTGGGCATGGCCGCGGGGCCGGGCCGCATCGGGGCGCTCGCGCCCGGCGCGCGGGCCGATTTCGCGGTCTTCGACGTCGACGCGGGCGCGCGTGAGCCGTACCGGGCGCTCGTCGAGCAGGGGCCGGGGCGCTGCGTGGCGACGGTGATCGCGGGCCGTCCGGCCTGGGGGCGGGTGCGGGGCCGGAGCGCCCGGCGGGCGTGAAAGATCATTCACAAAGATTTGATCACGGCGCCGCCGAAAGCGGGCGACTTTCGTCCATGATTTTGGTGTTTGACCCGTTAAGTGCAGCGCTCCACCACTTGCGATAAGCCCCTCCCTCAGGTCTGGTGACATGGCGCCGAAAAATCGGACGGTCCGCTTCAAACTGTACGCGTTACTTAGCCTGCCGATCGTTGCACTGATCGCATTATGGACATACGTTGCCTTTTACGTCGTAGGCAACGCATTTGAGCTCCTCCGGGTGCAGACGGTGAGCGAGCAGGTCGCCGCCCCCTCGGCCACGCTCGCCAGCATGATCAAGCAGGAGCGCAAGCTCTCCGCCATCTACCTGAGCGAGAGGAACCTCGGCAGCGCCCGGCTCGAGGAGGCGCGGCAGCGCACCGACGCGGCGATCCGGCTCTTCCACCAGCGCAGCACGTCCCAGGAGGCGTCCTCCGCGCTCGACGCGGAGACGAGGGCCGCGATCGACGAGATCCATCGCGAGTTCCCCAAACTCACCGCGATACGCAACGACGTGGACGCACGCGCCGTCGACCGGGTGGCGATCGTCGCCGCCTACAGCGAGATCCAGAACGTCCTGTACCGGATGTACGACCGGCTGATCACCGTCCCCGACATCCGGCTCTACCAGAAGGCCAACGGCGTCTACCGGATCGCCCAGGCGGGCGACCTGCTGTCCCGCGAGGACGCGCTGCTCTCCGGGGCCGCGCTCGACGGCACGCTCAGCCGCCGCGACTACGAGGCCGTCGCCGAGGCCGTCGCCAACCGCCGCCTGCTCATGCGCCAGGGCCTGAGCGTGCTCGACCGGGAGCTGAGCGAGCCGTACGAGCGGCTCATGGCGAGCACCGACTACCGGCGGCTGGAGGCGCTGGAGCAGCAGGTGATCGTCCGGCGCGGGCTGCCCGGCCCGACCGACAACTGGCAGCCGCTCATCGGGACGATCGGCGCCTCCCTCGACCGGCTCGTCGCCGACCACGAGCGGACGCTCGGCGACCGCGCCGACGACTCCGCGGGCATCCTCATCGCGCAGATCGTGATCGCCGGCGGGCTCGGCCTCGTCGCGGTGCTCGCCGCCGTCATCCTCTCCGCCCGCTTCGGCCGGAGCCTCGCGCGGGAGCTCGCCGACCTGCGCAGCGCGGCGATCGAGCTCGCCGACGTACGGCTCCCCCGGCTCGTCCGCAAGCTGCGCCGCGGCGAGACCGTCGACGTGGACGCCGAGGCGCCGCCGATCAACACCGGGGCCACCACGCTCGAGGTGCTCGACGTCGGCCAGGCCCTGTCCACGGTACGGCGCACCGCCGTACAGGCCGCGGTCGGCCAGGCCGAGCTGCGCCGCGGCGTCAGCCAGGTCTTCCGCAACCTCGCCCGGCGCAACCAGTCGCTGCTGCACCGCCAGCTCACCCAGCTCGACGCGATGCAGCGCAAGACCACCGACCCCAAGACCCTGCAGGACCTGTTCCGCCTCGACCACCTCACCACCCGGATGCGGCGCCAGGCCGAGGGCCTGATCATCCTGTCCGGCGCCCCGGCCGGGCGCGCCTGGCGCAAGCCCGTGCCCATCCTCGACGTGGTGCGGGGCGCGGTCGCGGAGGTGGAGGACTACACCCGGGTCGTGCTCACGCCGATGCCCGACGCGGCCCTGATCGGCTCCGCCGTCACCGACGTCATCCACCTGCTCGCCGAGCTGATCGAGAACGCCACCGTCTTCTCCCCGCCGCACACCCAGGTCCAGGTGCGCGCCGAGCTCGTCGGCAGGGGGATCGCCATCGAGATCGAGGACCGCGGCCTCGGCCTCGGCGACGCCGAGCGCGAGGAGCTCAACCGCCGGTTGGAGAATCCGCCCGAGTTCGACCTCGCCGACTCCGACCGCCTCGGCCTCTTCGTCGTCAGCCAGCTCGCCATGCGGCACAACGTCAAGGTCACGCTCCGCCGCTCCCCGTACGGCGGCACCACCGCCGTCGTGCTCATCCCGCAGTCCGTGGTCGCCGAGGAGGAGCCCGGCACGACCCGCGACTCGCGGGCGCGGTCCGAATCGGCCACCGGCTCGGACACGGCCCCGGACGCATCCGCGGAGACAGGGCGAGAGAACGGGCCGGAGACCGGGCCGCGGGACGCCGACGCGCACCCGGCATCGAACGGCGCGCCGGGCAGCGGGCCGGACAGCGGGCCGGGCGCCTCGGCCGAGGGCGCGCGGGCCGGGAGCGAGCGCATCTGACCCCGGCTCCGCGCGCCCGCCGGTCCGGCAGGGGCCACATCACGAGGGCGGACGATCACCTCTCTCTCGGAAACCGAGAAATCTCGTCTCGTATCACATGCACGTCGTCACGAATCGTGATTGAATGGTCACCCTCGCCGGGCCCGTCGCCGCCTCGGGGGCGGCGACGGGTCTGACGAACCCCTCGCCCGCCCGTGGGCGTACCGTCCATGTCCGCGGGTGATCACCGCCGGGAACGGCAGGCGCACCGCGGCGGGACGGCTCGGACGGCCGCGAGACCGCCCCGCCACGCCCTCGGGTTCAGCCGAGGAGATATCTGACCATCGCCGTCATCACGCCCGGCCTGCCGACGACCACCAGCCGGTCGCCCGGCTGGCAGGTGAGGGAGGGATCGCGTTCGATCAGGTCAGGGGTCTCCTCGCGGATGACGCCGATGACCTCGGCCTCGCCCGGGGCCGGCCCCTCCAGCTCCGCCAGGCGGCGCCCCACGGCGGGCGAGGCGGGACCGATCGTCACCGTGCGCAGGTTGACGGCGTGTACCGCGTGGTCGCCGTACTCCTCATAGCCCTCCACCACGAAACGCATGCCGCTGAGAATCGCGGCGACCACCGTCGCCTCCTGGTCGCGGAAGGCCACCCGGGCGCTCGCCGTGTCACTGCCGGGCGGGGTGATGCTCAGCCCGCGCGTGGCCGACCCGGGCTCCATGTCGATGCTGATCAGCGTGCCGTCGGAGAGCGTCACCGAGAACAGGCGGCCGCCGTGCGGCAGCCGCTGCTCGCGTACCCGGATGTCCGGGACGGAAGTGGCGTGACGATTCATGTCTCCTCCTCGCGATGAGGCGGGCGGACCCGCGCGGCGGGTGATCCGCGCCCAGGCCCGGTCGGGCGTCTCTCCCGGCCGCGTGCGCCCCCGCGCGGCGGCATACCCCGTACGGCCGCCGTCGGACCGTGTCCGGGAAGTGGCACAACCGTCCCGCGGGCGCCCGGCGCCCTCCCGGCTCCCCTTCCCGGCATGCGGCCCGCTGCCCCTACCCGTCCTCGCCGCGCCGTACCTCGTCCCGTACGGCGGGCCCGGCGGCGGGACGCCCCGGCGGCCTAGAGTGGGCCTGGCGGCACGGTGACGACGGGGATGACGCCGGGGACGAGACGACGGGTGGGTGCGAGATGGCGGAACGATCCGGACCCCTGGTCCGCGTACGGGGAGAGGCCACGGTCGAGGTGGAGCCGGAGATCGCCCGGCTCACCGTGCTGCTCCGGGCGCGGGACAGGGACCGGCGCCGGACCCTGGAGCGGCTCTCCGAACGCAACCAGGCGTGCCTCACGCTCATCAGCCGGTACGGGGACGCCGTCGAGGACGTGGACACCTCCGCCATGGCGATCACCCCGGAGATGCGCGACGGCCGGGGGGAACGGGTCCGGGCCTACCTCGGCGCGGTGCGCATCCGGATCACCGTGCGGGACTTCGGCGTGCTCGGCGAGCTGATCACGCTGCTCGGCGACGAGGAGCTCACCACCGTGGAGGGGCCGCGCTGGGGGCTGCGGCCCGGCTCGGCCGTGTACGACCGGGCCGCCGAGCAGGCCGTGCACGCCGCGCTCGCCAGGGCGAGGACGTACGCCCGCGCCCTCGGCACCGAGATCACCGAGGTGGTGGAGCTCGCCGACGCCGGGCTCAGCAGCGATCTCGCCCGCGACGTCGGCTTCGCCGCGGCCCCCGTCGCGTTCGCCGAGTCCGCCGCGCTCCGCGCGGCCGGGCCGCCCGCCCTCGACCTGCAGCCGGAGACCATCCAGGTCCACGCCGTCGTCGAGGCCGCCTTCCGGATCGCCCCGCCGGAATCGCTCTGACGCGCGGCCCCTCCCGGGCGCCCGCCCCGCCGTCTCCCGGCCCGGCGGGCACCCCCACCAGGACATCTGACCGTTTTGTCCGCGTGGTCCGGATTGTCCTGGGTAGCGGGGGTGCCGAGGAGGATCACTATGCCGAAAGATGTCGTCGCACTGATCACTGCCGACCACCGTGATGTCGAATCCCTCTTCGAGCGGATCAAGGCGCAGCCGGAGAACCGGCCCGCGCTGTTCGCGGAGTTGTGCGCCAAGTTCTTCGCCCACTCGGTGGCGGAGGAGGAACGGGTCTACCCGGAGATCGCCAAGCTCGCCCCGGAGGAGAGGGCGCTCGTCGAGCACGGCGCCGAGGAGCACCACAAGGCCGAGCAGATCCTGTTCCGGATGCAGATGATCGACACCGCGAGCCCGGAGTTCGACGAGCTGCTGGAGCAGGCGGTGCACGCGGTGCACGAACACGTCCAGGAGGAGGAGACCCAGGTACTGCCCGTGCTCGCCAAGGTCGCGCCGAAGGATCTCCTCGCCGATCTCGGCCACGCGTTCAGCGAGGCGAAGGCGGAGGTGCTGCGGAATCCGAGCGCGGTCACCCCGGAGACGCTCGAACAGACCGCGAAGCCGAAGGGCAGGCACGCCAAGACCACCAAGACCACCAAGACCAAGGCCGGCGGGCCCGGCGAGGAGCTCTCCAAGGAGGAGCTGTACGAGCGGGCGAAGGAGGCCGACATCCCCGGCCGCTCGCACATGAGCAAGGACGAGCTCGCCAAGGCGCTGCAGAAGGCCGGGCGCTGAGCGCGGCCGAGACCTCCCGGCGGGGTGCCGCTCCGGCGCCCCGCCGGAGCGCGCCGGCCCCCGGCGTCACGCCGTGATCTGGTCCATCGCCTTGCGGATCCGCTTCTCCGAGACCGGGTACGGCGTGCCGAGCGTCTGGGCGAAGAAGCTGACCCGGAGCTCCTCGAGCATCCACCGGATGCGGAGCACGTCCGCGTCGTCGCGGCGCCCCGGGGGCAGCCGGTCGAGCAGGTCGTGGTAGTCGTCCTCCAGGTCGTGGACGACGTGCATGCGCTCGGCGTCGCGGTGCGGGTCGTCGGGGAGCTTCTCCAGCCGCCGGTCGATCGCGCGGATGTAGCGGAGCAGGTCGGCGAGCCGGGCGTACCCGGTCTCGGTGATGAAGCCCGGGTGGATGAGCGATTCGAGCTGCTCGGCGATGTCGTCGAGCGCGGGCTCGAGGGCGGGGGCGGGCGCGGTCGCGGTCATCGACTGCAGGCGGGTGCTCGCCGAGTACCAGGCGGTGAGGATGCGCTCGGCCATGCCGACGACGTGCGCCATCGTGTCGTACAGCTCGGCGCGCACGTGGTCGTGCAGGCGGGTGAACCCGTCGCGGGTCCAGGCGACGCCGCCCGCGTCGGCCATCAGCTTGTCGACCGCGCACTCGGCGCAGTCGTCGAAGAGCGCGCTGGCGCTGCCGTGCGGGCTGCGGCTCAGCGCGAGCTTCTGCTGGTTGCCGAGGGTGCCGAGGATCTGCTTGGCGGGCGCCGGGCTGGCGAGCAGCAGCAGGCGGCGGGTGCCCGCCCACATGGCGCGGCGCTGCTCGTCCTCGGTCTCGAACATCCGGATCGCGACGCTGTCGCCCTCGTCGACGAGCGCGGGATAGGCCCTGATCCGGCCCTGCTCGAACACCCGGGGCAGCTCGCCGAAGTCCCAGCGGCGCAGGCCGCGGCGCTCCAGGTCCTGCCCGGCCTTGGCGAGCCGGGCGCGCATCGTGGGGGCGAGCCGGCGTTTCAGCGCCTCCAGGTCCTTGTCCTCGGCGATCGTGCGCCTGCGCTCGTCCACCACCCGGTAGGTCATGCGCAGGTGCGCGGGGACGGCGTCGAGGTTCCACGCCTCCCGCGGCACCCGCACGCCGGTGAGCCGGAGCAGCTCGCGTTCGAGCACGTCGAGCAGGGGCTCGCTGCCCGGCTTGATCCCGTCCTTCGCCGCCTGCTCCAGTACGGCCTTGGCGTAGTTGGGCGCGGGCACGAAGTTGCGGCGCAGCTGCTTGGGCAGCGAGCGGATCAGCGCGGTGACGAGCTCCTCGCGCAGGCCCGGGATCTGCCAGTCGAAGCCGGTCGGGCTGATCTGGTTGAGCACGTGCAACGGCACGTGCACGGTGACGCCGTCGGCGTCGGAGCCCGGCTCGAACTGGTAGGTGAGGTGCATCCGCTGGCCGTTCTGCCGCCACACGTCCGGATAGTCGCGGGCGCTGACGTCGGCGCCCTCGTTGACGAGCATCTCCGGGGTGAAGGTGAGCAGGTCCGGGTTCTCGTGCCGGGCCTTCTTCCACCAGGCGTCGAAGTGGCGGCCGGAGACGACCTCGGGCGGGATGCGCTTGTCGTAGAAGTCGAACAGGGTCTCGTCGTCGACGAGGATGTCCCGGCGCCGGGCCCGGTTCTCCAGCTCCTCGACGTCCTCCAGGAGCCTGCGGTTCTCCCGCAGGAACCTGTGGTGGGTGTTCCAGTCGCCCTCGACGAGCGCGTGCCGGATGAACAGCTCGCGGGAGAGCTCGGGGTCGATCCGGCCGTAGTTCACCTTCCGCTGGGCCACGATCGGCACGCCGTACAGGGTGACCTTCTCGTAGGCCATCACCGCCGCCTGGTCCTTCTCCCAGTGCGGCTCGCTGTAGGTGCGCTTCACCAGGTGCTGGGCGAGCGGCTCGATCCACTCCGGCTCGATCTTGGCGTTCACCCGCGCCCACAGCCGGGAGGTCTCCACCAGCTCGGCCGACATCACCCAGCGCGGCGGCCTCTTCGCCAGCGCCGACCCGGGGAAGATGGCGAACCGGGCGTTCCGGGCACCGAGGTACTCCCGCATCGGGCGGCGCCCGCCCGGCCCCTCCTCCTTGCGGTCGATGTCGAGCATGCCGATGTGCGACAGCAGGCCGGCGAGGAGCGACACGTGGATCCGGTACGGCTCGGCGGGCCGGTCGTCACCGAGGGACAGCCCGAGCGACACGGCCATCTGGCGCAGCTGGCTGTAGATGTCCTGCCACTCGCGCACCCGCAGGTAGTTGAGGAACTCGGCGCGGCACATGCGGCGGAACTGGCTGGAGGACAGCTCCTTCTGCCGCTCGCGCAGGTAGTTCCACAGGTTGAGGTAGGTGAGGAAGTCGGACTCGGGGTGGCGGAAGCGGTTGTGCTTCTCGTCGGCGGCCTGCTGCTTGTCGACGGGGCGCTCGCGCGGGTCCTGGATGGACAGCGCGGCGGCGATCACCATCACCTCGCGGGTGCACCCGTTCCTGTCCGCCTCGAGCACCATGCGGGCGAGCCGCGGGTCGATCGGGAGCTGGGCGATCTTGCGGCCGAGCGGGGTGATGCGGCGCTGGGCGTCGAACGCGCCGAGCTCGATGAGCAGGTTGATGCCGTCGCGTACCTGCCGCTGGTCGGGGGCCTCGACGAACGGGAACTCGGAGATGTCGCCGAGCCCGAGGGTGGTCATCTGCAGGATGACCGAGGCGAGGTTGGTGCGCAGGATCTCCGGGTCGGTGAACTCCGGGCGGCTGAGGAAGTCCTCCTCCGAGTAGAGGCGGATGCAGATGCCGTCGGAGGTGCGCCCGCAGCGGCCCTTGCGCTGGTTCGCCGACGCCTGGGAGATGCGCTCGATCGGCAGCCGCTGCACCTTGAGCCGGTGGCTGTACCGGGATATCCGGGCCGTGCCGGGGTCGATGACGTACTTGATGCCGGGCACGGTGAGCGAGGTCTCGGCCACGTTCGTGGCGAGCACGATGCGGCGGCCCCGGTGCGGCTGGAAGACCCGGGCCTGCTCGGCGGCCGACAGCCGGGCGTACAGCGGGAGGATCTCGGCGTCGTCGCGTTTGCCGAGCGCCTCGGCGGTGTCCCGGATCTCGCGCTCGCCGGAGAGGAAGACGAGGATGTCGCCGGGCCCCTCGGCGCACAGCTCGTCGACGGCGTCGCAGATCGCCTGGATCTGGTCGCGCTCCTCGTCGGAGTCGTCCTCGTTGATCGGGCGGTACCGGACCTCGACCGGGTACATCCGCCCGGACACCTCGATGATCGGGGCGCCGCCGAAGTGGCGGGAGAAGCGTTCCGGGTCGATCGTCGCCGAGGTGATGACGACCTTGAGGTCGGGGCGCTTGGGCAGCAGCTGCTTGAGGTAGCCGAGGATGAAGTCGATGTTGAGGCTGCGCTCGTGCGCCTCGTCGATGATGAGCGTGTCGTACTGCGACAGCATCCGGTCGTGCTGCATCTCGGCGAGCAGGATGCCGTCGGTCATCAGCTTGATGAAGGTGCCGTCGGACACCTGGTCGGTGAACCGCACCTTGTAGCCGACCGCCTCGCCGAGCGGCGTGNCCAGCTCCTCGGCGATCCGCTCGGCGACGCTGCGGGCGGCGATGCGNCGCGGCTGGGTGTGGCCGATGACGCCGGTGACGCCCCGGCCGAGCTCCAGGCAGATCTTGGGGATCTGGGTGGTCTTGCCGGANCCGGTCTCGCCGGCGATCACGACGACCTGGTGGTCGCGGATGGCGGCGAGGATCTCGTCCTTCTTCTGGNTGACCGGCAGCTGCTCGGGGTAGGTCACCGCGGGCACGGCGGCCCGGCGCGCCGCGATCCGGCGCTCGGCCGCCTCGATGTCGGCGGCGATCTGCTCGGCGATCGCCTGCCGTGCCGCCGCGTCGCGCACCTTGCGCGCCCCGTCGATGCGGCGGCGCAGCCGGCGCTGGTCGCGCAGCATGAGGTCGCTGAGTCGGGCGTGCAGGTCGGCGAACGGGGAGCGCTGCGACGGCCCCCGGGAAGCGGACGACCTCGGCGACGGCCGTGGCGGTGACGTTTTCATCTCACGACAGGATAGGCAATCCCCCTCACCGCGACGCCAACGGTTTACCGCCGCGCGCCCGCCCGCAGCCCTCGCCCGGCCCTCCGTAATTCGCTCGCGTACGGCATCGCGCGCCCATTATCCTGAACGAGCATTAAGGAAAAAGGAGTCCGATGCCTACCATCCAGCAGCTCATCCGCAAGGGCCGCAGGCGCCGCGTCCGCACGTCGAAGGCGCCCGCGCTGCGCGGCGCACCCATGCGCCAGGGCGTGTGCACGCGCGTCTACACGGTCACCCCGAAGAAGCCGAACTCGGCGCTGCGCAAGGTCGCCCGGGTGCGGTTCTCCGACGGCACCGAGGTGACCGCGTACATCCCGGGGATCCGGCACAACCTGCAGGAACACTCGATCGTGCTGGTCCGCGGCGGGCGGGTGAAGGACCTGCCCGGCGTGCGCTACAAGATCGTCCGCGGCACCCGGGACGCCCAGGGCGTCAAGGACCGCAGGCAGGCCCGCAGCAAGTACGGCACGCGGCGGACGACCTCCTGACCGGGCGGCGGGCGCGTGGCAGGGCGCGCGGCAGGGGCGGCGGCGTCGCCGTACCCCGCCCCGCGAAGTACGCTCCATGGCGTGGCAGGGGTCAAGGGCCAGGTGCAGCGCCGGGGTGTCGAGCGGCGGCGGGCGATCAT
>Ga0065720_1003892_pt1 | contig 11799 bp, 12 predicted proteins | sample Thericmetagenome_FD_59107 | JGI IMG/M metagenome (GOLD analysis project Ga0065720, IMG submission 59107) | Thermophilic microbial communities from the Joint Bioenergy Institute, California, USA of rice/straw/compost enrichment - eDNA_2 v2... | ecosystem: Engineered > Solid waste > Grass >... | reverse complement strand
CTTGCCCTCTCGGGGCGTGAGACGGCGCTGCCGCTCGATATCTTGGCGCCGCGCGATCATGGGCGGAAAGAGATCGCGAAGCAGGCCGGCCGGATCGGGGAGACGCTGGCGAAGTGGGCGCGCGAGATCGCCGGCCAGCGGCGCGGGCTGCAGGAGCTCGGCGTTGAAGTGCTGGGCAGACTCGCCTTCCGCAGCAAGTGCGACAACCACCTCTGGACGCATGAAGTAACCGGCATGCTCACGGGTCCGGCCGGCGGACCGATCGTGATGCAGCTGTTCAATGAATACCTGCACCAGATGGTGCTGCTGCGCGATGCGCTGCTTCCTTTTCGAAACTGGGAAGAAGTGCCGATCGCATTGCCCAAGCGGCAAAACCGGGGGCTGCGGTATACGGAGCAAGCGCACGTCCTGTTCCTCTCGACGCTGCTGGCCAGACCGCTGGACCATCAGTCGTTGGTGCGGTACGCGGCAAGCTTGCTGGCTCCGGGATTGGATGCGGACGGCTACGGCTTCCAATACCCGCTGGGCACGATTCTGCCGGCCAGCTTGGGCGGGGAGCTGGCGGAGGCGCCGCGTTATCTGCTGGAGTGGCATCCGGTGAAGACGGTCGAACCGGCCGAAGGGGAAGCGATTGCGTTCGTGAGCGAATATTCGGATTACTATTCGGCCCCGCGGACGCTGGCGGAATCCGGTGAGCGGAATCGCGAGGAAGCGGCGGCGCTTGATATCGCCGAGGAAGCGACGCTGGAGGCCGAGCTGCAGGAGGGGGGCAAGGCGAGAATCGCCTTCAGGCTGCATACGGCTTCGAAAGCCGATGCATACCGCGTCGACCTGGGGCAGATCTTCCGGGGACATCGTTACCATTACCGTGCCCGGGCGGCCAACGCGCGGCCGAGCGCCTCAACGCCGAATGAGGCTGCGTCCGGCATCGTCCGGCGGGAAGCCGGCGATATCCTCTCTCTGCCAGGGCTGGTCACGAGCGCAGCGGGAACGCATCTGATCGAGACGGGAGGCCATGAGCTGCTCGCCAGAGCGCTGCTGGGCAAGCTGTATCCCGAGAACGTGATCTTGCTCGAGCGCGGCGATGCGGAGGAGCTGGAGGCGGCGAAGCAGGCAGGCAAGCAATTCGGGGCCAAGTTCTTGCTGCTGCTGCCGGGGCAGGGTCAGGTTCGCTTGTCTTCCGCGGGCGAGCGGTCCTCCGAGAAGCTGTCGATATAATCAGCGCCGAAATCGCATAGCTGCTTAAGGATGGGATACAATCGGCGGCCATGCTCGGTCAGATTGTATTCCACCTTGGGCGGAATGACGGGATATACGTTGCGGCTGATCAATCCGTCGCGTTCAAGTTCGCGCAGCTGCTCCGTCAGCATTTTATGATTGACGCCCGGCATGAGGCGGAGCAGCTCGCTGAACCGGAAGGTCCGGTCCGCCAGATGGCTCAGGATCAGGATCTTCCACTTGCCGCTGACGAGCTCCCATGCGACTTCGGAGGCGCAGAGGTATTGTTTGTTCCGGAATTGAATCACAGGGCTCCCCTCCCGTAAACCCCAGTACTTCAATCGATTTACTACTAACTTTAGCATGGGAGCGCCTTCACATCAACGATTATTTGTCGGCACTTGCAGGCATGAGGTGACATTCATGGGTCCTGATCGATTGGAACGCATTATGGAGATTATCTCCATGTCGCTGTGGCCTTTGCTGAAGGGCACGATTCTGTACACCATTCCGATCTCGCTGCTGTCCTATGCCCTGGGGCTTATCTTCGCATTGGGTGTCGCCCTGGCGGGCATATCGGCGAATCCTTATCTCCGGATCCCTTCCCGCGTGTATGTGTGGATCATCCGGTGCACGCCGATTCTGGTGCAGCTCTTCATCATCTTCTACGGCTTGCCGAGCGTCGGCATCCTGCTGTCGCCGTTCGCCAGCATCGTGATCGCCCTGACGATCTCGGAAGCGGCGTATTCCTCCGAGATCATGCGGGCGGCGATCCTGTCCATCCCGAACGGGCAATGGCGGGCGGGGTACGCGCTGGGCATGACGAAGAGCCAGAACCTGATCCGCATCATTCTGCCGCAGTCCATCCGCATCTGCATTCCCAGCCTGGGCAATCAGTTCATAACGCTCTTCAAGACTTCGTCGCTGGCGGCGCTGGTCACGCTGCCCGACCTCTTCGGCGCGGCGAAGCTGATCGCGGCCTCGACGTTCGAGCCGATGCTGCTGTATCTGATCGCGGGCACGTATTATCTCATTCTCTGTACCGCGCTGACCATCTGGCAGTCCCGATTGGAGCGGCGGTTCGGCGCATATCAGACTTAGGCTGGCAAGGGAGGGATGCACGTTGCTGTTAACGCTGCAAGGCATAACGAAGCATTACGGCCAGGTGAAAGTGCTGGGCCCTGTCGACCTGGAGCTGTCGAAGGGGACGACGACCGTCATCATCGGTCCGTCGGGATCGGGCAAGTCAACGCTGCTCAGCTGCATCAATCTGCTGGAGCTTCCCACGAGCGGCACGATCCGCCTCGGCGAGCGTCAGCTTCGCTTTTCCCGGACGGAGAAGCCGAGCGCGAAGGAGATCCTGGAGTTCCGTCGGCAGACGGGGACGGTGTTCCAGGGCAACCACCTGTTTCCCCATATGACGGTCCTGGAGAATGTGATGATCGGCCCCGTTACGGCACGCCGATTGAATCGGATCGACGCGCAGGCCCGCGCTGTCGCGCTGCTGGAGCAAGTCGGCCTGGGCGCCTTCCGGGACCGCTATCCGTATCAGCTCTCCGGCGGGCAGCAGCAGCGGGTCGGCATCGCCCGGGCGATGTCGATGGAGCCGCAGATTCTTCTGCTGGACGAGCCGACCTCTGCGCTCGATCCGGAGCTGGTCGGCGAGGTGCTGGAAGTGATGCGCGCCCTCAGCCGATCCGGCATCACGCTCGTCGTCGTGACGCATGAGCTGGAATTTGCCAGCCGGGTGGCCGATCGGGTCTTGTTCATGGATCAGGGGATGATTCTGGAGAACGGAACGCCCGAGGCGGTCTTCGTGCACTCCCGCCAGGAGCGGGTCCGGCAATTCGTGAGCCGCCTGGCGCCGAGCTTCGCTTCATCGCTGGTGCCCACATATTCCATTTAATCGTTCATTCTTGGAGGATGGTTCATCGTGTCAAGGAAAATATCCGTGCTTATTCTTATCGCAATCTTCCTGCTTGCCGCCTGCAGCTCAAGCAAGAACCAGAGCAGTTCATTGGAGCAGCTGAAGAAGCGGGGCGAGATCATCGTCGCCACCACCGGCGCCTATCCGCCTTACTCGTATCATGATGCCGACGGCTTGACGGGGTTCGATATCGACATCTCCAATGAGATCGGCAAGCGGCTGGGCCTGAAGGTGAAGTTCGCCGAGGTGGAGTTCGCCGGCATGTTCTCGGGGATCGACGGCGGCCGATTCGACACGATCCCGCAGTTGTCCATTACGGAGGAACGCAAGAAGAAGTACGACTTCTCGGATCCGTATCAATTCTCCAACCTGGTCTTGATCGTGCTGGAGGAGAATACGGAGATCAACAGCTTCGAGGACTTGAAGGGGAAGAAGACGAACGGCAGCACCGAATCGGTGCAAGGCGCGCTGGCGCTGCAATACGGTGCGATCCTGGTGCCGGAGAACGGCGATGCCGTCGAACTGCTGAAATCGAAACGGGTGGACGCGCTCATCTTCAACAGTCTGTATTTCTTCGATCTGCGCACGAGGCGTCCCGATCTCAAGATCAAGATTGTCGATCAAGTCGACGAGATCGAGACGGCGGCCTTCCTGTTCCGGAAGGGCAACGAGGATACCGTGAAGGCTTTCAATGAGGCGCTTCGCGCCATGCATGAGGACGGCACGTACGCACAGATCTCGACGAAATACTTCGGCAGAGACATCTCCGAGGGCATGATCCCGTAACCGCTGCAAAAACAAATCGGGCATCCACCGCCAGGCGACCCAAGCAGATGGCGGTGGATCAGGCTTCGCGAAAAGGCGCCGGAGTTATCGGGAGAACCGCATCACAAATGACGTTGAAGATACAGGAAGGTTTCCAACGTATAAAGCGATCGAGTTTTTGCATGAAGTCCTTGTCCCAACCCATGCTATGGCTGATGATGTCCGGAATCGACCATTTCCCCTCCTCGATCGGATGGACTAAGGATCATTCCTTGCCTTGAAGCATCATCCTCAACAGAAAGACGCGATCGTGCCGTCGAAGTTCTTCCGGCAAGTTGCCCGTTGCATCATATTCCTCGGCGGAACCGCCGCTATGGCGGATCGTGCGATCATCAAATTCAATCAGGAAGCCGAGCGTTACGGGTCGGTTGAGATGCAGTTCCAGTTCCGCGCTGTTCATCCATGTCAATTGACTGCCGGTGTGAGGCGGAAGATGTACATCCGACGTGGTGCTGCCGGCACTCGCGTCACTCATGACCGCGGATGTGATGGACAACCGTCTTTCCTGAGTGCGCTGGTCCTGGTTTTGGGAGAGGATGAACAGGAGCTGTTCACGATGAAGCTTTCCGGACGCTTCCTGCGCATCGGGCAGATCGATACCGACCCCGTAGTCGATCACGTTTTCCCGCTTCTCGCCGTGTTCGAATCGTTCGACCCATACCTTGATCATGGATGCTTGATCCGGGTCCACGTCCACGTCGAACAACTGGGCGTGCTGCCCGATGATGCTGAAGATGCGCTTCGTTTCGTCCGCAAGTTCCGCCGGTTTTACAGCCATATGGAGAAGCCTTTCATCGCGGTCAATCTTCCGGGATTCATAGGTCCAAAAAAAGACACCCGCAATCATGAAACAAAACAAAGACACTCCGGCCATTTTCCTCATCATGTTCCCGCCTTCTTATTTTTTCATGTCTCTTCTATTTTTGGGATATTCAATGAACATCATGTAGTATAATTTGNAAAGAGGGATACGGTAAAGAGGTGTCGGCCTTGCCCAAGACGAAGATCTTTCTAAGCTCGGCGTCACAGCCTTCTTTTGCGCANACCCGAAATGCAAGTTTCGAAAAGCTGAGNTCGCTGGGCCATGAGCCTTTGATGTACGAGCGCAATTTCGGGGCATGGCACAACGGCGAAGACGCCATTGCCAGGTGCATCCGCATGGTTTCCGAATGCGACATTTTCATTCTATTCATAGGAGACAGGGCGGGCACGATCACGGAGCACGGGCGGTCCGTAACACACCTTGAGTTTGAACAGGCGATAAACGAAGGAAAATCCGTGTTGGTTTTTGTGGAGCCGGAAATCAAAGCTGAATACCTTGATAATGTAAAGCATATCATTGCTGAATGCATTGAAGCGAGCAGGGCAAGGGAAGCAGGGAAGCCGACCTCAAAAGAAATCGTGCGGCACCTCAGAATGAATGAAAACCGAATCAGCGCGCGTCAGCGGCATGTGGACCATTATGTATGGTACTTTCTCCATGAAATCATGGCGGAAGAGAAAATCTTCGTCGAAAACCTGGCGCCCGGTGTGCCGATTGACTGGGAAACCTTGTTGAGCGACATGCTGCGGGACGGCGTCGAGATGTTGAGAAACAAAAAGGATATCGTAAGGACGTTGGAACAAACAAAGGATCTGCAGCATTACAAAAATACGATTTCCAGAATCATCCCGTTCCTGCGGCTGGGGTTGAAATCGGATCTGCCGGTACTGTTGACGGAGTTCAGAAACGCCGCATTGGGGAATATGATCGTCAATGACTTCGGTTATGTGCAGAGGAAAATCGGCGAAATCAAGGATTGCTCTGCCGTAACGCTCTACAAGCCGGCTCACGACAGCATGATATGCATTGCATCCTCGAGCAATGTCTCCGTGGGAAAATACAGCATGGATGACGACACGTCTTATGTGGTGATCACGCAAAAATCCGGCACCAACCATGTCTTTTTTCGGGAAGACAACAAGAGCCTTTATTTCTGCCTGAAAGGAAACGACTTTGTCTTGACGTTCCATTTCCCGTGCGGACAAGAGTGGACCAAAGAATTGTTTCTGGACTATCGGAGTCAGGTTGCAAGTGGTATAATGCTTAAAAACGGTGAACTTTTTGATACGGCGGTTTCGGTTCTGGAAGGGGTGGTCTGAATGGCGGACAAAGTGTATGTTTCGGTGAACGGAGATGTTGCGGAAGTGGTGATGGGCAAACCCTATCCCAAAGACGCCTTGTTTTTTTTCTCGATCGAGAAGTCGCCAACGGATTACCGCAGACAAAAGGACAAAGCGTATGAAGAAGTCTCCGCTTCCATCGAGAAGATGATGGAGAAGATCAGCAGAAGAACGGCGCATATTTAACGACGCTTGCGAACAAGACGCCGGGGAAGGCGCCCGGCGAAGCGATATAAGAAGGACGCCCGATCAGGCGTCCTATTTTGCTGCTTTCCTGTACGATTCCAGCGTGACGACGGCCCTCAGCGTCCGATGGGCTCTCCATTCCAGCCGGGCCGTCTCGCCGGGCGGCTCCCAGGAGATCGGCCAGCCGCCGTCGTCCTCCTGCTGGTCGGCCAACACCCGCAGATGATCCTCGATCATCGCATCCGGGAAAAGCTTGCGGCAGTACGAATCGGGAACCGGGGCAAAATCGAGCGGCGTGAGCCCGTAGCTGCGCGGCGGCGCCTCCGGGCAGAAAAATCTGGCTTGAAACAGCTCGTCCCGCAGCTTGGCGAAGAGCGTATGGACTTCATCGGTTTGCGGCAAACTTTCCAGCAGGCAGAAGGCGTTCATGATGGTGTGCGCATCCTCGTACCGGGTGGCGCGCATATGTTGCAGGCAAGCTTCGATCGCCTGATCCAGCCAGGGATGCTTGACGCCCTGCCAGCAGAGCAACCCGACGATGCTCGCCAGCCTGTCGAAAGACGGCTGTTCCGAAGCCGGGTTGTCCCAGTGCGCGGCCCGGGGGTACCGGCGGGATGAAGCGGTAATCGTGGCAATGCCTTCCCTAAGGTCCGCCAACTTCGAAACATAGCCGCAGACCCGAAGCGCCAATTCCGGCTCCCGGATTCCGGCTTCATACAGCGTGCGGAGGCCGAATTCCACGAACAGCGGCTGGCTTTCCGGCGTGCGGAGATCCGGTTCAAGCGCGTTCCCGAATCCGCCGTCCTCGTTCTGATACGCCTTGATGGCGCTCAATACGCCGTCCCTCGAACCGCCCAGCACCAAATATTCAAACAGCCTTCTCTCCAGAAGTCGCCCGTGCTCCCAGATGAAATTCGCAGCTTTCTCGAAATGCATAACCCGCCTCCGTGAATGCAAGAGTCCATGTTACGATTTCTATATGGATAACTGTACCATAAATGCAGCAAATGTAAATCCTTTACATTCCGGACCGTGAAACGGATACTCGCAATATCAGTATTGCGGGTGGCATCATAAAGGCAGTCCTTCCTCACATCGCGGGGCGCCGGTAAAATGAAGCCATCTCCAAAACGTTCACAGGTGGTGTTTCGCGTTGGACCGACATTTGTTTTCCCCATACAGCATTAAAGGACTGGAGCTGAAGAACCGCATCGTCATGGCGCCCATGTGCCAATACTCCGTCTCGGCCAGGGACGGCAAGCCGAACGACTGGCACTATGTCCATTATCTCAGCCGGGCGATCGGCGGAGTCGGCCTGATCATCACGGAGATGACGGACGTGGAGCCGGACGGTCGGATTACGGATTTCGATCTTGGGTTGTGGTCGGACGAGCATATCCCGGCCTTCGCCAAAATCATTGACGGCGTTCACGCCCACGGCGCCAAAATCGGAATTCAGATCGCCCATGCCGGCCGCAAGGCCGAAGATGCGGAAACACCGGTTGCGCCGTCGGCGATTGCGTTCCAGGGCCCCGGCTACCGGACGCCGCGCGCCCTGACGACCGGCGAGATCGAGCGGATCGTCAAGCTCTTCGGCGATGCGGCGCGGCGCGCCGTCCAGGCGGGCGTGGACATGATCGAGCTTCACGGGGCGCACGGGTATTTGATTCACCAGTTCCACTCCCCGCTGACCAACAAGCGGGACGATGAATACGGCAAAGATCTGGCGCGCTTCGGCGTCGAAGTCATCCGGGCCGTGAAAAAAGAAATGCCGGACGACATGCCGCTGTTCTTCCGAATCTCGGCGATCGAATATGCGGACGGCGGCTATGATATCGATCATGCGATCCGCCTCTGCGAAGCTTACCGGGACGCGGGCGTGGATGTCTTCCATATCACCACGGGGGGAGAAGGGCCGGCCGGACAGCGGAAGCCCGGCAACTATCCCGGCTTCCAGGTGCCGTACGCGCGTCAAATCAAGGAAGCGCTCGGCGTCCCGGTCGTTGCGGTCGGCATGCTGGAAGATCCGCGTCTGGCCGACAGCGTCGTCCGCAACGGGGATGCCGATCTGGTGGCGGTCGCCCGCGGCTTGCTGCGCGACCCGTACTGGGCGGCGAACGCGGCGGTTGCGCTGAAACAGCGGACATCCGTCCCGAAGCAATACGAGCGGGCGTATCGGTAACCGACGCCGCTCCGACTTCCAGGCCATTCCATATGGGGGATGGCCTGGATTGTTTGCGCATGGTAAGGTATAACCAGATCATTACGGATGGAAAGAGGTGGATGCCGTGCGCGAACCCGTTGGACAAGCCTCCGGCATGGTGATTGACCGTCTGGATCACCTCGTGTTGACCGTGAGCGACCTGCAGCGTACGATCGCGTTCTACGAGAAAGTGCTCGGCATGAAGGTCGTCCGGTTCGGCGAAGGGAGATACGCTTTGCACTTCGGCCGGCAGAAGATCAATCTGCACGAGCGCGGCCGCGAATTCGAGCCGAAGGCGGACACCCCTTGTCCCGGCTCGGCGGACCTGTGCTTTATTGCCGGCACGCCGCTGGAGGAAGTGATGCGGCATTTGGAGAATTGCCGTATCGCGATCGAAGAAGGCCCGGTCGAGCGGACGGGGGCGACGGGGAAAATCCGCTCCGTCTATGTGCGCGATCCGGACCGGAACCTGATCGAGATTGCGAATGTGCTGTCGGAATAGTCGGATTATGAGGGAACGCCAGGTATTAAAGGATTTGATCAAGCATACGGTGGAAACATGACGGATGCTTTGCCCGGACACTTGAGAACCCAATATTTGGGCTGCCGGGTTGTCCAAAAATTTTTTAAAACGAACTTTTCGGATGCCATAAAATGTTGTATGATACGAGAATGAAAGCGCTTAATTTTTTGGCGCTTCATACGACAATTGGAGGGAAAGCGATGGAAAACCGTCCGCAATGGGGTACTCGGGTCGGCTTTATCATGGCTGCTGCAGGCTCGGCAATTGGATTGGGGAACATATGGCGATTCCCGGCCGTCGCTTATGAGAACGGCGGCGGGGCATTCTTTCTCCCCTACTTGTTTGCGCTGCTGACCGCGGGCATTCCGATTCTCATTCTTGAATTTGCGATCGGCCACAAGTACAGGTCGTCCGCTCCCGGTTCGCTGGGGAAAATCAACAGGAAGTTTCAGGGCATCGGCTGGTGGCAGCTTGCGATTTCCTTCTTCATCTCGGTCTATTACGCGGCCGTCATCGCCTGGGCGCTGTCCTATGCGATTTTCTCGTTCAACCTTCGTTGGGGGGACGACACCGAAGGATTCCTGTTCGGCGAGTATTTGAAACTGGCCGACACGCCGGGCCAATTCGGCGGCATCGTGCCGGGCGTGTTCATTCCGCTCGCCATCGTCTGGCTGGTGGCNCTGTTCGTCCTGTATCGCGGCGTCAAAAAAGGGATNGAAGTNGCGAACAAAATCATGNTGCCCGCGCTCCTCGTGCTGTTCCTCATCCTCGTCATCCGNGCTTTGACGCTGGATGGCGCGGCAGAAGGGCTGAACGCCTTCTTCAAGCCGAACTGGGATTCGATTCTGAACGGCAAAGTGTGGGTTGCCGCCTACAGCCAAATTTTCTTCAGCCTGTCGATCGGCTTCGCCATCATGGTGACCTACTCGAGCTATCTGCGGAAGAATTCCGATATCACGAACAACGCGTTCATCACCGGCTTTGCGAACTCCGGGTTTGAACTGCTGGCCGGCATCGGCGTGTTCAGCATCCTGGGCTTCATGGCCGCGCAGCAAGGCGTCGGCGTCGATGAAGTCGTCAGCGGCGGCGTGGGGCTCGCATTTGTGGTGTTCCCGCAGATTATCAACACGCTCCCGGCGCTCAACGGATTCTTCGGATTCCTGTTCTTCGGGTCGCTCGTGCTTGCGGGCATGACATCGCTGCTTTCGATCGTGGAAACGTACGTCTGCGGGGTTCAGGAGAAATTCAACATTTCCCGTACGAAAGCCGTGCTGTACGGCGGCGGGCTGACGGCGATCATCTCGATTATCTTCTCCTCCAAGGGCGGCCTGTACTTCCTGGACGTGGTGGACTACTTCATCAACAACTTCGGCGTCGCGCTGGCCGGTCTGGTTGAAGTGATCGCCGTTGCCTGGATTGCGCGAGAGCTCGGCAAACTTCAGGAGCACGCGAACGCCATTTCGGACATCAAAATCGGATTGTGGTGGAAAGTCTGCCTTGCCGTCATTACGCCTGTCGTGCTCGGTTATATGATGATTGACAACCTCATCACGAACTTCAAGGATAATTACGGCGGATACGAAACCTGGTTCGTGAGCGTGTACGGATGGGCGATCGTCGTTCTTGCCATTGTTCTGGGTGTCGTATTCGCGGCAATCCGGAACAAAGCTCCGGAACTTGAGGCGAGCGATGCCAAGGAGGTGTCCCCGTAATGGAAGGAAGCGCAGTCGTGATGATGATCATCGGCATTGTGATCATTTGGGGCGGGCTGGCCGCCAGCATCGTCAACGCGGTCGTCAAGGCGAAGCAAAACGGGTCGAAGTCGAATTCCTGAATCGTGAACAAGACGCTCAAGGACACCCCCGGCGGGTGTCCTTTTTATTCTGCCGCCTATAACGTTGACAACACCTGACACGTGTAAAGCCGGGTTGAGCCATCCCCATTTGCATGTGCATTTGCAGCGGTTGGAAGCGGCTGGACTGGTGATAGGCAAGTTGGAGCTTTCGGACAGCGGGAAGGCCATGAATTTTTATGAACTGTACAATTTTGGAGGATCACGCCTGACCTCATCTTCGAAGCGGCCCGAACGCTTAAACACGAGCTCCCTTCGGCAACCAACCGGCACGAGGAGAAGGAAGAATGAACGAAAACATCTACGGCTATTTGGGCATCAAATTCATTTTAGAAATATTGGCTCTGATCGTCAGCTGGTTGACCTAATTATGCAGAACTGTCGCACCAAGCATCTTTAGATCGCGATGGAAGTGGAGTTATCCCGGGACAGTGGCGGAAGATCAAGGCGGGACAGGGATCGGGCATTATACGATTGTATTGGATTGACTGCCGATTCGCGGCTTCAGACTGAAGACAAATTCCAGCGTATCGCAGTGGAAACCTGAAGTAAGATATCCAAACTTATAGTTCTTGCCAAAAGTTCATAATACTCTCCTGGGTCGTAACGGGGATCTTTTCCTTCTTAATGCATGAGCTATTCTCAAGGCCTCTCTAAAGGTATGTTTTGGGTCAGGTAATGCTTCTACTAAACGGGGGTGAGCCGGAAGTCCAAGCTCTTCAGGTGTAGCTCTTGTACCGACAGCAGTACAAAAAGCTAAATCANTNNCTCTTGAAAAAGTCGATTTTTGAGCAATCCTATATTCTGTCACATTTTCCGGAGCACTCGTTTTTCCTGTTTATTCCTTATTTTGCTTCCATTTTGAGCATTTTGGCCGCTCTTTGCAGGTTATAGGTCAGGAT
>Ga0065720_1021021_pt1 | contig 11803 bp, 10 predicted proteins | sample Thericmetagenome_FD_59107 | JGI IMG/M metagenome (GOLD analysis project Ga0065720, IMG submission 59107) | Thermophilic microbial communities from the Joint Bioenergy Institute, California, USA of rice/straw/compost enrichment - eDNA_2 v2... | ecosystem: Engineered > Solid waste > Grass >... | reverse complement strand
CAGCTGGCCAGCGCCAGCCAGCTGCCGACGGTCGACGCGTCCGGGAAGTACGACAGGGTGCGCAGCAGCGTCGCGCTCGCGCCAGGCGGGAACCACTGGCCGATCGCGCCCCACGCCCCCGGGAGGAACTCCGGGGGCAGGTTCGCCCCCGAGATCGGGTTGGCGATGAGCATGAACAGCACCGGGCCGAGCGCGAGGCCGGGCCGCCCGAGCAGCGCCATGAACCCGGTGATCGGCGCGGCGATCGCGGCGATGGCGAGCATGACGCCGGCCGCGTTGAGCCACCAGTCGCCCTGCAGGGAACCGAACCAGCTCTGCTGGATCGCGGTGAGCAGGAGACCGCCGACAACCGCGTAGAGCACGACCGCGAGCACCCGGCGCAGCGCGTGGCCGACGGCCAGCGAGATGCCGATGCCGCCGATGATGCCGCCGAGCAGTAGCGGGAACAGGGCCGCGCTGAAGCCGGCGCCGCGCGGGTCGTCCGGGGAGAGGGGCACGACGTCGGTCACCGTCACCGTGGGGGCGGGCTGGTCGGGCTGGGCCGGCAGCGTCCGCTGGAGCTGCCCGGCGATGCCGTTCAGCAGCTGGGCCACCGCTGGGCTGGCCGCCGTGGCCGTGAGCACCTCGGGTTGCCGGCCCAGCACGACGGCTCCGTAGACCTCGCGCTTCCGGATCGCCGCGATGGCCGCATCGCGGTCGGCGACCGTCGTGAACGACAGGGCGCCCGGCTGGGTCTGCTCCACCGCCGTGGTGAGGGCCTCGACCGCCGGCGCGGGCCCGGTGACGGCCAACGGCACGTCGCGCGGGTCGGCGGTGACCGACGGCCACGAGAACGCCAGCATGACGACGGCCAGGACGGCCGCGAGCGCGACCGACAGACCGACGATGCGGGGCGCCGGGGTGTCGGTCGTGGGATTCGGATGCATGACGCGCGCTCCTCGGCTGGGGAAAAGAAAACGAATGTTCGTTCTTTAAGGCGGAGCGTGCGCCTCGACCCGTATGCTTGTCAACCGATCAGTGCGCTCGGTCACATCTCGAGCGGCCTACCCGGGGTTGGGTGTGGGGGCCGCGGGCGATGGGCCGGTCGCGGGTCACGGGGCGGCAGCGAGGCCGTGAGCGGGAAGGATTGAGCCGGGTATGCCGAAGGTGAGCGAGGGACACCGGCAGGCGCGCCGCGAGGAGATCATCGCGGCGGCGATCCGGGCCTTCCGCGCCAAGGGCTTTGCCCGGGCCTCGATGGCCGACATCATCGCCGAGTCCGGTCTGTCCGCCGGCGCCATCTACGGTCACTTCTCGGGCAAGCGCGAGCTGCTCGCCGCCTGCGCGGCCGAGCTGCTCAGCCGGCGGCGCGGGGAGCTCGACCTGGCGATCGAGCGGGGTGAGGTGCCGGCGCCGGGGGAGGCGCTGGCCATGCTCATGGACGGGATCGTCCGCGATGGCCTGGACCCTCGGGCCCTGGTGCAGGTCTGGGCGGAGGCGAGCCTCGATCCCGAGCTGCGGGCCACCGTGAACGAGGCGCTACGGATGATCCGGGGCGTGCTCGAGCGGGCGCTGCGGGCCTGGTTCACGGCCCATCCGGAGCACGCCCCGCACGGGGTCGACGAGGCCGTACGGTCCCTGCTGCCCGTGCTCGTGGGACTGGGACCGGGCTTCATCCTGCAGCGTGCGCTCGTCGACGACTTCGACGAGCAGGCCTACCTCGCCTGCGTCCGCGACCTGTTGCCCCACTGACGCACGTTGGCCCGCCAACCTGCGTTCGTACGTCTGCCGCGTCGAGGCGCGGGCCGGTCGAGCCCGGCCAGCCCGCGTGAAGGGCGGCGCTCCGGCGCGGCGTGCCCATTCCGCGCAGCGCGCCGGAGCGAAACCTGCGAGTAGGTCGGCGGGCCGGACGCTCAGCGCAGCGGGCGGCCGTACCCGTCGACCGGCCGACCGGAGAGCATGACGATGCCGTCCACCCAGAACCAGATCCACAGCCCGATGAAGGTGAAGATCGGAACGATCAGCGCGGCTCCGCAGAGCAGGAAGAGCCAGCTGAAGACCGAGAGGACGAGCTGCGTGACCCCCAGCGCCGTGTTGCCGGCGTAGAGGCGGCCGACGCCTCCGATGGCCAGCAGCAACCCCAGCAGCAGCTGCAGCAGGCCCGCGGTCACCTTGCTCTTGTCCGAGTACGGCAGTCCGGTCCCCGGCTCGACCATGGGGTAGGCGGGATACCCGTAGTGCCCGCCCGGGTACCCGGCGGCCGGATACCCCGGCGCGGCCGTGTAGGCCGGCGGGGGGTAGTAGGCGGGCGGCGGCGCGGACGGCACCGGGGTCGCCGTGACCGGCAGGGCGCTGACCGGCGCCGCGGTCGGATCGGTCGGGGTCGGCGCCTCGGGCGTCAACGGGGCCCACGGTGCGGGCGGGGCGGACGCGGGCGGCGTCGACGAGACAGATGCCGGCGGCGTCGAGGAGACAGGCACCGGCGGCGTCGCGGACACGGGCGCCGGCAGGCCCGACGACCCGGGCGCCGGCAGGCCCGACGACCCGGGCGCCGGTGGGGCCGAGAGCACGGGGTTCCCGGACGGGGGCGACGACGTGGGCGGGACCGGTGGGGCCGAGGACACGGGCGTCACCGGCCCGGTCGGCGGCTCGGATGAGGGTACGGGAGGCGGCGGAGCCGGTCGGTAGGCGGCCACCGCCGGCGAGACGAGCGGCCCCGACGGCTCGGTCCCCGACGAATCCGACTTGGTGAACAACAGCGGATCGGGACGCTCCCACACCGGGGGCGGCGGCGGGCCGTCGCCGGGCGGCACCGGTGGGCGGACGGCGGGTGGGACCGTGGGCTCCGAGGTCGCGTCTGGTGGGATCTGTGGGGGTTGGGTCACCGGCTGAGAGTACGCGGCGCGGGGGACATTCGGGGGGCACCCGCCTCGGGGGTGGGCGGCGGCCGACACACCGGGACAGAGGGAAACACTGGGCTTGACCGGGGAGTCGCTCGCGCCGATGGGAGCTTCGTCGACCGCCGAGACTCGGTTGACACCAGCAACTGTCTGATCACGCCCGGAAGGAGGCCCTCGCCTGACGTGGACGCCACTGCCGCGGCCGGCCGAGCCGATGGGCGGTCCAGCATCGCCGACCTCAGCCTCATCGACAGACTCATCGACGCGTACCTGGACCACCTGACGGTCGAGCGTGGGCTGGCGGCCAACACGATCGCGGCCTACCGGCGCGACCTGCACCGGTACGTCCGGTTCCTGACCGCGGCCGGCGCCCCGTTCCCGTCGGTCGACGAGCGGCTGGTGACCGCGTTCCTGCGCAGCCTGCGTGAGCCCGGCGGTGACGAGACCGTACTGTCCCCGGCGTCGGCCGCCCGGGCGCTGTCCGCCGTGCGTGGGCTGCACCAGTTCGCGGCCCGGGAGGGGCACACCGCCGCCGACCCCAGCCGGGACGTGGCCCCACCGTCCCTGCCGCGCCGCCTGCCGCACGCGCTCAGCATCGACGAGGTTCACCGGCTGCTGGCGGCCGCCCGCACCGGGGACGACCCGCTCGCGTTGCGGGACGTGGCCCTGCTGGAGCTGCTCTACGCCACCGGCGCCCGCGTCTCCGAAGCGGTGGGGCTGTCCGTCGACGACGTCGACCTGGGGGGATCCGTCGACGGTGTCGACCTCGGGGGATCTGCCGAGATGGGCGGATCTGTCGACCTTGGGGGATCTGTCGACCTGGGCGGCCCCGCCGGCGAAGCGGAGCCGGATGGTCGGCCGGGCGCGAGCAGCGTGGTGCTGTGGGGCAAGGGCGGCCGTACCCGGGTGGTCCCGCTGGGCGCGTACGCCCGCGACGCGCTCGCCGCCTACCTGGTCCGGGCCCGGCCCGCGCTGCTCGCCGCCGCGGGCCGTACGTCGGCTGGCGCGCGCTCGCGGACCGTACGCCAGCCGCACCTGCTTTTCCGCAACGCCCGGGGTGGTCCGCTCACCCGGCAGGGCGCGTGGCTCGTGCTGCGGGCCGCGGCGGAGCGAGCCGGCCTGGCGGGGGTGTCGCCCCACACGCTGCGGCACAGCTTCGCCACCCACCTGCTCGACGGGGGCGCGGACGTCCGGGTGGTGCAGGAGCTGCTCGGCCACGCCAGCGTCACCACGACGCAGGTCTACACGTTGGTGACCGTGGACAAGCTGCGGGAGGTGTACGCCGTGACCCATCCACGTGCCCGGGCCGGCTGAGACGGCCACGCTGGTTGCCCCGGCCCCAACCCCCGGCCCCGGTCCTGGCCCGGCCTGGCGACGCGCGTGAATGTCGTGCGTGGGTGTCGCGGTGGTCGGTCGGTGTCGTGGTGGTCGATTGCGGGGCCCGGCTTCCGCTGCGTACGCTCGCAACTGACCCGCACGCCGCGCGATCGAGTTCTCGCCGGCCGGGAATTGCTCGCAGATTCCGCTCGGGCGGGCTGCGCTGAGTCGCCCGTAGATTCCGCTCCGGCAAGCTGCGCGGAATTCCCGGCGCGACACGCCGAGAGCTAGCCGTGCCGCGGCGCCTGCGGTGTCGTACAGTCGGCCCGTCGGGTGAGAGGCCAGGGAGATGACCATCGACGAGCGGGGCGACTGGGGACAAGGGCGGACCGAGCAGTCCTCCCTCGACCTCGGTGCTGAGCTGGGTCCGGCGGACCCCACGGCCTACACGACGCGCCGCCCGATCCCCAACCCGGCGCCGCTGGAGAAGCACGGCCCGGCCCGGGTGATCGCGATGGCCAACCAGAAGGGCGGCGTCGGCAAGACCACGACCACCATCAACCTGGGCGCCGCGCTCGCGGAGTACGGGCGCAAGGTGCTGCTGGTCGACTTCGACCCGCAGGGTGCCCTCTCGGTCGGTCTCGGGGTCAACCCGCACACGCTGGACCTGTCGATCTACAACCTGCTGATGCAGGACGACGTGACGATCGACGACATTCTGATCAAGACCAACGTCGCGGGCCTGCACCTGTTGCCGGCCAACATCGACCTGTCCGCGGCCGAGATCCAGCTCGTCACCGAGGTCGCCCGGGAGATGGCGCTGGCCCGGCTGCTGCGCCCGGTCTACAAGGACTACGACTTCATCCTCATCGACTGCCAGCCGTCGCTGGGCCTGCTGGCGATCAACGCCCTGACCTGCGCCCACGGCGTGCTCGTGCCGCTGGAGTGTGAGTTCTTCAGCCTGCGCGGCGTGGCCCTGCTGCTCGACACGATCGACAAGGTGCGGGAGCGGCTCAACTTCGACCTCGAGCTCGACGGCATCCTCGCCACGATGTACGACAGCCGCACCACGCACCACCGCCAGGTTCTGCAGCGGGTTGTCGAGGCGTTCGGCGACAAGGTGTTCCAGACGGTCATCACCAAGACCGTCAAGTTCCCCGAGTCCACGGTGGCCGGGGCCCCCATCACCACGCTCGATCCGTCCTCGGCCGGGGCTCGCGCCTACCGCCAGCTCGCCAAAGAGGTCATCGCGGCCCACGCGGCCCGACAGAGGTAGTAATCGATGCCCGGCACCAATGTCACGGGCGTGGCGGACGCGGTCGACGAGACCGGTGGGAAGTCGGGCTTCCACGTAACCCTCGACAACTTCACCGGGCCGTTCGACCTGCTGCTGCAGCTGCTCGGCAAGAACAAGCTGGAGATCACCGAGCTGTCGCTGTCCAAGGTCACCGACGAGTTCATCGCGTACATCCACGCGATGGGCGACGACTGGGACCTGAACGAGGCGAGCGAGTTCCTGGTGGTCGCGGCCACGCTGCTCGACCTCAAGACCGCCAAGCTGCTGCCGCAGGCCGAGGTCGAGGACGAGGAGGACCTGGCGCTGCTCGAGGCCCGGGACCTGCTGTTCGCCCGCCTGCTGCAGTACAAGGCGTACAAGGAGCTGGCCGCGGTCATCGCCGAGCTGGACGCCGAGGCGGGGCGGGCCTTCCCGCGGGCGGTCAAGTTGGAGGAGCGCTACGCCGAGGCGCTGCCCGAGCTGGTGCTCAACATCGACACCCACAAACTGGCCGAGCTGGCCGCCAAGGCGCTGACCCCCAAGCCGGTGCCCATGGTCGCCATCGACCACGTGCACATGGTCCGGGTCAGCGTGCGCGAGCACATGCTGATCCTGCGGCAGAAGCTCATCGAGCTGCGGAAGGCGACCTTCCGCGAGCTGGTCGCCGACTGCACCTCGGTGCTGGAGATCGTCGCCCGCTTCCTCGCCCTGCTCGAGCTGTACCGCGAGGGCCTGATCACCTTCGAGCAGGAGGTCGCGCTCGGCCCGCTCACGATCACCTGGGTCGGCGACGACTCGGCCGACGTCGACTTCCACGTGGACGAGTACGGCGAGGGCGACCCGGAGGTGGTGGGTGAGCTGGTGACCGCCCAGGACGACGACGACACCGGCTTCGAGTTACCTGAGGGGTACGTTGTGGACGATACGGATATCTCAGGCGAGAAGGAGGCGCCGTGACCGAGGAGCAGGGAGAGTCCCACGCTCAGGAGCAGGGTCGGTCATCCGTGTCGACTGCGTTCGAGAGCCTCGCCGCGAGCTGGGTTCCGCCGTGGGCCCGCGAGGTGCCCCAGTTGCAGATCGAGCCGGCCTCCGACTCACCGCCGGCCCCGCCGGTCGACTCGGCCGCGCCCGAGTTCGGCCCGCAGGAGAACGAGGTGGGCCGGTTCGCCTACGGTGACGCGGAGGACCTGCCCGACCCGGAGCAGTTCGTTCCGGGCATGTCCGACGACCAGCTGCGCGGGGCGTTGGAGTCGATCCTGCTGGTGGTCGACAACCCCGTCACCACGGTGGTGCTGGCCCAGGTGCTGGAGGAGCCGGCCACCCGCATCGAGGCGATGCTGCAGCAGATGCGGGCCGACTACGACCGGCCGGGCTGTGGCATCGACCTGCGCCAGGTGGCGGGCGGCTGGCGGTTCTACACCAAGCCCGACTACGCGTCCTATGTGGAGCGTTTCGTGCTGGACGGCCAGCAGATCCGGCTCACCCAGGCGGCGCTGGAGACCCTCGCGGTGGTCGCGTACAAGCAGCCGGTGACCCGGTCCCGGGTCTCGGCCATCCGCGGGGTCAACTGCGACGGCGTCATGAAGACCCTGGTGACCCGGGGGCTGATCGAGGAGTGCGGCACCGAGGAGAACGGGGCCCACCTGTACCGGACCACCCAGCTGTTCCTGGAGAAGCTCGGCATCAACAGCGTCGACGAGCTGCCGTCGCTGGCGCAGTACCTGCCGGACAACCTCGACGAGATCGAGGAAAGGTGATGGGTGGCTCGCCGTCGGAGCCGGCGGGCGAGCAGCGGCTGCAGAAGATCCTCGCCACGGCCGGGGTCGGCTCGCGGCGGGCCTGCGAAGAGCTGATCGCGGCCGGCCGGGTCACGGTCAACGGCCGGCGCGCGGTGCTGGGCGACCGGGCCGACCCCCGCACGGCCGAGATCTACGTCGATGGTGAGCGGATCGTCACCGACACGACCAAGCTCTACCTCGCCCTGCACAAGCCGCGCGGCGTGGTCTCCACCATGTCCGACGAGCGGGGCCGGCCCGGCATCGCCGACCTGCTCGGCCAGGGGCCCAACGCGGCGTCCGGCCGGCCGCCCCTGCCGGGCCGGGTGTACCACGTGGGCCGGCTGGACGCTGACAGCGAGGGCCTGCTGCTGCTCACCAACGACGGAGACCTCGCCCACCGCCTGACCCACCCGTCGTACGGGATACCCAAGACGTACCTGGCCGAGGTGCCCGGGCCGGTGCCGCGCCGGGTCGGGCGTCTGCTGCGGCAGGGGGTCGAGCTCGACGACGGGCTGGCGAAGGCGGACTCCTTCCGGGTGGTCGACGCGACCCCGCGCACAGCGCTGGTGGAGATCACGCTCCACGAGGGGCGCAAGCACATCGTCCGCCGGATGCTGGAGCATGTCGGGCACCCGGTGTCGCGCCTCATCCGGACCAAGGTGGGCCCGGTGAGCCTCGGCGACCTCAAGCCGGGCCGGTGGCGCCACCTGACCCGCACCGAGGTGTCCGCCCTTTTCGCCGCCGCCCGCGACCTGTGACCCGGGGCCGGCCGGGCGCGACGCGGGGCCGGCCCCGATGCGGATAGGCTGCCCCGGGCGCACCGGCGGCTTGTCGCGCGGCGTACACCGGCATCGCCGCGGGCCTGTCACGCGGCGCACACCGACACTGCGGCGTCCCGGGGACGGATGGCGCGTCGGCTAGGTTGGGCGCGTGAGTGTGCTCGACGACCTGCGGGCGGCCTTCCCCGACCTGGTCACCGACCCCGACATCCTGACCTCGCTGGCGCGTGACTCCGCCGACCTGTTCGGGGACGACAAGACCGGCCGGCCGCTGGCCGCCGTACGCCCCACGACCACCGAGCAGGTGGCGACGGCCGTGCGTATCGCCGCCGCCCACCGCGTGCCGATCGTGCCCCAGGGAGCGCGCACCGGGTTGACCGGCGGAGCCAACGCGATCGACGGGGCTCTGCTCGTCTGCCTCGACCGCATGGATCGCATCATCGAGATCGATGTGGCCAACCGGCTCGCGGTGGTCCAACCGGGCGTCGTCAACGCCACGCTGCGCCGGGCCGTGGCCGAGCACGGCCTGTTCTACCCGCCGGACCCGAGCTCGTACGAGATGTCCACGATCGGCGGCAACGTGGCGACGAACGCCGGCGGGATGTGCTGTGTCAAGTACGGCGTCACCACGGAGTACGTGCTCGGGCTCGAGGTCGTGCTGGCCGACGGGTCGGTCCTGCGGTGCGGCCGGCGGACGGTCAAGGGCGTGGCCGGTTACGACCTGACCCGGCTGTTCGTGGGCTCGGAGGGCACGCTCGGCATCATCACCGAGATCACCCTGGCGCTGCGGCCCGCGCCCCCGCCGGCGCTGACGCTCGTCGCCCTGTTCGGGTCGCTGCGCGACGCCGGGGCCGCGGTCACCGCGATCACCTCCTCGGGCGTCGGGCCGAGCATGCTGGAGCTGATGGACCGGGTGCACCTGCAGGCCATCGAGGCATACCGTCCCATGGGGCTCCCGGTGGAGGCCGAGGCGATGCTGCTGGTCGCCTCCGACGTCGAGGACGCCGAGGCGAAGCTCGGCGCCGTCGAGCGGCTCTGCCGCGACGCCGGGGCCACCGAGGTCTACGTCGCCTCCGACGCCGAGGAGGCCGACGCGCTGCAGGCGGCGCGGCGGCTCTCCCACCCGGCGATGACCAAGCTCGCCCAGACGACGTACGGCCCCGCGGGTGAGGTCATCATCGAGGACTGCGCCGTGCCGCGGTCGGCGATGGCCGATTTCTGCGCGGCGATCGAGCGGATCGCGGCGCAGCGGGGCGTGACCGTCGGCGTGCTCGGGCACGCCGGCGACGGCAACCTGCACCCGAAGATCCTCATGGACCGGACCGATCCGGCCCTGACCGAGGCGGCCAAGCTCGCCTTCGACGACATCATGGAGCTCACGCTCTCGCTCGGCGGCACCTGCACCGGGGAGCACGGGGTCGGCCTGATCAAGCGGGACTGGCTGGCCCGGGAGATCGGCCCGGTCAGCCTGCGGGTCCATCGAGCGATCAAGGCCGCGCTCGACCCGGCCAACCTCCTCAACCCTGGCAAGGTCATCGCCGACCAGGACGTGTCTGCTGAGTAAGGTGACCGGGTCGCGGAGCCGGTTGCTCATTGAGGCGACGCCGATTCGGGCAACACTCGCCGACCCCTGGTCGGGCCTTCGGCGGCCCGGGTGGCCAGCGCCGCCGACCCGAGCCGGTGCTCGGGTCGGCGGCGAGTGCGCCGTCAGCGGGCCGTACGACCAAGCTCGATGGCGGCCGGCTGGATCACCGACATCTCGGGACAACGGGTTGGTTCTTCCCCGTATATAGCCAGGCGTCGGTGTACCAGTAGCCGTCGTCGGAGAGGTTCCAGGTCGTGGTCGTGTAGCTGTAGTGCGAGTTCGTGATCGACTGCCCGTCTACGTAGCAGTAGATCCGGATCGTGGTGCCCTTCGGGTAGGTCGGCCCGGACGCGTACTGGTCGCCTGGTCCCTTGTGCCCCGACAGTCCGGTGACCGCGTGCGAGTCCACCGTCGCGCTGAAGCCTCCGCACCGAGGAACCACGGCCCCGTTCACGCCGGTGTACAGCCAGGCGTCGGTGTACCAGTAGCCGTCGTCGGAGAGGTTCCAGATCGTGGTCGTGTACCTGTAGTGCGAGTTCGTGATCGACTGCCCGTCGACGTAGCAATAGATGTGGATGGGTGTTCCTATTGGGTAGGTCGGGCCGCGGGCGTACTGGTCACCGGGGCCCTTATGGCCGGACAACCCGGTCGCCGCGTGCCGGTCGACCGTCGCGGTGAAACCACCGTGGTAGTCACCGGGTGGCGCGGCGGTGGCGCCGGTGGCGTACGCCGACCACTTGGTTCCCGCCGCGTTCTGGGCCCCGACCTGGAAGGTGTAGCTCGTCCCTGGCTGCAGATTGGAGATGGTCACCGTGGTCACGTCCGCGGGCACCGACGGGCCGGCGACCCACGAGCCGCCGCCCGTCTTGTACTGGGTGACGAACCGGTCCTCATTGTTCGAGGCGTCGCCCCACGTGAGTACGACGCTGTTGGTCGTGGCCGAGGCCAGCGTCGGGCTGGTCGGTTCAGCCGGGAGGGTCGGCGCGCCCTCCGGCGTCGTCTTAACGGGTGACGGCGGCAGTGCCGGGATACGCAACGTGGGGTTGGACCGGCCGATCTCCGTCGCGTCCCTGGCGGCGCCCAACTCCTCGTACCCCGCCCAGTCGAGATTGATCAGGGCCTGCAGAAGCTCGCCGGGGACCGCGTTCACCCCGAACTTGGCTGCCATCCGCCCGAGGGCCCAGGCGACGTTCCCGGTCGCGCCCGCCGTGCAGCCGAGGTCGCCCAGCCAGTTCGCGGCGGCGTCGGCGCACTTGCGCCAGTTGGCGAAGGCCGTGTCGATCGACTCGATCGCCTCCATCAGGGCGTCCCATACCCCGGCGACCATGCCAGGCCTACTCGGAAGGAAGGAGACCAGCAGCTTGTAGAGGGCGTACTTGCGGTTCGCCTCCTTCGGGACGTCGATCCGTATGTCGGTCTGCCCCGGCCCGAGCCAGAGCTGCAGATAGGAACCCGGAGGCAGCATGTTGTCGGTGGTGATCAACGTCGTGAGGATAGCCGCGGTATCCGGCGCGTCGGCGTTTCTGATGGCGCGGATGATGTCTCCCTGGCCGTGGACCTGTAGAACGAAACCCGTGCGATTCTTGAGGGTCAGCACGCTTCCGTCGAAGCACGCGTCCAGCGTGAAGTCAGCCGGAATCGTCACCCGCGACGTGTCCTCCCGGCACAGCGTGCGGTCAGGGCCTTTCGCCACGGCCGGGGCAGCCAGCGTCGCCACGGCCACCATCACCACCACGGCGGTGGCGGCAACGACCGGGACCTTTCGACAGCGCGGGCCAGGGCTGGTCACTGGAAACCGCATGTGCTCTGCACTCCTCTGCTGAGTTCATCCAGGGCTGTAGCAACGACCTGCAGCGATTCCGGCGTCTTCTGGCCGGCCGCGGTGTCCAGCGAATCGGCGGCGGCGTTGAGGAGCCGCGTCGTCTCCTCATCGGCTAGCTCAACCGCGACCCGCAGCACGGACGCGGCCGCGTGAAGCTCTGCCTCGACTGCGGCGCCGTCGGCGGCGAGCAGCCGGGGCAGCGCTCCAAAGAGGCCGGTCACGGCGGGATCGTCGATGACATCGCACCAGTTCGAGCAACCACGGAACGAGACGGGTCGTGAGCGGGCCGGATGGCACGATCGCTCCTCCCACCGTCCGGCGGGTCCTATCAGTGTCGATTTGAGCGGTCGGTCGGGGACGGGATCGG
>Ga0065720_1004242_pt1 | contig 11805 bp, 5 predicted proteins | sample Thericmetagenome_FD_59107 | JGI IMG/M metagenome (GOLD analysis project Ga0065720, IMG submission 59107) | Thermophilic microbial communities from the Joint Bioenergy Institute, California, USA of rice/straw/compost enrichment - eDNA_2 v2... | ecosystem: Engineered > Solid waste > Grass >... | reverse complement strand
AGTAAAAGATAAAAAAAAAAAAGAAAGAAAATATGAAGAGCCAAACTCTAACTCAACATAACACAATGAAACAAGATAAAGAAGTCCTTTGAAAGCATCGAGCACCTTTTTAGAGCTCATTAAATTTAGGGCGCTGCTTTATTACTCCTAACTTTACTTTCAGAATTTTGATCATCTCCTCTTTTTTCATTAATACTTGTTTGAGTTTGAATCTTTCTTTCTCCTGAGAAGTTATGTCATTCCTTATAGAGCAATAACAATTAAGGATTGGATCATTTGTTTGGACTGCCAGACAATCGGATACTAGTTTATCAAAATATTTTTTGTGATCATATCCTGTATAGCTTGATCTTTCTGTGAGTGAATTCCCATAACCCATTGACTTACTCCTGTAATGATTCCTTGACATGGTGGTTTTAGAATTATCATCAGGAGTAAAGATCTTTTGTAAGAATGAAGGCCTCATATGAGTGTTTCCTTGAGGTGTTGAAGTAGTGTTGGATCGACTGGTATGGAATCCAGATGAATAATCATTATTAGAATGATTGATTGCATGAACATTTTGTACTATCTTAACTCTGAATTTCGCTTTGTTTACAAGAAGTTTTGCTCTAAGATCACTATCAACCCCTCTTGTAAAAGTGGAAATAGTTTTCTCCATGCTATTATTCCTTCGATTAGTTGGTGTTGAGAATCGAGCCCTTGCAGAATCCATCAGAATGGGTTTGGGTGCTTTTATATTTCTTGAAGTATGAGAGTCCACGAACAAACTTGGAATAAAAGGCTTATTGCCTTGAGATTCACTTCGGTTATTTCTCTGCATATCTTTTGAATCAAAGATGAGATTGTCTTGAACTTTGATAGCATTGGAGGTAGTACTTAGCGTTCTGTGTTTTGAGTCAGAATGAGGAGAATAATGAAGAATCGAATTTATTAACAATTTGGGCCTAGATCTAAAATCTCTTATATTTTTAGTCAGTTCGAGCTTTGATACAATGTTTCCCAAAGGAGTCTTGACCAGAGAATCCATTAGGTTTATTTTGAAGTAGATAATTATTATTTGATTTCTTTACTGGAAGATAGTACTAGGTTAGCGCTTAACCTCAAACCTACTACAAACTTTTCCAAACTTCAACTCCACCACTACTTCCAGCTTTATGGAGATCATTTTTCAGAGTAGTTATCATTTCTTGGTGTACATAGAAGACAAAATAATTAAAATAAAACATTAGAGTTAGCTTAATCCCCAATTTTTATCCAAGCTATTAGAAAAAAGGTTCCATGGTAATGCTAAGACTTCATGAAGCTTGAACTTGTCTAGAGAAAGTCAATATTGTAACTGTTCCAAAACGCTTTGATATAAACCTCAAAATATAATAAAGTTGACCAGACTTTTACTAAAAATAATGCCTATTTTAGAAATTCCTTCTACAGCTATAGGAATTGAACTAGAGCATTTCCTTTTAACAAAAGTATTTCATATTTTCTTTGAATGCATAGATACTATAAATCCATGAAGGCTTTTTTTCTTCCTCGCTACAACTCTCTGCCTTCCTTGGAAAAATAAGACTTCTAGGTGTTAGGGCCAAAAGACAGGAAATATGATTTATAACTTCGTAAAATTTAATTTCATTATATAATTTTCTTGAATTGTCAATTGGCAAATGTTCCTCATATGAAGTGCTAAATTGATGTATAGTGGTGAAGAAGTAGGAGAGAAGAATGCTTCAAGATTGGACTCAATAAGTCTAATCTATGCCTTTATTCGAAATTATATAAAAAGAGACCATTGTGTTTTCAAAGTTAATGTTCATAATGTCATAAGCTATTAAACATATTCAATAGTTTCATTGTCAATCTCATTAATATATTTCTCTTAGAATATTTCAAAGATAAGCACTCCAAACTTAAAATGGTTTAAAGATGATATTTGACGTATACTTTAATTACCATCTTAGTTAGCATATTTAAACACATCTCAAAAGTTTTCTCAGCTGGAACATTTTGAATAAAAATGTCCCAGAAATATTAAGCTTCTTGCAAAAGATTTTTAGAGTTTTTGTTTAATAAATTCAAGATTCTTCATAATATTTTGTGTTTCAGGATGATGTGGGCCATATGTTTGTTCATATACTTTCGCAATTTTTGTATAGCATTCGTAAGCACCTTTATAGTCATTTTTCGAAAACAACAAAGCTCCTCTTGTAGTTAGAGCCTTTGCATATGAAAAATCATTTTCTCCATATAAGTATGTAAAATACTTAATGGAGAGATCAATGCATTTTTCAGCTTCATTTAGATTCCCTGATTGCAGATATAATCTCCCAAGATTATTCAAAGTCTCTGCAGAATGTGGATTCTCTTCTCCATATTTATTGTTGAATATGAATAAAGCTTTCTGAAGGGTTTCTATGGCCTCCTTAATCTTTCTCTGATTCATAAGAATCAACGCCATATTACTGTATACTCCTCCAAGAGTGGGATTATTCTCACTTGAAGTGTTTTTAATAACTTCAACGGCCTTTTCAAAGAATGAAAACGCATCTTGAATTCTCCCTGCGTGATGGTTAATAGTTCCCATGGCCAGTAAGAGTATTCCGATATCTGGATGATTCATTCCATACTTCTCTATCAGAATACTCTGGGACTTTTTGTAGTTCTCTAAAGCCAAATCCAAGTTTCTAATATTGAAATAATAGTCTCCCATAGTTCTGTAGCAATCTGATAACAGTTGTGAGCTTGAATATTTACTTTGGGCTATTTCAAGTGCTTTATTAATCTGAGGGAAAGCATCTTTAAAATTCCTTTGATAAATAAATAACCTTCCAAGCTCCATATAAACCTGAGCAGCTTGTGGGCTATTCTCACCATAAGCTTTGACCAATATCTCCTTGCTTTCTTTCAAGGAGACTGAAGCATTATCAAAATCACCCAAAAGAGTTTGTATCCTGCCAATTCTAGCCAAACAGAATCCTATTTCTGGATGAGATTTATCAAACTCCTTGCTTGTAAGGCTCTTGCTTTTTTCAAAAGCCGTAAGAGCATCCTGAAAGTCTCCTCGCCTCTCATGTACTAATCCAATTCCAGTATAGAAGACTCGACTTTTGGAACTATCTTTGCCAAAGATTTTCTCGGCTATTTGATTCCCTTTCTCAAAGTGCCCAAAACTTTCCTCTGTTTTCCCAATATAATAAGCTGACATTCCCAGCAAATGGAGAAACTTTAGAGATTCCTCGTTCTGGCTCTGAGAAAACTCAGATAAAACTTTCTGAAACAGATGGTATGATTGTTGATAGTTCTCGTTATTAAATGCCTGTAAGGCTTCGTTTTGAATATTTTGTGAAGGAATAGTTTCTGATCTATTAAAATCAGAACTTGAGAAGAAATATTTTAAGGAATGTCTGCGGTTTAGTGATAAAATATAAATGGGAAGACTTTTCTTCCAATGAAAAGCTGTTGGAAGAGCAAAGAATCTAAGCTTAGATCTGCTGACCAATGTTTGCATAAATTTATTTTTTTGAAAACTTATCAAAGATCTTAGACTTTGATGATAACATGAAATTTAAAAATTTTTCTTAACTACAAGGATATTTATCTTTTCTCTTTGTCTGGCAAGAAATCATTTCGTGGTACCTGTGATATTTTTTCTCTGTTGATGATTTTAACACAGAGCTATCATAAAAACAGAAGTCTTCTTATAAATCTATCTAGGGAAATACAAGTGAATACTAATACATATCCTTTCTCATAATTTGTTATAAAGCTTCTTTGAAAGCTAATTACCATTAGAGCTCAGATGATGAGATTTTTCTCTATTAGACCAAGAGGATTAATTATTGTAACAGTTAAACAAATTCAATAAATCTCTTATCTGAGTCAATCATAGTTATTGGGAAAATCTCAATATTTATTCCTGGGAATAGAATCCTAAGAAAGAAGTTCCGTGCTTGTTTTCATTTTTAAAGCATGCTCTTGGGGACAGAGGGCAACCATTTCCATTATTCTTGCATTTTCCCTCTGAAATTAATCTGTTTCGAGCAATCAATCTTTTGAGAGTGAAAAATCTTTACCATTGCCTGCTCTGAATTCCTTTGTGGATAGGGGATGCGTTTCGAAGCAGAAAAGCTTCTAAATATAGCGGATTAATTTTTTAATATTGAATTGATTATTGAGATCATATATTCAGTTTTGAAAAAAATTTCATTGACCAAAATGGCACTCTTTTCGACGGCTTTCATCTTGATTAATATCTTTTCCTTGATTCTTTTCTCATTCCAACAAGGTACATTGACACCAGATCCCCATTAACTTTCTAGAAACTTCTCTAGGCGAGAATACCAAGGCTCATAATAGAGACTCTCCTCTTCAATATATGACCATAGTTTCCACCTCAAAAATTCAAAAAGACTCTATTCCCAACCCTCTCATCAGCAAAGAAACTATGACTATCAAAAAACAAATGATGAAAGTCCACTCTAATCTTCCCCCACATAATGCAATTTTCTTTTCATTCGCATTCCATGTAAAATCGAGCCTATTCACTGATGGAGGCTTTCTGAAAGTCCAGATAGACAATATCACTTATGACCTGCCCATTTCAGACCAGAATCAGTTTAGAGTTTTGAAAAATGATGATTCAATTGAACCTATGCTTACTGAGTGGAGGATCTTAGGAAGGATTCATCACAATGAATCCTCCTTGAGCCTCTTAGCATCAGTGAGATCAAATGTCCCTACTTCCCAAAGGATTTGGGAAGTCCCAGACATACTTGTGAAATTTGAATTTATTGAGCAAGAAGATAAAAATAACATATGCTTCCAGGCCAACAAATTGCTGCTAAGACCTCACCAATGCATATGTGGAAGTAATGACGATGAAGACAAAGAGCTTTGCGAATATTTTGAGCAAAAGAACATCCCTTCTTTTCTCTTATATTCAAATGCAGGTCTAAATGAGCAAAATTTAGAACCACTTCAGTCTGGACAAAATCTGAGAATTCTACATGAAGAAAGAGAAATGACCGAGAGAATGCTTAGCGCTGGCCTTGCCAATAGGGTTATCATTTATATCCTCAAAGCGGCCGCCACTATTGCATCTATAATCTACGCAAGAATTGGAGGAGGACTTATAGGGATCGGACCTATCATCTTCAATAAGTTTATCTTTTTCGCAAGATACTTGGACATTGACTACCCAAGCAATTTAGCGGATTACTATTCTGAGCAAATATCTGATGCATCACTATGTATTGAGTTTAATCCCTCAGAATCGGCAGAAGAAAATTTGCCTAGACAGTCTCTAGGTGGTGCCTTTGATGATTATGGAATCCATTCTTATTTCCTCTATAATTACTGGGCTAACTTGATGTCTTTGCTGATTATTCTCTTAGCTATAGTAACTCTCTATACTCTTTCAAGATTTTGTGGGGACTTTGGAGGGAAATGGTTCGAAAAATTCTTTGGAGGTTTTGTGAATATCATGAGGTGGAATTTCTTCTTGTTGCTAGTTTGCAGTTCTTATGATGAAATTATTCTTTTCTTCATCCTTGATATCAAAACCAATACTTTTGACAATTTCGCTTCAGTTTTGAGCTCCATCATTGCAGTTGCATTCCTACTAATCCTGCTCCTTGTCCTAACACTGGTTCTCTTTGCTTATTTAAAACTCCGAAAGCATAGGGCTAGAGTGGCCATTGAAGGAAAACCCCCCGAAGACCCATTGGAAACGACATTCTTTAGCTTTAAGAGCTTACTGACTGGCTTCAAGGAAGGGTCTTTCTTAACTCAAGGATTCTTCTGTATCTTCTCCCTCAGAACAATCCTCAATTCTGTGATCATTGCCCTTCTCTATGAGTCTCCGGTGGCTCAGGCGATCTTAATGGCACTCTTGAATGTATTCATGATAGTTGTGCTACTCTGGAAAAAACCATTCAAAAGCCTGTTGAATAATATCGAGTATATTTTTTATGAGGCCTTTGTTGGGATCTTACACATATGTCTTATTATCCTGGCAGATGGTTCTAAGAGTGAAGCCCTTGGGAATGTCTTGATTTATGGATCTACAGTTTTTTACATTATCAGCATCATTTTCTTAGCAGTCCATATTTTCTCTGGAGCTAAGGAATTTGTCAAGGTTCTATTCTCTAAATCCAAGGAAGAAGAGTCTACACCTACACCACAGCCTGAGTCCAATCTGAATTCTCCCAAAGGCCAGCAAGAAAGTACAGAGCGCAATCCCAACTCCGTTCAAAATGATGACTCCACTACTCTCTTGAACAAACAAGACAACAGCCAGCCCACCGTTATGATCAAATTGCAAGATATTGATGACCTTGAAAAAGTCAAATCCCCCAAGGCTATGACTTCAACACATAAAGTTACATTCCCGACAACTCCAAAGACAGTTCCGCATAACAAGTCCAAATTTGATGACGCCCAGAATTATAGCTTTAAAAAAGTGAGTCTAATAAGCAATGCTGATACACCAAAGACGACTATAATGGATATTCCCAAGAGCACTAGAAGACTTGATGGTGGAGGCACAACGTCTATAGGAAATTTGAATTTGAAATATGATCCTGGAGAAGTTTCTCTGTACAGTTCTAGAGGACTCCTTAACTCACCACAAAATCAGAGTCTGGAAGCTTTGGATATTGATAAGGGAGCTGTACAATCTTTTTCTTACTTTACAAATAAGTTGAGATCAAATACCAGAACAAATACCATGCTTTCTAAAGCAGAGGCTATTGGTTCTGATGATAGCAGTAAAGATGTTACTACTATTTTTATCCCTGATAATATTGACAAGAGAGATCTAAACAAAAAGTCTATATTTGCCACCGTACAACTCGATTAAAATTTGAATATTGGTTTTATGATTCATCTCATTTCTTATGATGTTTATTATTAATCGTGTAAGACTATCTTTAATTAGATCAAATCCGGTTTAAATACTAATGTTTGTCCTTTAATTGAATATTATGCAGCAAGCTTATTGAAAGAATTGACTAGGTTGTATTCATCTAACAACCAATATCTGGACAAGCAAACAACTGGTTTTTACTTCTGATCCGTTTTATTCATAAGCTAACAAGAATTTATCATTCTGACTCTTATAAGATCTTTTTTGTAGACGTTCTCATTTCTATGTAATGCTCTCTGTATCATGCATCTTGTGGGCCCAGCTCTTAAAGTTTAAAGGCCTATCAGCTAACCTATTCTGACTAAAACAAAAAAAATGTTAATTGCTGGGAATGGTTGTAAACCGAAGGCACCAGGCTGCAGTATTACTCCTAACAAATGTAGCTACATACATCCTGTGGCTTTAAACCATCGTTTTCTTCTAATAGGATGGAAATAATGAAGGCGGAAAAAGGCAATAAATTCTGGAGCAGCGTGAGAAATTTAAAGCGGTATCTTGCTTGTAAGTGATGGTTTGGAGCAAAAGAACATAAGAACGATAGTTTTTCGACGAACATTAGGTAATTACACGCTCCTTTTTTGTTGAATTCATGTTATATTTCTTGTTCATTGATCTAAAAATATAAATTTGGCAGCAACTTGATATGAATATAATAAGAACAATGTAAAAGGCTATTTCAATTCTGCTTAGATCAGTAAGCTTGTCCTCTACTGTATTGTTTGGCTGTCTCGACCAAGAAACTCTGATTGTTGTATACATTAGAGGTCTTTTTTTCAAAAACGATCTTAGTGATGTCATAAAAACTAATATTTAGTAAATTTGGTTCTAAATATCCTCTTCCGATTCAACCATGTATCTCCTCCTCTATGAAGCAGAATAAGTCGTACTTTGGTAGACCCTACTCTTCAAAGGACATGGTCAAACTAGTCCTTGGAAAAATTTTGCTTATACACAAAGTAAGCAATAATCTTTGTGTGTTGATACATGTGTTTTTGAAATTAACATGAGCAAACATGCAAGAATAAGCTTTTTTCCAAAATCAGCAATTTTGCTTCTAAAAATTTTAGAAGTCAGTATCTAAATCATAATTCAGTAAAAATTGAAAATTAGCAGTGATAATCGATCGACCCGAGTTTTTATATAATTAATAACTAATAAATCAAATGCTATCCGTCGAGAACAGTTTCGAGCAAGCTAGCACTTCTAGTACAGATTCAACCAGCTTCGATGAAGACAAGCCAACACCTGTCTCTAGATTTACTAATCTGTCTGTTCTCAAGAAGATCGGAGATGGAAAATTTCCCGTTTATCTAACAGAGTCTCCTATAGATCATAAGCTCTATGCTATGAAATTATTTCCACATAAAAACAATCAATTAAATCCTTTCTTCTTGAACGAAATCAGGTTCTCTAATCTACATCATCCAAACATCATTACTCCTATATATCATGAAATCGGCAATGAAAGTTTGCTAAATAACTCTACTCACCGCATTTCCTTTACATTGATGGAGTTTGCGCCTCATCGAGACTTTCTTGATGCCTTAACAATACTAAAGATCAAATTCGATGATATTCTATTACGGACTTACTTCCATCAGTTGATAGCAGGAGTCGAATTTCTTCACAGTAATGGAATAAGTCATCGAGATCTGAAATTAGAAAATCTGATGCTCGGAGAGAACTTTGAGCTTAAGATCATCGACTTTGATCTTGCCTGCTTTAACAGTGACCCCGTCTTCCAAATCAAAGGAACTCCTTTCTATCAGGCTCCAGAAGTCGCTTCTAAAACCTGTAAAAATCCTCAATCCGCAGATATCTATTCGATTGGTATTATACTCTTTATTCTTGAGTCAGGAGGCGTTATGCCTCACTTCGAGGATAAGCTCTATGAAGGAATATCATTATATGCCCTATTACAGGATAACGTTGACGAATTCTGGAGAAAACATGCTCAAATTCAAAAAAGAAGCCTTGATTCATGGAACCCTGATTTTCAGGAATTGTTTGTTTGGATGACGAGGGAAGATGCTGAGAAAAGACCCACTCTTTCCCAAATAAAAGAAAGCAAGTGGTACAATGGAGTAATTTATGAACAAGAAGAACTTGTCAATATTCTTAAGAAATCTTTTAAGAAATAAATATTCCATCTTCTCATTGAAGTATTAGTTATAGTTATATGCCTATTCATTTTCCTTAATTTCCATTTTTTTTTGTTGTGATTGTCTTTTGCTTCTTCTGTTTATACATTCAAATTTATTTATGACGTCTGATTCAAAAAAAGTAACTTATCTCAAATTTTATCTCATTTGAAATATTTATCCTAGCTTTTTGTATTTGAAAAATTTGAAAAACAACAGCTCCATTAGAACCCAACCAGAACGACTCTAGACCAGTGTCTGCATCATCTTGCATAAAAGTTCCAAGCTACAAACTCATTTCTCAATATGACAAAAATATTACTGGCAGCTCTCTTGTAGAGACACTCTCTATTCTCAAAACGATTGATACCTCATCTCACAATATTTGATGTAGCATTTGATCAATTAATCAAATGCTCAAATCTAAATCTTTTGTCAAATTTCGAATATATCTNNTNNGGTTAGCAAATTTCCTAGTAGCTCCTTGTATAGGTTAATATTTCTAGACTCGTTGAATCTCAGAGTCCGGAACTTTTACAATGATGAGTTAATTTCAACAAAAAAGAAGCTCTTCCTTTTGCAAACTGAATAGATGTTAAGGGTGTAAACCAATAGGTAAATTATGAAACTTCCTTCTCTCTGCAGTTACAGCTCCTTTTTGATTTTGAATTCTTGATTAATCTTCAAAATAGGGAGTTAAGATTTAATTAAATTTTTTGATTGTTTGACCACTCTGAGAAAGAGCCCTGCTTTTCAGGTGAAGAAGACAGAATCATACCCAACTTCACATAAAAGCCTGAGTTTTCTCCAAGTCATAAACAACCCTATGGACGATTATATTAGAACATGCCTCCTAGGACCAAAATTGTATCATTTTACATTTGATGAAAAATACTTAACGCAGAGATTCCTGGATCATTAGATAAGTCTGTTGAAAAAAAAACAGGTAATGCTCATATGGAAGAGTGATAGGATCGACCCAAACGAATTGATAAGACAGCTCCCAAAGCAAGTCATTAAACCATGCAACATTCAGTTAATAGAATAACAGTCATGAATCGAATTAGCCAAGTCAGAACCCATGTAAAACTATGAAGCATTGGTTGCGTGTCAACAAAGTATAAAAAAAGAGATCAATAATTCATGAAAAGTTGAGACAGAAAACAAGGGAGATGGTTGTATTTTTTAGTGTTTCTGAGAGAATATAAGTATACAAACATCTTACCAGCAAAAGCAGCTGTTAGTATGATAAGGTTTTTTCCACCGAGGTGGTTTAGAGTGTGTCATATATGAATTTTTATCTCGTTAATATTGTTTGTATTGATTATGAATTAGAATCAAATTAAATTTAGACTATTCAATTGTCATTAAATTGCTCCCTAACCTTTAAAAGGGTGTCAACTCATAAAATAATTATTAACACCAGAAGTCATGAACCTCTTACTCACTTTATCATTCTTTGTTGGATATTTGCTTCGGTTGGTCGTCAGTCAACAAGGTACTCCTCATTGAACATTTGTTAACAAATTTTAGTCATAATTCGAGACCTTCATCTAGAAGGAGCTGCATTCGAAGCTCAAGCCTCTGAATGGAGTGTTAGTACTGTGTCCACAGGAACAAAAGTGTCAACCTGTGATGGCCACAGCATCCTAGGAGGCTATAATATAGGAGGTACATTAAGCAAGACCTATAATTCACTCCCTCCTCATGATATAATCTATTATTCATTTTCAATATATATTATTGACAGCTGGGAGAAAAATTCTGATAAAATCTTCCTCAGGATCAATGGGGACCAGACCAATATTCAAGGCGTGCATACTTTGCCTAAAACGACAAATATATGTGGTGATCCTAGTATGGCAGACATAGGAGAGATGAAAATCACTGGAAAGCTTCTCCATACTGCCTCAGATTTTACTCTCGAGCTCAGTGATCATCTTGGTGACGGACCTGATGAGGAATCATTTGGTCTTCGCGACATTGAATTGCGAGTGGGTTATAAGTTAGCAGGCGAGACCAGTAGCCTATGTGGTACATTCGTGAACTTTCCAACATCAACAGCCTTTTGCGACTGCCCTTATGGACAGTTTAAAAATAGTGGTTCTTGTGTGAGTTGCAATTCCGCTTGTAATTCTTGTTATGGGCCCTCCATTAATCAATGCTATACCTGCAAAGCTGGGCACTTCTGGGGTTCTACTGGATGTGAACCTTGCCCATCTGGCTGTGTTACATGTTCTTCTCCTTCTACATGTAGTCAATGCCAAAGTGGTTTATACCTTTATGAATACGAACAAGAGTGCCTGCCAACATGTCCTGCTCCTTACATAGAGGTCATTACCACCGATAGATTTTGTAAGTTGCCATGCCCCAGTAATCAATTTGCGCTTCAAAATGGCTCGTGTATTTCAGATTGTGAAAGTCCTTTCACAGTGGATTCAGTGATGCAAAAGTACTGTAAGGCTCCCTGTACTGACATCAATGATTACTATCATACTGATACTGCCACTTGCTTGAGTACATGTGATGGGGAGGTTAGTTTTTTAAATGGCCAAAAAATTTGTTCACCCTCTTCTGATCCTGATCTAGATCCGGAAGACCAAGAGGATCCGACAGATCCCAATCCAACAGATCCAGAAGACCCGGAAGACTCACAAGATCCAGAAGACTCAGAAGATCCAGAAGACACAGAGGATCCGAATCCATCAGATCCAGGGGATTCAAATCCAAATCCAGATCCTA
>Ga0065720_1021020_pt1 | contig 11809 bp, 9 predicted proteins | sample Thericmetagenome_FD_59107 | JGI IMG/M metagenome (GOLD analysis project Ga0065720, IMG submission 59107) | Thermophilic microbial communities from the Joint Bioenergy Institute, California, USA of rice/straw/compost enrichment - eDNA_2 v2... | ecosystem: Engineered > Solid waste > Grass >... | reverse complement strand
CGCCGCCGCCGCGGCGAAGCAGGCCGCGGACGCCGCGGCGCAGGCGGCGAGCGCCGCGCAGAAGGCGACGACGGCTCGCCCCGAGAGCGCGAACGGCGCGCGGCCGCCGGCCACCCTCAGCCTCACCAGCGAGTGATCCCAGGCGACGAGCGGAGAGGCATGCACACCATGGCGACCACCCTCGCATCCGGCGCCGCCGACGCGGCGGCGCCCAGGGGAGGAAGCTGGCTCACCCGCTGGGAGCCCGAGGACCCGCGCTTCTGGGCGACGGAAGGCAGGGCGCGGGCCTGGAGGACGCTGGCGATCACGACCGTCAGCCTGACCGTGGCCTTCGCCATCTGGTTCGTCGTCAGCGCGCTGGTCGTGCGGCTGCCGCAGATCGGCTTCCGGCTCACCACCGGGCAGCTCTTCTGGCTGGCGGCGATGCCGGGCCTCGCCGGCGGGACGCTGCGCCTGATCCACGCCTTCCTCACGCCGATCTACGGCACGCGCGCGGTGGTGGCGTGGTCCACCGCCTCGCTGCTGGTGCCCGCCCTGGGCTGGGCCGTCGCGGTGCAGAATCCGGAGACGCCCTACTGGGTACTCATGGCGCTCGCCTTCCTGGCGGGCCTCGGCGGCGCGAACTTCTCCTCCTTCATGCCCTCGACCAGCCTGTTCTTCCCGAAGCGCCTGCAGGGCACGGCGCTGGCGATCCAGGCGGGGGTCGGGAATTTCGGCGTCTCCGTCGTGCAGTTCGTGACGCCGTGGATCATCGGCGTCGCGCTGTTCGGCAGCCTGGCCGGCGATGCGCAAGTACTGACGCTGGGCGGGGAGCGGAGCACCGTGTGGCTGCAGAACGCGACGCTGGTCTACGTGCCGGTGATCGCGCTCTGTGCGCTGCTCGCCTGGATGATGCTGCGGAGCGTGCCGATCACGGCGAACATCCGCGAGCAGTTCGACATCTTCGGCAACGCCCACACCTGGGTGATGACCTCGCTCTACATGATGACCTTCGGGAGCTTCAGCGGCCTCTCCGCGACCTTCCCGCTGCTGATCAAGCAGATCTACGGCGGCCTGCCAGGCGCGCCCGACCCGCTCACCTATGCCTTCTACGGCCCGCTCGTGGGGTCGCTCGCGCGCGTCGTCGCCGGGCCGGTCAGCGACAGGCTGGGCGGCGGGCGGGTGACGCACTGGGCAGGCCTTGGCATGGCGGCCTGCGCGCTCGCGCTGCCGATGTTCACCTCCGCCGCCTCGCTCGACGCCTTCCCGTGGTTCGTCGCGGCGATGCTCGGCCTGTTCTTCTTCGCCGGCGTCGGCAACGCCTCCACCTTCAAGCAGATGCCGATGATCTTCCCGCCGCGCCAGGCAGGCGGCGTGATCGGCTTCACCGCGGCGATCGCCGCCTACGGGCCGTTCCTCTTCGGCCTGCTCTTCGGCTGGGCCTTCGGTGCCTTCGGCGGACCGAACGTCGTGTTCTACGGCCTCGCCGGCTTCTTCCTGATCAACGTCGCGCTGAACTGGTGGCTCTACGCCCGCCGCGGCGCGCCGACCCCCTGCTGAGGGCCATACCGATGTCACACCTCCTCGACCGCCTCGCCTTCTTCAAGCGCCACGTCGAGCCCTTCGCGGGCACCCACGGCAGCGTCACCAACGAGCCGCGCGGCTGGGAGGACGCCTACCGGCAGCGCTGGGCGCACGACAAGATCGTGCGCTCCACCCACGGGGTGAACTGCACCGGCTCCTGCTCCTGGAAGATCTACGTCAAGGGCGGCGTGGTGACCTGGGAGACGCAGCAGACCGACTACCCGCGCACGCGGCCCGGCCTGCCGAACCACGAGCCGCGCGGCTGCTCGCGCGGGGCGAGCTACTCCTGGTACCTCTACAGCGCGAACCGGGTGAAGTACCCGATGATGCGCAAGCGGCTGCTGAAGCTGTGGCGCGCGGCGAAGGCGGAGCACCCAGACCCGGTGCGCGCCTGGGAGAGCATCCAGGCCGACCAGGCGAAGCGCCGCGAGTACCAGGCCGTGCGCGGCATGGGCGGCTTCGTGCGCGTCTCCTGGGAGGAGGCGGAGGAGCTGGTCGCCGCCGCCAACGTGCACACCGCGAAGGCGCACGGACCCGACCGCATCATCGGCTTCTCGCCGATCCCGGCGATGAGCATGATCAGCTACGCCGCGGGCAGCCGCTACCTCTCGCTGATCGGCGGCGTCTGCATGAGCTTCTACGACTGGTACTGCGACCTCCCGCCCTCCTCGCCGCAGACCTGGGGCGAGCAGACCGACGTGCCGGAGAGCGCGGACTGGTACAACGCCGGCTTCCTGATGATGTGGGGCTCCAACGTGCCGCAGACGCGCACGCCGGACGCCCACTTCATGACCGAGGCGCGCTACCGCGGCACCAAGACCGTCGTCGTCACGCCCGACTACTCCGAGGCATCGAAGTTCGCCGACCTCTGGCTGCACCCGAAGCAGGGGACGGACGCCGCCCTCGCGCTCGCGATGGGGCACGTGATCCTGAAGGAATGGCACCTCGCCGGCCGGTCGGACTACTTCGCCGACTACTGCCGCCGCTACACCGACCTGCCGATGCTGGTTCTGCTCGAGCCGCGCGGCGACGGCGTGCAGGTAATGGGCCGGCAGCTCCGCGCCGCCGACCTGCCCGACGGCCTCGGCGAGACCAACAACCCCGAATGGAAGACCGTGGCGGTGGACGACGCCACGGGCCGGCTCTACTGCCCGACCGGCTCGATCGGCTTCCGCTGGGGTGAGGAGGGCAAGTGGAACCTCGAAGGCCGCGACTCCCGCACGCTTGAGGTCACGACGCCGCGGCTGACCCTGCTCGGTGACGGCGGCGAGACGGCTGAGGTCGCCTTTCCCTACTTCGGCGGCCGCGCGCCGGAGTTCTTCAACCCCTCGACCCACGACGAGGTGCTGGTCCGGCGCGTCCCCGCGATGCGGGTGCGGCTGCAGGACGGCAGCGAGCGCCTGGTCGCCACCGTCTACGACCTGTTCATCGCCAATTACGGCGTGGAGCGCGGCTTCGGCGACTGCGCGGCGAGCTACGACGACGACCTGCCCTACACCCCGGCCTGGGCGGAGAAGGTGTGCGGCGTGCCGCGCGCGCACATCATCGCCACCGCGCGCGAGTTCGCCGCGAACGCCGACCGGACGCGTGGCAAGTCCATGGTGATCCTCGGCGCCGCGGTGAACCACTGGTACCACGGCGACATGATCTACCGCGGCATCATCAATCTCCTGGTGATGTGCGGCTGCATCGGCCAGTCGGGGGGCGGCTGGTCGCACTATGTGGGTCAGGAGAAGCTGCGGCCGCAGACCGGCTGGGTGCCGCTCGCCTTCGCCACGGACTGGCACCGCCCGCCGCGGCAGATGAACTCGACGAGCTTCTGGTACGCACATACGGACCAGTGGCGCTACGAGAAGCTCCGCGTGGAGGAGCTGCTCTCCCCGACCGCGCCGCAGGCGCTCCGTGGCTCGCTCATTGACCTCAACGTGCGGGCCGAGCGGATGGGCTGGCTGCCCTCCGCGCCGCAGCTCCAGACCAACCCGCTCCGCATCGCGGAAATGGCGACGGCGGCGGGCGAGGCGCCGGCGGCCTTCGTCGCGCGCGCGCTCGCCGACGGCACGCTGCGCATGAGCTGCGAGGACCCGGACCACCCCGACAACTGGCCGCGCAACCTGTTCGTCTGGCGCTCCAACCTGCTCGGCTCCTCCGGCAAGGGCCACGAGTACTTCCTCAAGCACCTGCTCGGCACGGTGCACGGCGTGCAGGGCAAGGACCTCGGCGACGAGGGTGGCGCGAAGCCGGAGGATGTCACCTGGCGCGACCCGGCGCCGGAGGGCAAGCTCGACCTGCTGGTCACGCTCGACTTCCGCATGAGCACGACCTGCATGTACTCGGACGTCGTGCTGCCGACCGCGACCTGGTACGAGAAGCACGACCTCAACACCTCCGACATGCATCCCTTCATCCACCCGCTCTCCGCGGCGGTGGACCCGGCCTGGGAAGCGCGGACGGACTGGGCGATCTTCAAGGGCATCGCGCGCCGCTTCAGCGAGCTGTGCGCCGGCCATCTCGGCGTGGAGACCGACATCGTGCTCTCCCCGCTGATGCACGACACGCCGCAGGAGCTCGCGCAGAACACCGTGCGCGACTGGAAGCGCGGCGAGTGCGAGCCGGTGCCGGGCAAGACCATGCCGGCGGTGGTGGCGGTCGAGCGCGACTATCCCTCCACCTATGCGCGCTTCACCGCGCTCGGCCCGCTGCTCGACAAGCTCGGCAACGGCGGCAAGGGCATCGGCTGGAAGACCGAGCACGAGGTCGAGTTCCTGGCCCAGCTCAACGGCACCACCACGGTGCCGGGCGTCGAGGGCCGGCGCCCGCGGATCGAGAGCGATGTGGACGCGGCGGAGGTGATCCTGCACCTCGCGCCGGAGACCAACGGCCACGTCGCGGTCAAGGCGTGGGAGGCGCTGGGCAAGGCCACGGGCCGCGAGCACACGCACCTCGCCGCCGGCAAGCAGCACGAGGCGATCCGCTTCCGCGACGTGCAGGCGCAGCCGCGCAAGATCATCTCCTCCCCCACCTGGTCCGGGATCGAGAGCGAGGAGGTCTGCTACAACGCGGGCTACACGAACGTCCACGAGCTGATCCCGTGGCGGACGCTGTCGGGCCGGCAGCAGCTCTACCAGGACCACCCCTGGATGCTGGCCTTCGGCGAGCAGCTCAGCGTGTACAAGCCGCCGGTGGACCTGAAGGCGCACCAGGCGATGGTCGGCCGCGTGCCGAACGGCAACAGGGAGCTGGTGCTGAACTTCATCACGCCGCACCAGAAGTGGGGCATCCACAGCACCTACACCGACAACCTCATCATGCTGACGCTGAACCGCGGCGGCCCCGTCGTCTGGATCAGCGAGGCCGACGCCGCAAAGGCGGGCATCGAGGACAACGACTGGATCGAGGCCTTCAACCTCAACGGCGCGCTCACCGCGCGCGCCGTGGTCAGCCAGCGGGTGCCGGAGGGGATGATCCTGATGTACCACGCGCAGGAGAAGATCGTGAACACGCCGGGCTCCGAGGTGATGCGGACCCGCGGCGGCATCCACAACAGCGTCACGCGCACCGTGCTGAAGCCGACGCACATGATCGGCGGCTACGCGCAGCTCTCCTACGGCTTCAACTACCACGGCACGATCGGCACCAACCGCGACGAGTTCGTCGTCGTGCGCAAGATGGCCACGGTGGACTGGATGGACCGGTCCGCGGAGCAAGACGCCGCCAGCCCCCGCACCGTCGCCGAGGAATGAGGAGGCTCAGCCAATGAAGGTCCGCGCCCAGATCGCGATGGTGCTGAACCTCGACAAATGCATCGGCTGCCACACCTGCTCCGTCACCTGCAAGCAGGTCTGGACCAGCCGCGAGGGCGTCGAATACGCCTGGTTCAACAACGTCGAGACCAAGCCCGGCATCGGCTACCCCAAGGACTGGGAGAACCAGGACCGCTGGAAGGGCGGCTGGCGCCGCAAGCGCAACGGGAAGATCGAGCCGCGCATCGGCAACCGCCTGCGCGTGCTCGCCAAGATCTTCGCCAATCCCGACATGCCGGAGATCGACGACTACTACGAGCCCTTCACCTTCGACTACGAGCACCTCCACACCGCGCCCGAATCGCGGGCGATGCCGACCGCGCGCCCGATCAGCCTGATCACCGGCGAGCGGATGGAGAAGATCGAGTGGGGCCCGAACTGGGAGGAGATCCTCGGCACCGAGTTCCGCAAGCGCTCGCGCGACCGGAACTTCGAGGCCGTGCAGAAGGAGATCTACGGCCAGTTCGAGCACACCTTCATGATGTACCTGCCGCGGCTGTGCGAGCACTGCCTCAATCCGGCCTGCGTCGCGGCCTGCCCCTCGGGCAGCATCTACAAGCGGGAGGAGGACGGCATCGTCCTGATCGACCAGGACAAGTGCCGCGGCTGGCGCATGTGCGTCTCCGCCTGTCCCTACAAGAAGATCTACTACAACTGGCAGTCCGGCAAGGCCGAGAAGTGCACCTTCTGCTACCCGCGCATCGAGGCGGGCGAGCCGACCGTGTGTTCCGAGACCTGCGTCGGCCGCATCCGCTACCTCGGCGTGATGCTCTACGACGCCGACCGCATCGAGGAAGCGGCGAGCGTCGAGAACGAGCAGCACCTCTATCGCTCGCAGCTCGATATCTTCCTCGACCCGCACGACCCGGCGGTGATCGCGCAGGCGCGGGCGGACGGCGTGCCGGAGCTGTGGCTTGAGGCGGCGCGCAAGTCGCCCGTGTACAAGATGGCGATCGAATGGGGCGTCGCCTTCCCGCTCCACCCCGAATACCGCACCCTGCCGATGGTCTGGTACGTCCCGCCGCTCTCGCCGATCCAGAGCGCGCACCAGGCCGGCCACATCGGCTGGGACGAGAAGGGGCTGCCCGACGTCAACACGCTGCGCATCCCGGTGCGCTACCTCGCCAACCTGCTCACCGCGGGCGCGGAGGCGCCGGTGGTGCTGGCGCTGCAGCGCATGATGGCGATGCGCATGCACATGCGCGCCCGCACCGTCGAGGGCCGGATGGAGACGGAGGTGCTGAAGCAGGTCGGCCTCAGCGTCGAGCAGGTCGAGGAGATGTACGAAGTGATGGCGATCGCCAACTACGAGGACCGCTTCGTCATCCCGACGACGCACCGCGAGTACGCGGAGAACGCCTTCGACCTGAAGTCGGCCTGCGGCTTCAGCTTCGGCAATGGCTGCTCGACCGGCGGCTCCACCGGCGCGAACCTGTTCTCCGCGAAGCGCACCTCGGCCGGGCACCAGTCGCCGCGCGTGCAGATCCGCCGCGTCGCGGCGAAGCAGGCGGAGGAGGTGTGAGCATGGACCTCTCGCTCCGCGCCCTCGCCGCGCTGCTCTCCTACCCGACGGAGGAGCTGCGCGCGGCACTGCCCGAGGTGCGTGCGGCGCTGGCGACGCCCACCTTCGCTCCGGTGATGCCGGCGCTCGACGGTCTCCTCGCGCACCTCGCCTCCGGCGATCTGCTCGACCGGCAGGAGGAGTACGTCGCGCTGTTCGACCGCACGCGCAGCCTCTGCCTGAACCTGTTCGAGCACGTGCACGGCGACAGCCGCGAGCGCGGCCCCGCCATGGTCGAGCTGCACGGCATCTACGCCGCGGCGGGCCTCGAGCCGAACGCCGGCGAACTGCCGGACTACCTCCCGATGATGCTCGAATACGCCGCGGTGGACCCGGCCCGTGGGGCGGAGCTGCTTGGCAATGCCGGGCTGGTGATCGACCTGCTGCACGGCCGCCTCGCCGCGCGCGGCAGCCCCTATGCCGCCGCCCTGCGCGCCGTGCTGGCCTTCGCCGGCATCCGCCCCTCCGCCGAGCCGCCCGCCGAGGAGCCGGCGGAGACGCCGGAATCGCTCGACGCCGCCTGGGACGAGGCGCCCGTCACCTTCGGCCCCGGCGCCGACCCGGATGCCGAATGCGGCGGCGCCGCGCTGGCCGCGAAGCTGCGCGCCGCGCGCCGCAACCCCAACCCGATGCCCGCGCGCCGCCCCGTGCTCCGCCACGTCGCGGCGCTCAATGGAGGCTGACAGCCGCCATGTCCGAGTTCCTGCACCACCTCGCCTTCGGCATCTATCCCTACATCGCGCTCGCCGTGTTCCTCCTCGGCAGCCTGGTGCGCTTCGAGCGCGAGCAGTATTCCTGGCGCAGCGGATCCTCGCAGCTCCTGCGCGCGCGCCAGCTCCGCATCGGCAGCAACCTGTTCCACATCGGCATCCTGTTCCTGCTGTTCGGCCACACGGTCGGGCTGCTGACGCCGCACGAGATCTACAGCCTGTTCATCACCGCCGAGCAGAAGCAGATGCTCGCCATCGTCTCCGGCGGCGCGGCCGGGGTGGTCTGCTTCGTCGGGCTGACCATGCTGCTGCACCGCCGGCTCTACGACCCGCGCATCCGCAAGACCTCCAGCCCGATGGACATCGCGATCCTCGCGCTGCTCTGGGCCCAGCTCGTCCTCGGCCTCGCCACGCTGCCCTTCTCGCTGGCGCACCGCGACGGGCATGTGATGATGCAGCTCTCGCACTGGGCGCAGCACATCGTCACCTTCCAGGGCGACGCGGCGTCCTACCTCGCCGGCGTGGATTGGGTGTTCAAGGCGCACATCTTCCTGGGCCTGACGCTGTTCTTGGTGTTCCCCTTCTCGCGCCTGGTGCACATCTGGTCGGCCCCGGTCGGCTACATGTTCCGCCCCTACCAGCTCGTCCGCCGGCGCGGCCGTGGCGCCCGCGTGGCCTGAGGCAAGGGAGGACCGCGCCATGATCCGCGTGGACGACGCCGTGATCACGGAGCAGGCGATCGCGGCCGAGATGCAGCTCCATCCCGCCCCCTCGCGGGAGGCGGCCTACCATCAGGCGGCGCAGGCGCTGGTCGTCCGCCAGCTCCTGGTCGCCGAGGCCGCGCGCCGCGGCTTCGAGGGCCTGGAGGAAGAGGCGGTCGGCCGCCTCCTCGAGGCCGAGATCACCGTGCCGGAGGCGGACGAGGCGACCTGCCGCCGCTGGTTCGAGGCGAACCGCGCCCGCTTCCGCAGCCCCGAGGCCTGGCACGCGCAGCACCTCCTCCTCGCCGCCGATCCCGAGGACGAGCCCGCCCGCCGCGCCGCGGAGGCCGAGGCGAACGCCCTGCTTGCGGAGGTCCGCGCCGACCCCGCGCGCCTCGTACCCCTCGCCAGGGCCCGCTCCGCCTGCCCCTCGCGCGAGCAGGGCGGCGATCTCGGCCTGATCGAGCCCGGCACCACGGTGCCGGAATTCGAGGCGGCCCTGCGCGCCCTCGCGCCGGGCGAGGTCCATCCCACGCCGGTCGCGACGCGCTTCGGCTTCCACATCCTGCGCCTGCTCCGGCACGAGCCCGGCCGCGACCTCCCCTACGAGTCCGTCGCACCGCGGATCGCTGCCTGGCTGCGCGAGGCGAGCTGGCGCCGCGCCGTGCACCAGTATGTCGGCATCCTCGCCGGCCGCGCCCGGATCGAGGGCTTCGTTCTCGACGGCGCCGCCGCCGACGGGCCACTCGTGCAGTAGAGGATCCCGTGCCATGCCCCCCGGCGACGCGCGCCCCACCGCGTCCGGCACCGCCCATGTCGCGCCGATCCAGGCTGCGCTGCTCGACGACCCCCTCGCCTTCCTGAGTGCCGAGCATGCGCGCCAGGCCGTGCTCCTCGCCCATCTCGAGCGCGTGGCGCGCGAGCCGCAGGCGCGGGCCGCGCGCAGCCTCGCCGTGGCCCTGCTGCGCTGGCTGACGTGCGAGCTGCCGCTGCACATCGCCGACGAGGAACGTTCGCTCTACCCGCGGCTCGCCGCCTTCGACGAGACCGGCCTGCTGGAGGCGCTGCGCGCGGAGCACCGGCACGACCGCAGGCTGATCGCCGACATCGCCGCCGGGCTTCGCCGCGTCGCAGGCGGCCGCGCGCCGGAGCCGGGCTTCGCCGAGGCCGCGCGCGAATTCGCCGCCGGCCATCGCCGGCACCTCATCCGTGAGGAGACAGCCCTGACGCCCCTGGCGCGGCGCTGCCTCGCCCCCAATTCCATGGCGACGCTCGCCGCCGAGATGAGCGCACGCCGTCGCCGTTGAGAGGATACCGATCGGCATGAACGGCTCCACAATCCGCCTTCACCACGCCGGCCCGGCCGCCGCCTCGCGGCAAGCAGCCGCGGATGCTGCGGAAGCCCACCGCCCCCGGCCGGGCTTCGCACTCTTCGCGCAGGGCTTCCGGCCGTTCTTCCTGCTCGCCGGCCTCGTCGCGCTCGGCGTGATCGCGCCCTGGATCGCCGCGCTGCATGGCGCCGCGCTGCCCGAGGGACCGTTGCCGCTGCCGTACTGGCACGCGCACGAGATGCTGGCCGGCTTCGTCGGCGCGGCGATCTCGGGCTTCCTGCTGACGGCCGTGCCGAACTGGACCTCGCGTCCCGCCTATGGCGGCGCGCCGCTGGTGCTGCCGGTGACGCTGTTCGTGCTCGGGCGCCTGGCGCTTGCGCCCGGCTCGCCGGTGCCGGTCGGCCTGGCCGCGGCGCTCGCGCTGCTGTCGCTGCCGGTGCTGCTGCTGACCGTGCTGCCCGCCCTGGTCCGGGCCGGCAGGCTGCGCCTGTTCGGCCCGCCCGCGTTGATCTTCGGCTTCTGGATCGGCGACCTGCTGATGCTCGGCGACGCGGCGGGCTGGTTCGAGGGGACCTGGCGGATGGGCGAGTTCCTGATGCTGGACCTCGCCCTCGTCCTGGTCGGGCTCATCGGCGGACGCATCGTTCCCTCCTTCACGGTGAACGCGCTGCGCAAGCAGGGGCGCGACGCCACGCTGCGGCCGATCCCGGGCGTGGATGCCGGGGCGGTGATCGCGCTGCTCGCCGTCGCGCTGGTGGACCTGGTCGCGGAGGGGACGGCGCTCGCCGGCATCGTCGCCGCGATCGCCGCGGTGCTCACGCTGCTGCGCCTGTCGCGCTGGCACGGGCTGGCGACGCTCGACCAGCCGATCCTCTGGGTGCTGCACCTCGCCTACCTCTTCATCCCGGTCGCGCTGGGGCTGAAGGCGCTCTACCTCCTGGCCGGCGCGGACTGGGCGTCGAACTGGCTGCATCTGCAGGCGATCGGCGCAATCGCGCTGATGATCCTCGCGGTGATGACCCGCGCGACGCTCGGCCACACCGGGCGTGCGCTGCACGCGCCGCCGAGCGCGGTCGCCGGCTACGTCCTGCTGCCCGTCGCGGCGCTCGCGCGCGCTTTCGGCCCGCTGCTCCTGCCGGGCTTCACCGGGCTGGCGCTGTCCGGCGCGCTGTGGCTCGCCGTCTTCGCCCTGTTCCTGTGGGGCTTCGGTCCGATCCTGATCGCCCCGCGGGCGGACGGGAAGCCCGGCTGACCCCGCGGCGTTGCACCCCCTGTGCCAGCAGCACGCAGCAAGGAGTCCGCGATGCAGAACCGCTCCCCCCTGCCCGCCGCCGCCGCGCAGGTCGCGCAAGCCTATCCCGAGCTCTACCGCGCCTATGCCGCGCTCGGTGCCGCCTGTGCCGCGAGCGGCCCGATCGAGGCCCAGGCGCAGCGCCTGGTGAAGCTGGCCCTCGCCATCGGCGCCGGCTCGGAGGGCGGGGTGCACTCGCATTGCCGCCGCGGCCTGGAGGAGGGCGTGCCGCCGGAAGCGCTGCGGCAGGTCGCACTGCTCGCCATCCCGACCCTCGGCTTCCCGCGCGCGGTGGCGGCGCTGACCTGGATCGAGGACGTGATCGGCAGGCGCGCAGAGCTGCCGCCGACCACGAAGGCCTGAGAGGCCGCCCCGCCGGGGCCCTCCGTTGCGTCACGAGCGGGCGCGGCCTAAGCCGTCCTCCCCGAATACCCGCGACCAAGCAATCGGAGGGACCGGCGCGATGCGGCTCTACAGGCTTCCCCGTGCGGAGCGGATCGACGACCTCACCCTGACCGAGGCCGATGTGCCTCGCCCGGCGCGCGGCCAGGTCCTGGTGCGCATGCGCGCCGCGTCGCTCAACTACCGCGACCTGATGGTCGCGACCGGGCGCTACGGCCGCGGCGCCGGCGTGAAGCCGGGCCTGGTGCCGCTCTCCGACGGCGCGGGCGAGGTCGTGGAGATCGGCCCCGACGTCACCCGCTTCGCCCCCGGTGACCGCGTCGCCGGCCTGTTCATGCCGCGCTGGCTCGCCGGCGAGATCACGGAGGAGGTCGCCGCGGTCGCGCTCGGCGGCGGCTCGACCGACGGCGTTCTCGCCGAGCACGTGCTGTTCGAGCAGGACGCGCTCGT